>Ga0325414_1001633_pt1 | contig 21917 bp, 12 predicted proteins | sample PopdelMetagenome_8_FD_206183 | JGI IMG/M metagenome (GOLD analysis project Ga0325414, IMG submission 206183) | Populus deltoides microbial communities from Bellville, Georgia, United States - Leaf-PdKOR-R3 | ecosystem: Host-associated > Plants > Phyllosphere > Phylloplane/Leaf | place: USA... | reverse complement strand
ATTTTGCACAATAAATCCCCATGCATTTTAGTTTTTTTGCTGACATTAGACTAAATCAACACACTACATATAGAATTGTAAGCACACCAGGTATTATAATGCTCAAGATCGACTCGTATAAATTAAATCGAGTTCGAGTATAATATCAAGCTCCAAAATATTGTTTAAGCATGGTTTGTTACTTTATTTATCAATGGACCTCGAGTTTCTTCACAAGCAAAATAAAACAAAATCAAATAAAATATTCATAAAAATTATTTCTTTATTTCAATTATATTAACCTCCATTTGAATATTAAAACCATTTTGTACTTCATCTTATATGTATATTTATAGTTAATTTGCGTTCATTTTATAATAGATTTTGTAACAAAGTATTGTGCTTTAATAATGTTTTTCCAAAATAATTATTTTAAAATACATTTCATGTTTATGAATATTTCAATTCAGGATCAAGTTTATTCATGAAAATGATAAAATTTTAAATTATGATAAAGGATTTATTTAAATAATAGTATTTTATTAAATGATCTTTCAGATAAATAAAGTAGTTTGTTTGCATTACTAAAGTAAAGACATATCTGGTGATTTTAATCCAAATCTAGTAAAAGTTGAGAGAAGACAGACAAGGATTTTAGCACCTTAAATTAAACTAAGAAAAAGAAAATGAAAAAGAAAAAAAATCATGAAATATATGAAATTTGAGCTTGCTATTTGTTAACTAACTAGATGGGGCCGTACTACGTCGCGACTCCATGTATTTTTCAAGTAAAATATTTAGGTGTTATAATTTGTTTTTTTAAGTTCAGTTATAATCCAGAACAATTAAATAAGCTGGTTTTATTTGAATTAAAAAAAAACCAACAATAATAAATAGAAAAATATATAAAAAAGGTGATTACAATAACTAGAAAAAAAACTTATATCCAAGAGTGAAAATGTAGGTGTGTTTGATATTATGGTAGCCGTTGTGATTATGGGTTGAAAAAATTTGTTTTATAAAAAGTATTTTTAGTTGAGGTTGGTTTGGAAAAATATATGTTTGGTTAAAACTGTGGGTAAAATTGAGGTTGAACAAAAAGTAGTTTAATGTGTTTGGTTAAAAAAATGTTTTTGAAATTGAGGTTATATATATATATATATTGATGGTTTTTAATTTAAATATTGTAAATTTAACTACTGTTATTACACCATGAAATAAATAATATTGATATCAAATATTTTTTATTATTCCATTAAACTACGTGCAATTTCATCACGTACGAAATTTATCCAACAAGGACTATATTTTCCATGGTTTATTAAGCGCGCAACAATATCAGGTAAAAATATCATTAAGAACAAAATTTGGATTGCAATTAAATTCTGCAAATGTTACGTTGTCAAACGATCTCCTTCTAATTTTTCGAATAAAACACAATTAAAAAATTAAAAATTAAAAATTGTTTTAACCAGGTCGGAGTCGGTTCAATATATTTAGCTTTGGACCAGACCCGGTCGGTCTGAAACAGTAACATGAACAGTGGAGAGTGACTCCACTGTTCACGTGAACAATAAAGAGCGAAAACTCTCCATTGCGTTTCGTAGGTTTGCGGAAAGCAGCAGAGAGCTACTTTCCATAAACCTGCGGTTTTAACTCATTTTAGCTGGCCCCACATGAACAATAGATCGTGGTTTTTTTGTTACCAAACATTTAAGGCTGTGGTTTGCTTTAAAAGCAACCGCAGCTGCGTAAACAAACACCGCCTAACTATGAAAGGATGTAATAAGGTCAGAAAAGGAAAAAAAAAACTAGTTGTGAGTCGACTCGAGTTAACATGATAAACATGTAATCTAGGCATTAAATGGTAAATCAATTTGGGTTAACTCTTCAAACCCGCGTTCAAGATAACGAGGTCGAGATAATATGATATAAAAGTTTTTTTTGAAGAAAATCACAAAGACATTTATTTTTAAAACAAACTTGGCTTGAGTATCAGAAAAAAAAGAAGATATCAAACCCTGTTAATTTTTCAAACCATAACTTGGGTTATCAAACTAAAAATATCTTACATTAAAAAAAAAAATTACAAAGCCTAATCCTTCGTAATGAAAAAATAACAAATAACGAAAAACTAAGATGAAAAAATAAAACCCTAGCCATACAATTATTTTAACTTGAAGAATATTTAAGTAATTTAAGTGGATATTCAACCGAGAAACAAAAACTGCCCCGTGGACATGTATTTGCATTTTAGTGTTTTTACTGTTATGAAAAAGAAAAAGACCCTCTTACCCCAAGATAGGCGAATTGTTATTTCAGTAAGAAGTAAAACCGTCCTTTCACTGTTAAAATTCACTGTGAAGCGAAATGAGTCTGGCGCTCCCACGCTTTTCCTTAGTTGTAGTGTATTCCGTGATGTTCTATCCAGTTTCTCATTCTCAAAATTTCTCTTCATCCATGAAATGTTGCTTTCCCTTAACCACATTAGCTATGCTTGTCCTTCACCTAGAACACACTCTTCTTCTCTCATCTGCCCAATCCCCAAAACCTTAATTTTCGAGTACCATAATAGTAGTAGTAGTAGTAGTAATAATCCCTCACTCAAATTCCTCGTCCGGAGCTCCAGTGCCGACAACCCCCAAACCCTCCCTCATTCCGCCATCCAACGCATTGCCGACAAGCTCCGCTCCCTGGGCTTCACCGAAGAAACCGAAACCAAAGCGCCAACCACTGCTGGAGAAATCTTCATCCCTTTACCAAATCGATTGCCCAAGTACCGGGTCGGGCAAACTCTCGACCCGAGCTGCAGCACGCCGGAGAATCCGGTACCGGTGCCGGGGTCCGGGAAGGCTATATCTAGGTATCATGAACTGAGAAGAGAGGTGAAGAGAGAAAGAGAAGCAAAGAAAGGAGAGGCAAAAGTCCCGTCATTGGCGGAATTGAGTTTACCCAATGAGGAATTGAGGAGGCTGAGGACAATTGGGATTGCGGAAAAAAGGAAATTGAAGGTCGGGAAAGCAGGGATTACGGAAGGGATAGTGAATGGTATTCATGAGAGGTGGAGGAGGTCCGAGGTTGTTAAGATTGTCTGTGAGGATTTGTGTAGAATGAACATGAAGAGGACTCATGATTTATTGGAGGTTGGATATTGATATTCTTTAGTTCAGTGAATTATTATTATTATTATTACTATTTGTTTCTTGACTACGTTTTTCTTTTTTGTTTGCTATGCAGAGAAAAACTGGAGGGTTAGTTGTGTGGAGGGTTGGCAGTAAAATAGTGTTGTATAGAGGTGCCGATTATAAGTATCCCTACTTCCTTGCAGAAACTAGTTCAGTGAATGAGACTTCTCCTGATGCTGTACAAAATATAGACGTGGATGATAAAGAAGTTGATGAGGAGGGGAGTGTCCTGTCTGCCGTGGATGGCGCAGCTCCACCTGAACCAAGATCATCCGATGAAATAGTTAGACCGAGCTTAGTCCAAGGGGTTGGTTCCCCCAATAGAGTACGGTTTCAATTGCCGGGGGAGGCACAACTTACAGAAGAAGCTGATCAGTTGTTGGATGGACTAGGCCCCCGATTTAATGATTGGTGGGGATATGATCCACTCCCAGTTGATGCTGATCTCTTACCTGCTGTTGTTTCTGGATATCGGAGACCCTTCCGTCTTCTTCCATATGGTGTCAGCCCCACTCTGACAAATGATGAAATGACCACATTAAAGAGGCTTGGTCGACCCCTGCCTTGTCATTTTGCCTTAGGTGGGCTTGTCTTCAATTTTCTATCTTGAAGTCTTATGGTTGAAATCTGATGACTTGTTTCCTTTTTTATATCAGGTCGAAATACGAAACATCAAGGATTGGCTGCTTCAATTGTCAAGCTTTGGGAAAAATGTGAGATTGCTAAAATTGCAGTTAAGAGGGGAGTGCAGAATACTAATAGTGAGTTGATGGCTCAAGAATTAAAAGTTAGTAATTACACCTATTTATGCCTTTTCTTTCTGTTATGAATTTTCAGTTCATAAATTATGGTGCTTTGTTATGTATCTTCTCCAATCGATGCTTAAGTCCTTGTATCCATAGATTCTTCATTTCTTTTAGGTGTTAGGAGTTAAGACTAGTATATTTGGAAATCTAAGGAATTAACTATTTAGCCAATCTTGTGGAAATAATTTCCCATTTCTCAAGTCTTACTTACACTGATTGAAGCGGCTAACAGGTTAAGGTCTTTCTTGAGAAATTAGCTTTCCTTATTGATTAACTTGGGAGTATTGCATTAGAATTTGCAGTGTTCTACTTTATTTCCATTAGATCATATCATAGCACCTCTAGTTGCATATCATCAAAGTGTAAATCCTTCTAGTGTGGTATACTCACCTATCTCTCTCTCTGAACTTGTATTCTGGTATGTGCTCTTAGATTTGGACTTCTTTCTTATGTTTGTTGAATTCCCTCTTTTGTTATAGAACCTGGACCATGGATGGCGAATTAATATCCAAATTTATGAATTAAGATCCCAATTATGAAAGTTGAGTACTAATTAGAGCAAATAGTAAGATTGGGTAAAAGTTTTCTATTCAGTTTTGTACTACATTAATTGAGTGGTTGTGAGGCCACTTGGAAAGTTGTTTGTTTGGGATTGTGTATAAGCCACACTAAGATCTATTCTTCTTAAAAATATACTGCATAATTAACTTGAACACACAGTGAATGAAATTCTGCAAGGACATATTCTATTCTTTTCTGAAAAAAGTACAGATGAGTTATAATCTCATTAAGTTCTATCACGATTTTTTAAGACTGATAAGTTCAATTTTTATTTTTAATTTTCTAGTCAACTTTTATTTTTATACTTCCTATAATACCCAAAGAAAAATTTAAAAAATTGTTATTTAGTGTCTTTTATTGGTGAAACTTTACACTAAATATTAATAAGTAATTTTTTCACTCATAAAACATTTTTCTGGCTTTGTAGCCAAAATAATGTTTTCCACTTTTTTTTTTAAGTTTTGCTAAAAGACTAAACCAGTTGTATATTGTAGTGTGATTTTCATATGATTTTATTCTTGTGAGAGTGTAGAATATTATTAGCAAGTGGTGTAGTTAGAGAATTTGCTGTGTGTCTCACATTTGTGTCGCAAGCTCCCCTAACATTATATTTGGTTGAAAGAAGGGTAAGCAAGGATAGGGTTAGTAATGATAAATAAAGGAAGGGAGTGGTCGTGTTTCAACATTTCTCTTCATTGGATATGCAAGGGATGAGAAGGGAAGGGAAGAGAATGAGAGGGTTAGGAAAACATGAGATTAATTATAAATTGCAAAATAGCCTTAATGAGTGGAAGGAAGTTATGCTTAATATTAATTTGTTTAGTGTCCGTCTTAGTTTTGCCCTTTATTCAAGCAGTTTTTCCTCGCAAAGTTGCCTGAAGCCTAGTGCTGTAATCTCATTTAATGCTGCAATAATTTCTGCCAGTTGTTCTTCAACTGTTATTAAATCAACTACATATAGAAGGTCTGAAAACTAAATGGCCCAGATAGCCTGCTATAAGCAAGCTATAATAAGAACCTGCTCTCTATATTGCATATGTTGTCCAAGGTTTTTTTTTTTTTAAATTTTAAGTTAAGGATGTTTATGTCATTTAATATTCTTAAACCCTCTAAACACCCCAATCTGGGGTGTTAAAATTTTTAATTATTTGAGGGGTTTGAACACTCCTAAACCTTTTCTTTCCCTAAGTATATTTAGAGCTGGATTATTGCAGATCTGGCCATACTGGAGCTTCTAGCACCCCCAGCTTCCTGGGATTGCTGCATTATTGTGATGGCTTATAGGCAAAGTCTATGATCAGTTCTTTTGATCTCATCAAAACTAGTAACCTGCTTTACACTTGTGGACTTCCACGCCCTTTCCTTCTATTAGTAGTGAGAACCAAACAGGGACAGAGGGTTTTATCCCCGCCTTTTATTCCCCGAAGTAGTTTTACAGGTGGATTTTTGCAGATCTGGCTGAATTGGAGCTTCTAGCACCTCCAGATCCCTGGGATTGTTGCTTTACTGTGGTGGCTTGTAGGCAAAGTCTGTGATTAGTTTTTCTTTTTTATCTCATCAAAACTAGTAGCCTGCTTTAAGTTTGTCTCCTTCCCCCACTTGGCATTGTTTACATCCAATCTCTTAATTACCTTGTCGGCTTTCTTTGAAGAGAGCCTTGATGGACTCTTCTATGTTGATGATATCTTGAGATTTGGTGCTGCTGGCATGTCCACAGGTTGGGGATTGAGACGCGGGGGGGTTCTCTTTTCTCATGCCAGCTACAGTGGTGCAGGTGGTTACATAGACTAATTAGGACCACCTTCTAAATAAAAAGGAACACAAGTAAATAACCTACTGACCCTCTATGATGTGAACATGTCGCTACAGTACTGATACAAAGAGAAAGGAAAATAAAACTGACTTAACATTACCATCCAAAATGAAACTTTCCATAATTAGTTAAAAGACCCAACAACATGAGGCAAAGACAACCAAATTCAAATTCTTCTTTTCCAACTTCTTAGTATCAAACCCAACATCTTGTGACAAAAAACTCTTTGGACTTGTATGGTTTGAGTTGAGTTATGAATTGTGTAATTTTTCTATGGTTTCTGATGATTTCAATTATTATAGATATGAAACCTTTGATTCTTGAATCAAATTGATACTAATTAAGAATTATATCATTCTAACAATGATGAACTTGACAACAAATTTTGAAGTTGTTATGACTCTGTTTCAACTGGTGGCTCGCTCATGCATACCTTCTTGTGAGAGCAACTTGCATCTCCAAGTATTCATCTCTATAAATTGACACTTGATAGATGGATGGCTATGTCTGTCTTCAACCAATGAACAGAAACTCAAAACTCTACGCATTTAAACATTGGTTATCTAAGATACTTCCTTTTTAAACCCCTCCATCTGTTAGTTATTTTTTGAGCTATCTTATCAAGTTAGAATTATTAGCTTATGGTTTCAGCTATTTGATCTCACTTTCCCTCTTCTGACAAATTTTGGTCCAGTCCTGGTATGGAATTTTCAATATGGTGCATGGACTCCTATCCATGCAGAAGTTTTTACAACGACTTAAGTGGATTTATTAATCATTGCATTATTCATAAATTACACATTGCAAAATAGAATCAAAGCTTGTTATTTTAAAAACCTTTATTTGATCACACCACAGAGAATGTTGATTACTCTAATTGTAGATACATGCTAAGCTTAAAACAATTTATTGTAGTGGCTGACCGGAGGAACTTTGCTTTCACGGGATAGAGAATTTATTGTATTGTATCGGGGAAAGGATTTCCTACCATCTGCAGTTTCCTCTGCAATTGAAGATCGAAGAAAGCGTGGAGATATGGATAAACGATGGACAGACTGTATTACATCAAATGAAACTTCAGAGGAGCTTAAAGACAGGAGTTGGAGGACTACAAATGCTAAATCTACAGATGAAATTGATGGTACCAATGACCGGAAACATGATCTCTCTGAAAATAAAAACTTGAGGTCCATTGATGCAGCAATTAAAAGGACTAGCATCAAATTGTCCATGGTATGATGTTGTGGAGGTGCCATAGCTGTTAAGAATTGACTTGCACTTGTCAAACTCTTATTTATGTTAACACGAGGCATGTTATCACAGGCACTAGAAAAGAAAGTCAAAGCCGAGAAACTTCTTTCAGAGCTAGAGAAATCAGAGATGTCCCAGCAGCCAGAAATAGATAAAGAGGGGATAACTGAAGAAGAAAGATATATGTTACGGAAGATTGGCTTGAAAATGAAGCCTTTCCTTTTAATGGGTGAGTTCTTTGCAAGAAAGCACTGTTGCATGTATCTTTATATTCTTTCTTTCGGATTAAAGGGCTTTTAACTTGTCAAAATGAATTATCCCACCAAGATGGCTCCTGATGAATGTTTTCTCTTCTTTTCTCAGGTAGACGGGGGGTTTTTGATGGAACAATTGAAAACATGCATCTTCACTGGAAATATAGGGAGCTTGTAAAGATAATATGTAAAGAGAAGAGCTTTCAGGCTGTTCAAGCAGTAGCACGGACCTTGGAGGCTGAAAGTGGTGGAATATTAGTGGCAGTGGAGGGTGTCAGTAAGGGTTATGCTATTATCCTGTATCGCGGGAAGAATTATACACGACCTGCTTGTTTAAGGCCTCCAACACTCCTGAGTAAAAGGCAAGCAATGAAACGCTCTTTAGAGGCACAACGACGAGAGGTAAACTTGGGTTGTATGATAGAAAGTGCATGTATTTTTCCCTGCGCCCTTGTGTGTGTACGTGTATATTAACACATTTTAGAGGTAAACATATTGTTGCAATGTCTTAAAATTGTGTGCTCAAGTTAGAAAAGAAATAACCCATGTGCATGTTAATTTAGCTTACAAAGAAAGTCTAAATAAATTAACTTATTTGAGAAGCCAAGAGGTTTAGCTTGTCTAAAAGCCCAAGGATGTCATATTTCAGGGTTGTCTTATTTTCAAGCTCTCATTCTCTAGAACTTGGTTGCTAAAGAAAAGAGTGAGTTGGATAGAGATTTCTTTTATATGTGTGAGGTAGATTTGTAAGAGAAAAGAATAGTGTGAGAGAGAGTGAGTTTTGGTGTAAATGGGTTTTGTTTGAGAGAATAATATGTGCGATTCCTTGTAATCTCTGTTTTCACATGGTGCGTTTTTGTTACTATGCTTGCTCATGGATGTAAGCCAAGGTTGCCAAACCGTATATATGTTTTTATGTGGTGTGATTGTTGATTCTTGGTCTATTTCCACAACATATATTAATGATAAGGGTCATCCATTAACGATTAATTTTTAGCTTTCAAGGTCTGTTGACTATCTGGAAAGTAAAGAGAAGAGTTGTCCTGGCTTATCACCCTTGCCATGATATGAGAACCTTGAGAGCCCTTTGATGATGTTGTGCTTGCCTTTATGCAAGCTTTTCAATCATTGTTTTTTACTTGTTTCTATCTCCTTTGACTCAGTATGATATCTTTGTTATCGTTTGGATTTTCTGAGTTGGGCTTTGGTAGTAGATTTTATGTTAAAACCTTGCCCATTAAAATATTGTGTGGTGATTTCTTTTTCCTTTTTCTTTCTTCTTTGCATGCTCTGTCGAATTAAGTTGCCAGTTTCCCTATCTTATAAACCAAGTGATGACATTTTGGCATCGATCAAGATTACTGGCAGCCTTTTGAAACATTCAAATAGTTGGTCCTTCTGATATCTGACCTAATATGCTGATTACTATTCCTGCAAAGTGACCTAATTTTAAAGAGTTTGATTTTGTTTCCTTGTTTTCTTAATGAAGTCATTGAAGCTTCATGTTTTGCGGCTCACCAGTAACATAGATCACTTGAAACTTCAATTAGTGAGTATCTCACTTTCCTAAACTCATTTGATGGTTTTTATTAGCCAAGTACATTGTCATATAAAATTCGCATATGATGTTTGACGCAGGTTAAAGACAAGGAAGCCTATAATGTACAGTGCTTTGATGAATCAAAATTTCAGGTGATTGGCTTTCCCTCCCTCTCACACCCAGAAACATGTTATGCACCTTGCACGCACATACACTAACACAACTCTTAGTTTAGTGCCTGCTGGCTTTGTTCTACACACTGCCCAACAATGTTCACTGTTTGATCAATACTAAATTGAACATTTTATTCTTTTACTTAAGGGTTTGTTTGTTTTGCGTAAAATATTTTACAAAAAACTGGTCAATGAAAATATTTTATAGTCAACCTTTAAATTTATTTGTTGGAAAATATTTTCAGCCTATGAAGTTCCGTAAAGTAATCCACTTACAATATCATTCAACTATTTCAACTACCACTACCATTGAAAAATATTTTACATGTAAAATATTTTACGGCAAACATTGAAAAATATTTTACATGTAAATCATTTTCCATCTGTAAAAGGCTAAATTACACATTTGCCTTCTGTTCCAGGTTAAAGATGAATTAGAAGAAGCTGCAAGAACAGATTCTGAACTGAAGCCTGATTGTCATTCATATCCAACCATTCCTGCTGATTGTAATGCGATTATTGAGGTAAGATACATATCCACCTCAAAAGAGAAAAGAAGCATATCAATAACATATTTGAAAGTGTAACATACCTTGTCAGAGCTAATTTTACGTTTTCACTTGGCATTTTAAGATTGCCTGTTATTCATTTTGAACTGAAGGCCAAATAATAGTATATTTGCATTCTGATCACATTTAATTAATGCACTTATATTCTTCTTTATTACATAACATTGGTTTTAAATTTCCTTTTCCTTTTTTTTGTCACTTTTGACATCTAATATGGAGTTTGGCATTTTGTATTATTTAAGACTAGGGATGAACATGGAGTTGATTCAACTGCTGTTAATCAAAATGATAGCCTGGGTGCATCAGCGAATCATAAGCAACTTCAACCTGCTCAACGGTCTAATTGGACTGATCTTTATCCAACATTTGATGGGAATAGGACTGGTGAAAATGAACCTAATTCTTCACCTGAATTCGTGAGAAATGAAACTTGTAATAGTCTTCTATGTTTTATAATACATATCTGTAGCTTCTAATCTGGTATTGCTTATTGACATTTCAGTCAAATGAAAAGAATGTGTCTCACCTTAATGCCAAGAACTGTGTTTCTTTCAATGAGGAAATGGGATCATCAGTCAAATCAGCAGAAAATCAGTCGGGAGAATCAGTTCCAATTGTGGTGGAAGAGGACAATAGAAAGCCTTCCAGCGTTGTTTGTCTTTCCAATAGAGACAGACTTCTTCTACGAAAGCAAGCCCTCAAGATGAAAAACCGTCCAGTGCTTGCAGTAGGTGATATTCTATTCCTGTCATCTCATTTTCTGATTTTTTTTTTATTCTACTTTCTTTTACATCATGGTTTGCATTCCCCTTCAACTAATGTGGTTTCTAAGGGTGCTATTCTCAAACCCTGTGATGGTTTATTAGCGTTTTGTCTTGCAACATTTGCTATAATGGCACACTGAACCTGGTGGTTCCAAAAAACACAAATGGGTCTTTGTACTATCATAATCATGACAAGTTGTCTACCATCCATTTCCACCAAGATTTGAATTTGGGCTATTTTGTGGACCTACTTGATTCAAATCATCACATGTTCTAATTTGATTGGGTGTTGAGAGGACTAGCTGCAGCATCAGTACCCACTAACAAAAAAAATGTGTAAAATTAACTAAAGTTCATTAAAAATTAAAGAAAAACACATTCAAAATTGAAGAAAAAAAGAAAAAAACTAGAAGTCAAAATCAAACAACAACAAATGAAGCTCATAACTACTGTATCAAATTTGTCCTCTGACGCCCTCCACAAGCAAAACACAAACCTAAATCTAGTACTGCGAACAACTACATCAAATTAGGTTTCAAATTGAACCCCTATTTAACACAATTGAAAAAAAAAACATTAAAAAAAAAAACTGTTGGGATTCAACTAACAATGCAGCAAGACATGAAACTTCTTAAGTGGCCCATGCTATGAGATTCTGCAAGCACAACAGTTGCAGTTAAGCCATGTGATTACTAACAGTTTTTTGTACTCACCGTGTTTAACTTGTGAGACATTGTTGGAGTGTTTGATGGTGGTTTCTCTGTTCCTCCATTTTTCCCCATGGCTATATTTTGTTCAGCAATTTTGCTATACAGTTTGGTGGTGGAGGGTAGAAATTGAAGAGAAGCTAGATTTGGGAATGGAGGAACTCTTTAAATCGTCAAAATTTGAACAAGTTAGTTGGCTTTTGGGTCAGATTCTTGTAGGAATGTATGTGTGGGAACAAAATATACAGCTTTAGCGGATCTTTGTCACTTGAAAGAAGAAACTGAAAGTCAGTCATGCCTGGTGAAGACATTCCTTTGAAGTGTTCAAGGAGGAGGGGGAGTTGGTTTAGAGGAAGTGAAGTCGATGATGGCTTTTTCATTTCTAATTTATTTATACTTATAATTTAAGGTTTAGACTTTGAGTTGATATTTTCAATTTTCTTTTTACAATTTAGATTTATTAGATTTTATATTTGACAATCAGGTTTAGGTATTTATCAGTGGGTGCTAGTGTGGCAATGGTTCCTAAAGGTACCCAATAAAATTGGAACATGAGTGTTGTCTGCTTCCATAAAATATCTCAAATTCAAATGTTAATAGGAATTTTTAATGGATGTGGATGGAAGGATGAAAGTCACCATGTTACAATAGCACAAGGACTTGCTGCCACACCATCGCCCACCAGTAAAATATCTCACATTAGACCTGACAGTTTCAAAAACACAATTGGAGAAAATATTGCATTTTTCAAAGCCACCGGATGTGTAATGTGCTAAAATTATAATAGTCAGGGGATGAAAAATGCCATTAAAGCACAGGTTCTTATTTTCGTTGACATCATGGTTTAACCCTCTTAATTCTATTGGAGGACATCAATTTTGTGTGATCCACTTTTCAGATGTTAAATGTAGTCTCGTTTGCCTTAGTTTATTTTCTGTACTCTCCAAATCATTGTAGTTTGTATATTCTAAATGAAGTGACTCCTGCTCTTTCTCTGCGCTCTTTCAAGCCTTTTTTATTTCTTGAGACCACTTTGGAGGGCTTGGATCAATGAATGAATTCTCCCTATGGCTAACTTGTCTTAATATACAATTACTCTTCATTTCGCTCTTGACATCCAAAGTTTATAATTTATGAATGATTACATGTTTTATAGAAACAAAGAATTAGGAGTTCAGCAGCCCAATCTTCTTAATTTAGAGTATAAGCAATGGAGACACCTTCCAGTTTATTTACCCTCTCATTTTATGTATGTTTACATTCTAACAACCATTCTTTGTAGTCCATTCAAACTAGTAATAAATGAAGTATAAGAATCAGCTTCCATTGCTAGAAAATCCTCTGTAGTGAGAATAACCTTCTACCACGAATATACTCTTTTTTGTTGCCACTATGAAACCCAAAAAACCTAGCTTTATGAAGCCCCAAAATGTGCTTTTGTTCATCAGTTGAATCTGCTAGTCATGGCTTTGTTTTCTGGGAAAAAAAGTGGACCCCAAGTTAAGGGACTTTCTCCAATAGCCAAGTGGGGTAACCATGCTGTTAATGAGCTGGTCCTACGATAAAAAAAAAAAAAACTTTAAACTACCCCATGATAGGTGATGGATGTGAATTATTGTCTTATATGCACCAAGACCCCAGGATTTAGTTGTTAGTGAAGTTATTTTGCTGCATACTTGAACTGTGCTAACTTTCTTTCCTAGGGTTGATGTATTTTTTGTTGAACTTTCGGCATGACCCAAAAATGTTGAAAACTTTGAACCTCAATTTTCTACTTTTTGTATGTGTAATAGGCAAATTGCCAACCAAACGTGGCATTTCAAATTTGGTGATCTTACCAACTGTTTTTTGTGGATGCTACAACAATACATTTTCTTAGAGAGGAAAATGTTACATTTTCCTTTCTGAACATATTATATGCTCCCAGTTTCCAACCTTAGCCCCTCTACTCCCCACATTCTTTCTTCCATAAGGCATAAACTAAACATAGGAACTTATTGAGTCTTGTATCTCTGCTACTGCAATTGTTTTCTAGGGAGGAGCAACATTGTCACTGGTGTTGCAAAAACAATAAAGGCCCACTTTCAGAGGCATCCTTTTGCTATTGTACATGTCAAAGGCAGAGCCAAAGGAACTTCTGTCCAGGAGGTGGTTTCCAAGTTGGAGGTCTGAACCCTATTTTCATGCTCATTTGGTTACTTTAAACCTGAATAAATTAATTGGTTAGAATCTTCTGCTTCTGTTTAATCCACAGGAAGCAACAGGTGCAGTTCTAGTCTCTCAGGAGCCCAGCAAGGTCATACTTTACCGGGGTTGGGGTGCAGGCGAACCAGGCCACAAGGGCAAGGAAAATAAGCAAAATGCCGGGGAGGCATCTAGAGCAAAGGGCAGGAGTCGGCATGCTGTGTCTCTTGAGCTTATGGAAGCAATCAGACTTGAATGTGGGCTGCAGCACAACCACCAAGCTAACAGACCAACTTCATCTGTATAAATTCGAGCATGTGCCTGAAGAATTGCATCCTTTGCCATGATCAGTGCTTGTACTAAAAAATGCATATTAACACCTTGGTGAAAGGTCATCCCTCTTCACACTGTCTGTGTAGTGGAAAGTTCACGTTCTCCGATGATTTTGGATAGTTCAGCAAAGAGCAACAATGATTTTGCTCGTGTAAGATACTTGACAGAAACTTGGTTTCCATCTTCAAGAATGAGCCGCATGTTCGGAGTCCTTTGGATCAAGAAAAAAATCAAGGCATTCGTGTTTCTACTGCATCAACTTTTGCTGCAAGAATAAGATGGGAAGGAAAAACAAACGATAAAGTCTCGTTCATATATATATATATATATATATATATATATATATATATATGTAGACAGATTTTTATATGATGTTCATATATAAGAATTATAATTAAAATCAGGAATTTTGAGTATTTGTGTTTTCGTTCAAGTCTAGGGGATATTTTACATTTTAATCTTAAAATCTAAGCAGCTAGAGAAGAAAGTTATTTTTTCCCCTCGATTCCCATGCATCTGTTTCCTTCGCTCAAAGGCTTAAAATTGAACCTATATTCCACTTTATTGAGCGTATCCCATGCTAAATGTTACTCGGTTAGTATTTTCAGACAGGTTTGCGGTAAGATCTATCTATTTTTAATTTAAATAAACTATCAATCTTCTGTTATCTAAAATCTATCTTTATATATATATTGAAAATGACAAAAAGTGATTAGGGAGTTATGTTAATTTGTCACGTGGAATGGTGATGTCATATTTTTTTTACCAACTAAACTAATAATTGCCATATATATATATATATATAATATTTTCATTTTATTTTCAATAAGGTAAAGACATGTATTTATTTTTTTACTACATGAAAATAATGCATTAATGTGGTCTCATGTGTGAGAAATTAATGAATTTCTTTTTCAAATAAAATCTTTGAGTGAAAATTTCTTCCAATATAGTTGTTAATTATTTTCTTTAAAACAAATAAAAAATCATGTTATAAGCTTTAGATTAAGATATACATTGGAAATGTATTAAGTATTAGGTCAACCAATATTAAGGTCACTTTAACCATGAAAACTTTATTTATAGTACATGAATTGTTTTACACACTCGTATAGTATCTCAATTAAGTCTTTTATTAGTAAAAATTGAAAAGTATTTCGATATCTAATGATGTGTAATTATTTTATTTCTATGATTCAATATATGAAAAAAATATAGCTACAATTCATTTAGTATTTGATTTCATTTGATCTAGTTGGATTGAATTATTATCCAATTTGACCAGGTCAAACGAAAAACAAGAAAAACTCCATCGAGTTTAACCAAAATTGAATCCTCACATGCCTTTTCACTTAACTCGTTGTGATCTGGTTATTAAAAATATTTTTTTATTTATAAAAATATAATTTTATTTTTTAATATAATGCATGGTTTTTTATATAATTCATGCATGGTTTTTATGGTTGTTTGCATAGATTTAAAGTTTAAATTATATTTAATGATTTTATAATTCATGGATGATATTTATGTGTATATATTAAACTTACATTTTATTTTTATAAAATTAATCTTAAAAAATAAGACTCAAATAGAGTACCTGTAGGGTGTAGAAGTACTCTACTTGATTCATTTCGACTAAATTAAGGTGAAGACAAGTGATGGATCTAGATATTTAGAGTTAGAGGAGAGTGGAGAAAATCAGCTTCAGCTTTATCTATTGTCATCTCTGTAGGAAAGCTAAACTTATATTTATGTATATTGTTCGTGCCTTTAAATAGGCATTTCATACATAATAGGTCATTGATTCTTACTATATATATATATATATATACATGATTTGATGCAGGAATTATGAAAATCATGAAGTAAATGAAATGAAGAATTATAGCAGGGAATCTCTCAATAGAGTGATGTATGCAGAAGATTCATGCAGGATTTCTACACTTGAATCCTGCATGGAATCTCTGCATATATTTCTATATTTCTTCAATCCCTACCTTTCAATAATCTTTCAGATAATTTTATAATAAATATGCTACCAGTTAATCATTTCTCTCTTGTAATGAGAAGAAATTACAAAAGACATGTAGCAATGTTATAAAATAAAGTGAAATATGAAATACTAAGATTTCACACTTTGAAAAAAAAAAGATAATTTTTCCTGATTAACATCAGAAAAGGAAAGAGAACATAAAGAAAGAGAGATTAATTACAAGAATTATAAAGTGCAAAAATTAAGAAAAACAATAAAAAGCGTTGTTAAGGAAATCAATAAAAATTAAAATAAGGAAAATTTAGGTTGAGATTACATGTATAAAGCTGACCATCTTTTATAATAGTTGTGTGACCTTTTACATATTGATCTAAAAATTGAATTAACAAAATACTAAAATGTGTGGCTAAATAATTGCAGGAACACTCATAAAATACTATTCACTAGAATATCTTTTTTCTTACTTAGTTCCATGATATCATTTTGGCATTATTGTATGGAAGGAGTTATTTAAAACCACCTTTATATGCTTGTGTATCCACTATCTTAAGTAATCATGTTTTCCCATTTGATTGACTATTTTGAGTTTGCTATGATGAATCAAATTTAGATAAGAATTTTAATCATAATTTGATCTTCTGATATTTTCTTGCAAATTAATAACTCCTCCTATTAATTTGGAAAATATCGCTTAGTTCTCTTAATGGGCTAGAATCCCATTTAATTTATCCAACCTTGAGTGACTCAACAAATCAAAATAAATTAAATTAAATAGATAATATAACTTATCAATCATATTTCCACGTAACTTTTAGATCAATTAGTTGACAACTCTTTATCTAAATATATCATATATAGTTTACTTAACTACTGTTTCTAATCTTATATAATCATGAGTGGTCATTTCAAATCCTATAGGTTTAGTTAAGTAGAATCCAATTATATAGCATTAAACATTTTTAATTAATGATAATCTTAAGTGACTTAACAAGTTATAATGAATTAATATTAGTCTCCCCTCTAACATCTCAACAACCACTTACACATTCAAAGTAACTACTATTAACACTACATATGTAAACAAACATGGAAATCATCTTCACATCTCCATTTTTCAATTTCTGTACTTATAACCTTTACTTGAAAGTATACTAATAGTTTTAATTCAATGAATAATATTAGTCAATACTCTTCCAAATATTATCACATCAACAATATATAAAAACTAATCACAATTCATAAAAATTATCATCAATTAATCTAATTTCCTAAGACCTCCTCCATGGTCGGTCATAAAATGTCAAAATTTTTGTGTTCTTTCCTTCAATTTGTTTTATTTGTTTCATCTCATTCATTCACACATAACCAACTCATAAATCCATTTGGTTTACAACATTTTCACATATCAACATTATGTCCTACAATTTCCTAGTTATCATCTTCTATCATATACAAAACGTACATTTTTCATATTTAGCTTAAAGCTTATTTCATTGCAATTTCTTATACTTACTTATTGGACAACACATTTCCATAAGGTTTAACAAATATCTTAACTTCCATGCATGTAACTTTTATTCGCTAACAAGAATTCTACATCAACACATTATATTAAGCTTTCCCATTAGTTTCTAACCACCAATATCATAAAATTAAGATAAACTTCACTCTCCCACCATTTTTCTCATATAGCTGGCCAAATACAATAAAAAATTCATAGTTTCTATCCAAATCTATCATTTTATTTATTGTTATCCTAACCATTGTAATACAAATAAAGAAAAAAATGCATAAAAAACCATTCCCCTAAAATTTTTACATGAACCCAAGACATGCATATTAGAGATTTTCATCCTCTTATCCACAACACAAGAAAAACAAGATAAAACAACATAAAAATCAACTTACCCACGAAATTTGAACTCAATTTATGAGTTACTTTGTAAATCTTCCCTCTAGTCTTCTTCTTCCCTCAATTAGTGCTTCTTTCTCTCTCTAGATTATAATCCCCCATTGTTCTTCTCATCTTACTCCTTTTTTGTTTTCTATAAAACTTCACTTTTTATGTTCCTAACACAAATTCTCATCTATGTTAGATACAAGAAGGGAGAAGAAAAAACATGCAAGAAGTTATGAGGCTTTTCTCTCTCTTTTTTAGCACTATACATTTGGCCAGATCAAAAAAAGAAGAGGGTTGTTTGGATTTATTTATAAAATGCCACTGCTTAGTCCATGTGTCATATTCTATATTTTTGTTCTATAATCAGTATCTTTGCAGAGCCTTATTAAATTCTGATTAACATGAAAGCTTAACCTAAGATATAAATATATATTAGGAGACTCCTCGTAAAATTTTAGCTTAATCCAATGGTCGGATTGAGAGATATATTCAAAATTATAAGACTAGACAATCAATAATTTTACACCAAAAATCTGAATTTTTGCATACTATTTTAGTTACTCAAATCATCAGGATTTTCAAAGTAACTAATTGAGGAATTTCATCCTTATTCATAATAAAAATTTTCCTTTTAGATTTCCTTCATTTTCGATTAAAAACTATGCGATTATACGTGGGCTTATATCAGTAGTTAATGTTATTTGCATATAAAGTCACACTTTAATTTATTTGAAATTCCCTTTTATCTTTCCTATAAATATTTTCACTCTAAATTTATAAAAAAACCTTTCTTTAAAATAATTATTTTACCAAATTGGAAAGTTTACATGATTTATCACTAATTAACATGTCACGTATCGATTTTATTACTTTATTTCATCCAAAATTTAGGTTAAGTTACTAATTTTTTTCATCACTATCTATAACAACTTTTCTTCTTATTTATCATTTCTCAATTGAAATTTACCATTTCTAGTATTGATTTACCAGTTTTAGGTCAGGAGTTTATAATATAACAAAAAATAATTTGAGCTAATGTTGCGGTGTTTGTTTCCTATATTCGAGCTCTTTAGGTATTGGCTTAACACATTCAACAAGCTTATCCCATTTTTATTGGACCTCTAGTCATATCTTGGTATCTGGCCTAGTTCCTACTTCTATGGCTCTTGGATTGTTGCTTTATAAACTTCTTTATTATCACAACAATAACTTTAACTAATTCTCAATATTCTTAATGATCTATCTCTTTAGTAGCTCATGGTCTATTACAATATTCTAAGATATATATTGTATAAATATGAGAACTCTCTACACCTTTTATATCAAGTTTTTTAGTTGTTATATCACTTTACTTTTATATAAATCGATCTATAATTAACAGTAATATTTTTTTGTACACACAAAGATAAATCCTATATAAGATTGATCGATTTGAGTGCCTTTTGTTAGTAGCTTGAATGATGCTTGAGATTGTTTGTTACTAACCATTTTATTGGTCAATTCAGCTTTTAAAACTTGTTTCTTTGACATAATGTATAGTTTTGCATCAATTTCCTTTACCAAAGAATTGAAGCTCTGTATTCTCCTAAACTAGGCTTTGAACAACCGTCATAGTTTCTATCTCCTTTTAAAATATAGGAGATGTTGGTGATTATTAACGAGATCATCATTCTCCTTATCATTGGGTCTACAAGATTTATATTATGGTTGATGTTTATCCTAATCATTATTAGTTGTTTTTTTAAGGCTAAATGTTTTGGTTTGTTGTTGAGCTACTACTTGCTCACCTTTCCCCTCAAGTCTTTACCTTTTTGGGAGAATTGTATGGTATCTAAAGTACTTATACAGCTTATTACAAGGAATAAGGAATATCTTGTGCCTATCTTGCCATCCTTTTGGCTTTTCCATGCTTTATGTATCTTTTCTTAGTACTAACATTCATGACTAACTAATATTTATCATGGTCGATCAACCATTGCCTTTTAAAGCTCTTTTTTGCTAAGGAGCTCACCAAACTTAGGGGTAACAATTACTAATATGAATTTAGAGAATGATTTATCATATACTTTCATATTCTTATCTAGATCATGAATATATATAGATTCAAGAATATTTTAGATTTGGTTCTTAAAGATTATACAGTTGTTAGTGTCATCTTTCTAGAAGTCATACCATTTAAAACACTTATTCTTCTTAAAATTGTCAAAAATGAGGATGGTGTGATTGTTAATGAGATTAACCCTCCCTTCATGTATCAACTAGTCAAAAGTTTTTTTTTTAACTCTTTTAATATCAAAAGAGTATTATTTTCTTACTACTTTAGTAACCTTTGTATCTTTGCCACTATATTTAGTACCATAATCTGGCTTTCTTAATATGATGATCTTAAATGGTATTTCATCTTTTATTTTTATGACAAACTTGAAGTGTTATTGAACATCCTTAAACTCCTCATTAGAGTTACTTCTGTTTTTATAAAAATGGCTTCTGAAGGCTTAGGCACACCTTCAACTTGAAGAATGGGGTACTCTAGGAGGCTCTATAACTAAGGGAAACTCTTAATAGTGATTGGAAACATGAGGGGTTTCCTCAAATACTTTAGTAGGATCATCTTGATATGTAAAATCAACTAGAGTTGGTTGCATTTTATAAGTATACAATGGAGAAATTCCAATAGCTTTGGTGTATAAGACTTCCTAGTTTCTTACAGCAACAAAGGGTATAGTTTTTAAAGACAGTGAAGTCACTGGTTTCCACAATAAAAAATAGAAAAAAGGGGTAAGCTTAATTTTATAAATGACATGTAAAAAACCAAACATAGTGATTAATAAAACTTACTTGGTCATTAAATTAGTAATTTAGGCCTTCTTATTCTTTATTAGATATGGAAGGGTATTAAGACTTGACATGATTGACAGTTGATCCAAAATCAATCTTAGACCGTGACATTGCATAATGAAGTGTTATAAGAACATAAACAAATAACACATGGTAATAAAAATCAGTTCATAATAGATGTTTTTACACAAACCTTCAAAAACATGCCTTTTGCTTAATCTAGTGGGAAGGCTGAGAAGGGTTTTTCTTTTCCTCCTTTTTTTGAACTACTTATTATCAAATAAAAACTTCTCTCCTATACCTTTCAAAGGAGCATTGTATAAGAGTTATAGGTTTTTGTTGACACATCAAAAAACCCTAATCGATGACCATATTAAGTGAGAAGCCCAATAGTTGAAAATGATTGAGTTGATGTTTCAATTGTGTTCTTTACTTGGTTAAAACTATCAAATATTATTTTACACGAACCATCTTTGTTCGTAACATATAGTATAGGAAAAAAGTATGCTTTGAAGAAATCTCAATTATATAGACATCATATATGGATTATATGGTTCAGAAGATTAATAGATATTCTTTAGAATTGTGTTGATCACTAACTTATATTGTAACTTATAGGGAAAGATAATCCTTTATAAAAAGATTTTTCTCTCTTTCTCTTTTTTTTTTCTTTAATGTTGTTCCTTTAACATCTATTGAGTCTTGTCTTTTATGGTGTTATAGTACTAATAGCATGTTTTATTTGTGAAATTGAGGGAAGTCTTTAGAAACTCTTTGAAATTCAAGAAAGGAAGAAAAAAGATTGAGGTTTGTTAAATGGGAAGTAAAAGCATCTAATTAAAAAAAAGACTTGAATAAAAAAAGAATATAATAAAAAAGGACTTGAATGAAAAAAATAGAGTTGGGGTTGTTGAAAAAAAATAAAAAAGAGAAATTAAATGAAAAAAAAAAAAGAATTAAGATGGTTTACGTTTTATACCTCAAATAGTATTGATAATAATAATTGAAAAAGATTACAGGATATGGCTTTGTGATGCTTGGTTGGGTGAAATTTAGGCGGCCCAGCT
>Ga0325414_1001632_pt1 | contig 21918 bp, 14 predicted proteins | sample PopdelMetagenome_8_FD_206183 | JGI IMG/M metagenome (GOLD analysis project Ga0325414, IMG submission 206183) | Populus deltoides microbial communities from Bellville, Georgia, United States - Leaf-PdKOR-R3 | ecosystem: Host-associated > Plants > Phyllosphere > Phylloplane/Leaf | place: USA... | reverse complement strand
TCATATCTTGCTGTGGATGTTCCCTATGATGACGACCCCTAGATGGTCTGGGTGTATAATACACAAAGGTAAATGCAGAACTCGTTAAGAGTTGTTGGGATTTATGTCAACATGAACATCTGAGCTTGAAGTGTATTTGATGTAATTCTGTGTAAAGTTTATCTGCGGCTCCTTCAAGAGAAGTGTTTATTTGTTGCTTGTCAACATTTGTCGAGTTTGAATAAGAATAATAGAGTTTGATTTATTTTGTAAATTCAAAATTCAAAATAGCTTTTAAAACTACCTCAACAATTTTTATTTAAGAGTAAAAAATGTTATTTGTTAAATTATGTTATTTTTCTAAATAAATTTTGAATTGTGTTATTTCTCCCTTTTTTTCTTTCTACCAGGTTACTTTTTTTTTTTTTATAAAAAAAACTAGCATTCTAATTGATGGTGAACAGAAGATAATAATAATAATAATAATAATAATAATAATAATAATAATTTGTTGTTTAGGCCATATGGCCCCAATGGTAACAATCTTTTGTGCTGATTGAGTCGTGTTTTTAGTTTATTTTGAGTGTATGTTTGTTTTCGTATTTTAAAAGTATTTTTTAAAAAATTTAAATTTTATTTATTATTTTTTGCTTTAAATTAATATTATTTTTAGTATTTTTAGATTATTTTGATATTTTTATATCAAAGAAGGAACGGCACGTGCCCTCTTAGATTGATAATGAAAAGTAACTATAACTAGGGGTGAGTAAAAAAACTGAAAAATTGATTAAATTGAGAAAATTGAAAAAAATAACCGAAAAACCTAAACCGTAAAAAAAAACTAATTAAATCGATTATAATTTTTAAAAAACTAACCGGTTCGGTTTGATTTTAGTTTTATAAGCCTGAAACCGAATAAACCGAACCCAACCTGAAAAAAAAAAACTCGAGCCAAATTAAAAAAACCAGTTTTTGTTCTAAAATAACCGAACCAAAACTGGTCGGTTTGAACCAGTTTCAGTTTGCGGTTTTTTTGAAAAAAACCGGTTTGGTTATATTTTTTTGATAAAAACCGAACCGAACCGAAAATGATTACCTCTAACGATAACATTCTTCGAGTTGTTTATTATCATGTTTAGATTATTTATAATTCTTGTATCTATTTTGCTTTGTAACAGGGACATCACACAATCAAGGTGCGTAGGAATCCCGCCCCACGGGTCCACATGTTTTGATATGAACTATGTATCCACATGTTTTAGATATTATGTATTTTGTGTGACAAATATACTAGTTATGAAATGACCATGCAACACTTTTATAAAGACTTGTGCTGATAACTATAATAGAACACGAATGTTGATGTATGAACATGTAAATAAAATGTTATGGATGTATATATGGGGTATTCACTTTATTGGGATGTTGCATTATGAAATCATATGAGTATTGCACTATACCACTGAATGAATCCTATCTTGTTAAATCCTTGAATACTGTCGTGAGAATCATTAACAACGTGATGACATACAAAAAGAAAAATTACCATCAATTTCAGCTTTGAATTATTGGGATGTTACAACAATTATGGACTTGCGAATCATTTTTCTTTGCAAGTCCAAATTATTACGTTAGATGAGGTCAAAATTTATTGGTTCTAACCAACATTGCTTGAAATAAGAAAATGTCATCTTTGTTTATTCCTTTCACAATTCGTAAAATGTATATTCTTTGCAACTCCATTTTGAGCCTTTTACAATCTTTCTTTCGAAAGAAAACCCGAACCTAGATCACAACTCATATTGGGGGCAAGTGAGAGATTTTTTGGTTGAAAAGATGAAGACAATAATAGAGTCAATGATAAAGGGAATGCTAAGAATGAAAGCTCAACGATTGAGAAAGAGCTAAAAGTGGAAAAAGCCTAGATTGGGTCGAGGGGGGGCATCCAGGAAAACTTTGAGAAAGCCAAAAGTAGAAATTGCCTGCACTTGAAGGAAAATCAAGTTTTGATGATGGAATTCCATGAAAAGGTTAAAGGTAGGAAAATGCCTATCATGTGTAGGAGGGACAAGAGAGATTTTAATTGAGAAAAGGCACAACAAATGGCAAAAGTTGATACCGGGGTCAAGAGTAAAAAACTAAAAAAGTACAAAAAATAAAAGGAAAAAGAAAGAAGAAAATACTGAACTATGAATATGTCTTTTGATATCTATGATAAAGCATCATGTGTCTTCAAATGATTAGAAAGATTATCCATCAAAGGAAAAGTTAGAGTTGCTTTATGGTCTATATTAAGAGAATATTGATATTTTAGGTGAAAATAGAATGTGTGGCATGGTTATATGCCATTATTTTACAAAGATAGTGAAATAAAAATGAGGAAATGACGAGGCTAATGATTGACAGTGAACCTTGACCCTTCCTTTGAATTGAAATGTAAGACAACAAAAATGATGGAGTATCATAAGATAAATGATGGACAATGAGCTTTAGTATTCTCTTTAAGTTTGAGATTGAGAATGAAAGGAATGGCATGGTTATATGCCAATAATTGATAAGAACGAGAATTTTTGAACCATTGATTGAATGAGGTGAAAATTCATGTTGAAAAGATGACATGGTTATTTCCTGTCCAATTTTAGAAAACAAGACTTATTGATGAAATATATGGCATGGTTATATGTCATTTCTTTTACAAAGATAACAAAAGAAAGAGAGTGAAGTGATTAGTTGATGGTGATCCTAGGTCTTTGAAAACCTCAAACATATTTTAAACCTATGAATTTCCCTTTCTTTCATAGCCATTAACCATAGCATGCATTACATGCTTTTAAAAACCCTTTATAATCAAGTAAGCGATTTAAACCGATAAGTGACATTCTAAAAACATGTAGAGATTTTCCATAAGGGTCATAACTTTATGAACTAAGTTACTAGTTATTATGCATGTTGATAAAATGGGTGCTCAAAAGAGATTGTAATGCCCCACACTTTCTTATGTGATTATAGTTACTTTCCTATGATTTGGTATGTAAAAATACAAGTAATTTTTTTAAACAGTTCTCATATAAAAATCTATTGAAATTTCCACCGAAATTTCAGCAATTTCCCTTATACCGGGAGGTCCCAAGTTATCGACATATACCATGTTTACACTTCTAATATCTCACTTCTCATAACTCAATCACGACCCAATCGTTTTGGGTTTCAATCCCACAAACATCATCACAACCATAATATTTATAACATACATTAACGACAAATGTCATTATAGAGAAATAAATGAGATAAACACGCATACATGGAACATGATTATATGAATTTTAGAGTTAAGTTCATCTATTCAAGTTTAAACATCAATTATGCAAATTAAGTTATATAAATGTTTTAATATTTCAAAATACAAGGATATACTCCCTAGAACAAGATAACAAAAAGTGAACAAAAGTTAGGATCTACTCCTGTCGTGTATGCAATGGTCCTGAAACAAAATACATATTATTGAAACATGAATATCACAATAAGTATAGTAACACAAATATTCAACAATCGAAACTCTTTCTCATTCAACTACTAAAACCATTTCATCTTCCATTTTCAACTCCCATTCAGGATTCCATAAGATCAACCACAACTATTTCCGCCTAACACATTGTCGATACTAATTTCACCAGTATCATCATTACCTCGTAAGAGTCGATGCGTAGCGATCCCCTTACTCGGGGTCCTAACATATACTAAATGTATGCTAGTCCATGTCCCATACTAAATGTATGCTAGCTAATACCAATTCCACCTATTAATATCATTATTCTTTGTCCGACCATAGTTATCATTACAAATTTTCATTTTGAACATGACTCATTTATTTTGGAAGCTAAAATGTAATATCACATGTTTCCTAAAGAAAAAGAACTCAATTTTCACCCTTAACGTGTCTAAATAGTCGCTTTAGCGACTTTTCGAATCTGCTAGCAGAGATCGCATTCCGACCTCTCCTCAGATTTTTGACTATATTCGAAGTTCTAGGACTTCGTTTCAAGTGAGGTTGGTCTCGTTGGAAAGATATGACACGGGGCTACAAGTCCCATTAAGGGAGGAGAACCCAGTTCTACCCCCAAGACACTCGAAATTATTCGTCAGCAAATCAGACCTACTGTCCTATAGGGTCTGTCTTGACCCAGTCTCGGTTGGTGACCCATAACTGGAGTTCTATAGCTCCAAATTGAGTAAGACCAATTTTCTTAGTTAGTAAACATCCAAAACTACAATTACTATGAAGGAAACTGATCCTAATTCGCTCATTGTAATGACCCGACTTTTTTAAGGCCAAAATTGCTGGATTTTTTTTAATCGTCCGGTTTCTGGATGTTTTTTCACCATATCATTCTTCAGATTTATCATTGCATTCTATTCATTAACAAGGCACAATCTATATAGGATAACGTAAATCAACATTTCCATAGAACGAATTCTCAATACACGTGCCCATAATATTATATTTCTATACTTATAGGTTTACATTACATCATATCGACATACTCATAAACTCACATTCTTGTTCTAATCTCGTTATCATCATGAGTTCATACAAGAGTGTCGAATAACAAGTTACATAACTAGCACTTTCATTATCCTGACCTCATGTAATTTCACAACACGGCATCCTCATTAGATGAATACCTTATATGTATATTAATACACATCATATCAACTTGTTCGTACATTCACCTTTTGTGTTCCATTTCAATTTTTCATTACTAGTCTTTACTAAAAGGGGTTGGATGACTAATTGAGTGATTAACACGTCTGTTCATACAGAACTCATATCACCCATAACATGCGAATATATAGTTCTTTTCAAAACGTGTGAGCCGCGAAATGAATTTCCTTACACACTATGTTGGTATGATGTTCCTGTTACAACACAAAGGTAATTTCAAGCATTATAGGCAATTTAAGAAAACATAATAAAGCAATATTAACATTACATTTCATTCATTGACCAAAAGAGCATAATTCTTTCATTTCTCCTTACTTATGTAAATACCACTGTTAATAATTCATCAATTATCGAGGCTAATTACAATACTTAAACCTGATCATTCATCTCGGATACCGTTAGCTGAACTAATGTTATTCTCTGTTTAAAGCATAACAACTGTAGTTCTTTCATATACTTAGAATATATAAAACGTAGTAAACATGAACGTATCAGTTCTTAAAACTAACTCATAACACTCAAATCCGACTATCCTCTTAGGATACCATTAGCCGAAGCCAATTGTTTATTCATCATGGTCATCCTTTTAGGATGCTATTGGCCAAAGCTAGTCATTTACTCATCCTGGTCATCATTTAGGGTGCCATTAGCCGTAGCTAATCATTTATTCATCCCAGTCATCCACTTAGGATATTATTAGCCGAAGCTAGTCATTTATTCATCCCGGTTATCCAGTTAAGATGACATTTACCGAAGCTAATAATTTAGTCATCCTAGTCATCCACTTAGGGTGCCATTAGCTAAAGCTACTCATTTTTTTTCATCCCGCCCATCGACTTTGGATGCCATTAGCCGAAGCTAATTATTTGTTCATCTCGGCCATCCACTTAGGATGCCATTTGCCGAAGCTAATCAATCACTTGTCTCGATCATCCATTTGGATGCCTTTAGTCGAAGTTAATCAATCATTTGTCCTGGTCTTCCATTCGGATGCCATTAGCCAAAGCTAATAATTTGTTCATCCCGGTTATCCGCTTTGGATGCCATTAGTTGAAGCTAATCAATCATTTATCCCGATCATCCATTCGAATTCCTTTAGCCGTAGCTAATCAATTATTTGTCCCGGTCATCCATTCGGATGCCATTAGATGAAGCTAATTATTTGTTCATCTTGGTCATTCATTTTGGAAGCCATTAGCCAGAGCTAATCAATCATTTATCCCGATCATCCATTTAGATGCCATTAGCCGAAGCTAATCAATCATTTGTCCCGGTCATCCATTTGGATGCCATTAGTCGAAGCTAATTATTTGTTCATCCTGGTCATTCGCTTTGGATGCCATTAGCCGGAGCTAATCAATCATTTATCCTGGTCATCCATTCGGATGCCATTAGTCGAAGCTAATCATTTGTTCATCCCGGTCATCCATTTTGGATGTCATTAGTTATAACTAATCATTTGCTCATCTCGTTCATCCGCTTAGGATGCCATTAGCCGAAACTAATCATCAACTAATCAAACATTCCATAGGTGGTTTGTGAAATCACTATAACATGGTAATATCCCTTGATTTGCTCATTCAAATGATTCATAACAATTTGACATTCACTACAACATAATAGCAGACCCTTCGTGGTACTCGTACAGGCGTTCCGTAATAGTTTAACATTCAATAACACGATAATAGATCCTTTGTAATACACAAACAAACATTTCATAACAGTTTAGCATTCAGTATAACACAACAATACCTTTCGTATTACTCATCCAACCATTCATGATAATTAATATTCAATACAATACAATAATAGATCCCTCGTAATGCTCATACAATTTTTCGTGATAATTAACATTCAGTAAAATACAAACAATTGTTACAAGCATTTAAGTCATTTTTGCCGGAGGGGTCTATTGTAGAAAATCGACAATGAAACTATTCACTATTGGCCATACAATTCAGCAGCGAAAATTGATTCACTGCTGGCCGTACAGTTCAACAGCGAAAACTGGTTCGTTGCCGGCTACACAATTCAGCAGCAAAAACTGTTTTGCTGCAGGCACCTTAATTTTAGCAGCAAATGCTACTTCGCTACAGCCAACACGCTTTTGGCAGCGAATGCTAATTCGTTGCAGGCAACTCAATTTCAACAGCGAATGCTAATTCGCTGCAGCTAATACACTTTCTATAGCAAATGCTACTTCACTGCGGACAACACAATTCGATAACGAATACCTGATTCACTGCGGACAACATAAATTCGACAGCAAACACTTGATTCGCTGCGGACAACACAATTCGATAGCGAACACCTGATTCACTGCGGACATCATAAATTCAGCAGCGAACACCTGATTCACTGTGGACAACATGAATTCAGCCATGAATATCTGATTCTTTACGGACAACACAATTCAACAGCGAACACCTGATTCGCTGCAGAATACACAATTCGACAGCAAACACCTAATTCGCTGCAAAATACACAATTCGAGAGTGAACACCTGATTCACTACAGACAATACAAATTCAGTAATGAACACCTGATTCGCTGTGGAATACACAATTCGGCAGCGAACACCTGATTCGCTTCTGACAACATAATTCGTTATTTGGATCCAGTAGAATCATATAATTTTAGCATGAACACACATGCAAATTCAATTCCAGCACATACTTTGTGATTAGATTCGTATTTTGGCTGTAGCATGCTTTCAAGGCTACAAACACATGTTTTTTGCACTTAACATCCACCAGCACATTTTCATACAAGTTTTTCAACCACATATGCAGAATTCATGACATCAACACATAATTATGTTTCGGTTTCACATAATTAAGCAACTCTAACAAGAACATCTTTTCTTTTTATCCCTTTAATCTATGTTATGTCCAGCCCTCACCATGGTCAGCCACCTCTCTAAGTTTTTTGCATTCAAAATATACATTTCCTTTGTTAAATGTTCTGAAAATAGGTTCCCTATTCAGCTCCATTTTCATCCCTCATCCTTGTCTAGTTTTCCTTAACAGTTGGTGTGAGAATCTTAGGCTATTTACATTAGGTTTTCTTCTCCATTTTCAGTTCTAAGGCCCTAAGAACAAGTGGAGGAGTAGTATGGTTCATACCTCACGAATTTAACAAGTTCAATGCAGGTTGTGGTGGCCTGCTCTCCCTCTCTTTTTTCGTTTTCTTCCTTCCTCTCTTGCTGTCAAGCCGACCTCTAGGCTTCTTTTTCTCATAGGTTTTTAGTTTTGTCTACTTCTTCTTACTCACTTCTCACTCCACGCTCAAGGAAAGTAGCATGCAAGCTGGTTGGTTTGATTTTCTGCTTGGAGGAGGGATGTGTGTGCTGCAGCCGTGGCTGCTGCTGGTTCTGGAGGAAGGTCTAGGCTCTAGCTTCCACCATGTTTTTGGTTACTTTTCCTTTCCTCTAGCTCTCTTCTCACGCAACACCCTAAGAGATCTGCATGTAGCAGGTCGATTTCAGTCTTTTCTTTGGGAAGTGGGAGAGGGTCTGCTACATGCAGCTAGCCGGTTTTGCCTTGGGAAAGAGGGAGAGGGCCTGCTGCATGCAACTGGCCGCCCATTTAAGGATGAGGAAAGGTCACCCTCCCTCTCTCCTTACATTTATACCCCCTCTTAGAGAGGGATGTGTTTGGGTGTTGGATATCTCTGGTTCCTATCCCTCTTTGAGCTATCCTATACTGGTTCCTATTCCAATTCTCCCCTAGAATAGGCCAATCCAACACTAATTTTTTATTGGGTTTTACAGTGCTGCTATGGATTTAGAAATCGATAGCCAAAACTGCGCCGCTGCCGATTCAGAAATCGGTAACGATGGTGGAGTCATTTCGGCTTTACTTCTATCTTTTTTTTTTGGTGTTTACACTCATCCTCCTACTCGAATTTTCTCTAAAAGTCAGGAGACGAATCTGTCCAGATTCATCAACTTTTCCATTTACACACAACATCCACAATTTAACTTTCCCTGTTTTATCTCAACCCCTAGCCATATCACATACCATATAAGAGTATTAAAAATATCTTTTTAAGAGCCAATTTATTCTATTTCTTTCAATCTTCCCTCTTAACGTCAAAATAGAATATTTTTATCGATTTTACTAACTTTCCGAACAATATTCTTCCAAACACAATCCTTGCCATTTCAACATGCATTTTCCTCACTTTGACACAATTAAACATATGTCATCAAGCTAAATATATCAAATTAAACATCCTCCCCCTTTGATGCATAATTGGTCGCAAGCATGGCCTTAAGGAACCAAGAGTTTCCTTATTCCTTTCATTCTAATTTCATTCAATTCACACACACATTCACATAAAAAACAACCTATTATAATAAATTCAATAAGGAAAACCACAATTTTTCCTTTTTCCTCTTTGCTCTTTATGTGACTGGCTAATTGTCCTTGCCCCCACTCATGTGGCCGGCTTTTATCAATCCAAGTTGTCCTTATAAATTAGGATAACAAGCACAATAACCTTATACAATTTTTTTTTTCCAACAACACTCATGACACTAGTCGTCATGTTTACTCCTATTTTCATTCTCAAATTTCTCATCCTATCGTGAATCAACATACAGTATAAACAAATAAAATTTCAGAATGTATTAAACTCTTCAAAATATAAAGAGATGAGGTGGTAAACACCTACTTGTTCTTCTCAGTGGTCCCGTTCTGCTAGCTTGAGGTCCCGCGGTTGATGCCTCTCCTTCTCCACACAAGACCATCATTTAATATCATTCATTCTTTTTTTCAATGTTTTCTTATCAACTAGCAAGCATAATTATATGATTTCATGCAAGATTTCCATATCTAAATTAGATCATTATTTCACATTCACATAGCCACCTGTTAACCCGAACCATGCAGACTTTTTCAAACTAATTTCTTAACCCAAACTTACCTCACCTTAATCACTTTATATGGGACTCTAATTTTCCATTAATTTTTTGTTTTTAGGGTTGTCCAAATCAGCCCCTTAACACCCATTAGTAGGGTTGTTACAACAGCCTTACTTAAGTTTCTTGGAGGTACTTTTGATTCCTAACAACTCTACACTTAAGGTTGTCACTCTAGCCCCCCATTTTTTTTTTAAATTTTGGAGAGGTATTTACCCCCCACCTAAATAACCAGGATTAATTGACGAGATTAGCTCTGGCTAATGATATCCATATTGATAACCAGGATTCATTGATGAAATTAACTTCAGCTAATGATATCCATATTGGGTATCCAGGAATGAATGATAAGATTAACTTTGGCTAATAGAATCCATGTTGGATAGTCGAGAATAAGCATTAAAGATTAACTTTGGCTAATGATATCTATGTTGGATAGCCAGGAGTAAATGATGAGGTTAACTCTGGTTAATAGGGTCTATGTTAGGATTACTGGTAATGAGTGTTGTGAACCATCTCATTTAAAAGTGTTTATTAATACGACAAAATAAAGAGTATGATGTGTTATTCACAATCGAAATTAATGTTTAAAGAATCATATACAAAATTGATCATGGTTAGGAATGAATAGTTATGTATGGAAGAATCCTATATGTATAAGGATTTCTAAACCATAATACATGTCATCAGTTGTTTATTGAACATAGCTCAAATAAAATAATGCAGTATAAGGTTGTATGAAGATATAGAGTAAAATATTAAAGATAGCTAGGTAAGAATATATAAATAGTTGAATTTATTGGCAATCAAATGGGTTTGCTAGAATTATTGGCATACGCGAGGGGATGACTGGATTATTTGTAGTGGCCATAGTATCGGCGACTAAGGATGAGATAAAAGTGATACATAGGCTATGTTTGTTTTCTAGAATTCACTTTCTAGGAAACCACTTTCTAAATTTTCTTGTGTTTGTTTGACATTAGAAAAGTTGGTCAACGGAAAACACTTTCCAGTCAAAGGAAAATTTGGCTTGAATTCCAGGAAAGTGTTTTCCTGGAAAATTTGGGCGGAAAACACTTTCTGAAAGTTGTGAAAATTTAGAAATGTCATATTATTTGTTGATTATATCAAATTTGGTCCTCAAACTTTTGATTGCTATATATATTTTGTTTTGAATATTTATTTTTCAATTTCATCTCTTAAAAATTAATTTTTATATTAACTTTGGTCCTCATTTTTATAATTGTTATTTGCTTTTCCCTTATCATTTTTTTTATTGAAATTTTTTATCTATCAAATTTTGTCCTCATTCTTTTGATTGTTACTTTTTTTTTTGAAATAATTTATGAAATGTTAATTATTATTATTTTAATTTCTTCATCTTTCAATTTTTTTTTAGATTTGATCTCTATTATTTTAATTATTATTTATTTTATTTGAGATAATTTATGAAATTATATTTTTTTTCAATTTCATTCTCATTCAACTTTTTAATTTGTAAGATTTGTTTCTCATTATTTTAATAAACTTGAGAAAAATAAAACATTAATAAGTTATTTTCCAGCTCATTTTCCATGACATAACCAAGCGCTGGAAAGTGTTTTCCAACTTATTTTCCATTACACTACCAAACATCAGAAAATAATTCACTTTCCTGAAATTCACTTTCCAAAAGAAAACTACTTTCTAGCAAACAAACGGGGCCTTAGTGGCTGTAATGTCGGTGACTAAGGGTAAGAAAGGAACGATACTTAATTACCGCAGTATCAGTTACTAAGGACAAGATATAAATTGATAGTTGACGATTAATTACCAATATCTATGAATATGATAACTTTTGATGTTTAGTTGCCCAAAAGAATGATGACCAAGGAAGCAAAGTATGATTTGGTTAATTATAAGATGATGATGATGTAGATGGTTCTTTCCCTATGCTTCTATTTAAGTTGACCAGTCCTTTAAATTAAATTATAGGCACCAAAAGTTACTTCCTATTTGTCCCTAATAAAAAGAGAATTTATGTGGTTGTCTTTGTTTTGAATAGAGACCATCGTATTGTTGTTTTCAATTAGTAGAAACCATGGTGTTGTTGTTTTCTAATAATGAAAATAATTGAAACTATCCTCAATTGTATAATGGAAACCATTGGGTAAGACCATTAACCAATGCTTAAAAATATATATGACAGGGGGGTTGATTGGCAACTTAAGATATAATACCATTTGATGTATTACTAAGTCAAAGTAAATGTTAATGGGGTGATAATGTAACAAACCGTTGAGATACCTAGAAAATAGAAAATATGGTAATGTTACAAACAAATTATGTTAAGTAGTGATGGTGACGAGTAAACATAGGATTAATATGTGTGGTTACTTCAATGATTGTACCTAAGAAAATTGGTAACTAAGAAAATGAAATATTAATTATTGATTAGGGAATCAAAAATTAAGAAAATGAGTTGCTACGTGGTGACTATACTCAGCAACCTTAGATTTGAATGTATTATATAATTCATCGTAAAGCCAATATCGAAAATGACAAATATGAACTTAGACGTCATAGCAGCTAGTGCGTAATTCAATATGTATATGATGTAATCAATGCTAAAAGAATTCTGGATAAGCATACTGTTCTTTTTTCTTATGAAAACCACGTATATGTATTTTATGGCTAGATGTTAAATTTTTAATGTTATTTTAATTGCAATGATAAGTGTCATAACCCAATTCTGGGTTATTCCTAAAAAATTTATTTATTTATTTATTTTCAAAATAAAAATTAAAAAATAAAATAAAAGGCTGGCAACGTGAAGAAAGCAGGCCAGGAAATCAAGCTGCAATTTTTGGAGGAAATTCAAGGCCTAATTGTACCCCATTATGGCAAAAAATGGAGACAAAATGCAAATTCAAGGTTAAATTAAATGATTATTGGATGAATTTGCATAAAAATTAAGGCCAATGACATAATTAAATTTTTAATAGGCTAATTTGATTTAATCATGGGCTAAATTAAATTTTAATTATGTTTAAAAATTAATTTGAGTCCAATTGAAAGATTTAATTAAGTGCAAGGACTTAATTATACTTTAAATGGGTCAAATTAATTTTATTTGAGGCTTAATTGGTGAAAAATTAAATTTGGAAGCCTAATTTAGGCTTAATTGAGGAGATTGAAATTTTAAAAGACAAATTTAATTTTTACCAAGTTAATTGATTGAAATCAGGGGCCAAATTACAAGAAAATTGAAGTTTTGGGGTCAATTAGGGGCTGGATTGAAGAAATTTGCAGCCAAGGACTAATCTGCAAAAGGCGCCAAAATTGAGGGGCTTAATTAACAAAAACCGGGGGTGAAATTGAAGAAATTGAAAGTTTAATGGTCAATTAGGGGTTAAATTGACAAAATCCAAGACCAAGGACCATATTGCAAAATGCGTGTAACTTCAGGGTTCCAATTTAAGGTCATCAGGGGCTTAATTGCAAACATTTAGGGTCAATTAGGGGTTCAATTGAAAGCAATTGAAAGAAGAAGGACTGAAATGCACTTTGGCCAAAACAGAATCTTGAACATTATTCATTATCTTCTTTTTTCCCTGAAAAACTGGTTCAGTCACCTCCTTTGCAGGAGCATTTAATGCACCTAACGTCCACCAAATTTGCCAAAACTTGCACAAAACTGATCACCAGACATCCCTCTACGTCAGGGTATGGTATTCCTCGGCACAATGGCAAATAAACGGACATGGCACCACTTCAAAGAGGCTAACTCAGGCAGCCTGCAGCTGCAGATTTGACAATTTGACAGTGCACCATGCCTACTTTGAGCCAATGGTTGGGATCCTTCTCATCCGAATCAAGGGTTGAAATTTTTCTCTAGTGTAGACAAGATTGCTCTCTTCCACCTCCTATAAATAGAGTGGATTTGATGGCCTGAGGGAGGAGAAAATCGGGTCCAAAATAAGCCAAAAAATGAGCCTCTTCCCAGTTCCTGCTACTTTCTCTGTTTTTCTGTTTTTCTTTCTCCCTCCACCGCTGCAACCACTAGCAGCACACCATCACTGGTCTTCCCACCACCAGCTCCACCACAAAAACCTTTCTCCTGCACCAACAGACGTTTACTAGTGGTAGAGCAGACACAACGTCTCTCTCCTCTCCTTCCTCTCCTTCCTCTCCTACTTCTCCCTGCTGCAGACTTTCTTCTTCTGCTTCTTCTTCTTTCTTCCTCCGCCGTCAACGTCTCTTCCTCCATCTCCACCTTGAGCAACCAGCACCACCACGTGTTGCCAAGACCACCGGCCAGCCACCACTGCATCTGTAATAAGCCACCGTGAACGTCTCTCTCCCCTCTGCAGATTGCTTCCTTTTCTTCCTCTTCCAGCTGCAGCCGCTCCAGCCACCTGCAACCAACCCCACCGCCGTTTCCACCAGCACGACCACAGGCCCTCACCGCCTCAGGTGGTTCTCCATCCCTGCCTTGCATCAACCGTCCCTGTTGCTCCCTGCTGCTGTCGCTGCATGCAGAATTCATTCTGCATGCAGGGACCAAAATAATTAACTTAGCTTTGGGCCGGGCCAGTTTTGGCCCAGCCCAAATGGCTGGGCTGGATCCGGCCCGACCCCTATTTTTTAAAAAAAATCAAAATTTTTCAAAAATCATTTAAAAAAAATGTGACTTTCTCAAATATTTTTCTACTAATTTTACATAATATCGGGTTGCATATTTACATTGTAAAATACAACTCCGGTATTAAAATACCCGGGTTTCTCCAAAATATTTCAAAAAAAATAAAATTTCAAAAAAAATTCAAAAAGAAAAAATATTTTATTGCATACGGCCAAATCCTAAAATTTTTTCAAGCATATCTTCATAAAAACAAAAATTGCATCTTTTTCATGTTTAAAAAAATAAAAAAATAGATATCGTAACCAGTTTATGATTATCCATTAAAATTTGGCCAACATGTCAAAAATCTTTTTCCAATCTTTTTTTTAGGATCCAAATGTAGACTTTAATATTTGTGGGGTGTAAAATTACACGATAAAATACACCCTCAGGTATTAAAGATACAAAGTGTATAAATGCGATACTAATATTCAGACTTTAGAATGGTTAGGATTTAACCTGATAAGGTAGAGACTCTCTCATGAAGAGAAATCTGCCTTAAGCCTTAGAAAAGACCAACGAATAGAAACCCGACTTAGAAAAACAATCAAACAACAATGCAGCTTACCTTAGTTAAGGTGCACTGGGGGTGATGCGTCTTCCCCTTGCACAACCAGTCTCTTATCCAGACTCTCACAGACCATAGGTTCCTAGTGACCATAATACTAGGTGGCGACTCCTAAACATTAATCATAATTTTATGATTAAATCCAAAAACTCTTCCCAACACACAACACCTCACACCAGGAGGCACGATAGAGAGCCTCCGCCGTCGCGCCCCCCGCGACAATGATCACGAGTATTGTCATATAAGTTGAGGTATTATTGAACTTAAGTTGAATGTTATAAGTATGATTGTTAAAAGTGCTAATTGACATAATGATTCCTTTCCCTCGTAAAAAAAATCATGAGCATAAATCTGATTGATGACTAATAACTCTTATAATGCGATATATGTTGCAAGTCTATAACACGAAGTGGGCCAACACTGATTGTGTCGTTTCACTATTTATAATTTTGTTATGTATTTATTTTTATGTACTATGAACACTTAAAATTGTGTTAATAACTTCACCTTGAAATATACTAAATGGTATGATTGTATTTCTAGCATTTGGTTATTGCATCTCTTTTGTGTTGTGTGTGTATGTGTGTGTATTCATCACACGTATGTTTTAAGTAAATGGAAAATGGAAAGAATATAAGATGAATCATGAGAAGCGATGTGAAAGAATCAAATAGAGAAATAATTGAATTGGTGGGTGGCTGAAGGCTACTACGTATATGTAATACAGTTGTTTTATATTGTGTTGCCTAAGAGGATAAGAAAAGAACTGAGAAAATGTATAAGTTATAGGGAAAACTCTGCTGTAAATTTGGTAAACCAAAGAATCAATAATGGGATGTATTGTTAGACAGATTGCACAAAAAAAAAAAATTACCCCATTATACTTAAACAGGATGATTTGAAATATGAAAGTTATATGGAAATTTCAGGTCGTTACACTCTTGCTATTGAAATATATAAAATATCACCTCATCATGTTCCATCAAATGACATACTCAAAATGAGATATTAAAATTGGCACAAAGAGCCACAAAAGAGCCATACAAACTATTTTAATCTTATAATAGGGTAATTTTTGTTTTCAAAATATAAAATAATGAAATGAGTGCATGTATTAAATGGCGTGTGTTAGATCTTTGACCAAAGATGCTTAATTTTCAAAATACTTTCAAAATTGATATCTCTTTAATTTAATTTCAACAATTAGACTTGAATGGACATGATCCTTGAAATATACGATTTGATTTTGAAACAAAAGGTTATCAACTGAGTTTGCAAAGTATTAGATAGAAATGACATTGACACTTCTTAATTGTCCTTGAAACGTTGAGTGGTTAGGGGTAAAGCAGTGTTATGCTAATATAACTAGTACTACTAATTAGTACTTAAAAGTGTTTTGTTATAAGGCTTTATATCATCATATTGTACTTTTAGTATCATTAAATTCCCTAACTTAAGCATGTTTTTATAATAACAAGTTTGATAATATAGATAGCTTTAGTTTATGATAAATGCTCATTTTAAATGCAGACATATTTCACAATTCAAAAGATTGATTGATGTGATTGACTATTGAAAGTGAAAAGACAAAGAAAGGGCTAAGGTTAGAGAAGAGATGCTGGATCAAACTGGAACACCATTAAGTCATTTGATTATATCTAAAGTTGTGGACCTTGGATGTATGTTTGGTTTATTGTTCTGGAAAGTTAAAACATAAACCTACAACTTTCATGAAGAGTGGAAGATCTAAAACTGCCGTTTTCAAATTCAAAGCTTGGCCACAAAAGAGAAGTCAAAATCTGTCCTGCAATCTAGCCCAAACACTGCTCAAAATTTTACCCATAGCTGGAGTTCTAGAAGGAAAAATGATGTCAAATTTGGTGGGTGAAAAGATATGATAATTTCCAACAACTATCATGAGGACCACCTGCTCAAGTTCTGATGTTAACAATGACATTTCATCTAGAAAAAATCTTGAGGGTTATCCACCACGTCCATTAGAAGCACTTCTCAGTATTTTAGCCATATCTTGAGCTTTAGTGATCCAAATGCTCTAAAATATTATGGGTGGAAAGAGTAGAGGATTTCCAACAACTTTCATGCAGAACATTTTGCTAAATTCTGATTGCATCAATGTCATTTCATCCAGGCAAAATGCTTGAGTGCTGCTATCCACCAAGTCCACTAAATCAATAGTTGGCCACTACATCAATAATCAATTACCAAATGAATAGTTTTAAATTTTAGCCTATAAAAGGAGGCATTTGCCATTCATTTAGGAATCTTGGTTTTCAGATCAAGATCATTTTCTTGCTTTCTCTCTTTGTAATGTTCAAGTTTTATTTCATGTTTTATTTTCATTAATCTATTGTTTATACTTTTCATTTCCTTTACTACTCTTAGTTAACTTATATCATAATTATGTTTTTATTTTGTTTAGTTATGTTCTTGTTCTTCATTATGTCTAGCTAAGTTAATTATGTCATTGTGAAAAGGTTTCACTAATGGTGTTAGAATATGTATAATATAAACTCAATATGAACTTCAATGTTTATATCCAAGAAAGTTTGTTATTAATATATCTTATCTTTTTATCTTACTAATTCTTAATACCTTACTTGTTAAATAATTAATCTAGATTTGTGTTGTATAACACTTAGTACAATAAATGTTTGATCCTTCATAGTCTTCGACCGGCATCGTTGTTATGAAAGGAACTTGATTTGTTGTTAACATAAGTTAGCATCATGAATTCCTAACAATATTTAAAAGTATGGTGTTACTAAAATAAGATAATTAATATGATCGTGTTAAAAATTTATAATGAATTATTAAGGATAAATCATCCGATTGAAACCTTCTTTGTGTGTAGTTTTCAGTTGAGTAATAAAAAGAGTTTATACTATACTTATTTCTAATACCATTAGTGGATCCTCTAACCTTAACAATTGTTTTTATCATTATTTAATTCTCATATTAATCTCACATCTCAAAGATTTCTTTAACTCTTTGTTAAATTATATATATTATTTATAATTTATATAGTTGACCTCCCTGTGGATCGACCCTGGTCTTGCCGGATTATTTATTACTTTGACACTCCTACACTTGCGAGAGGACATCAACTCTTTGATCGTGTCAACTATACTTGTTGATAAGTTGAATTTGAATACTAAAAAACCTTATAGATCTTATAAGTTTTGGTTGTTGAATGAGTGTAGGGAAATAAGGGTGAACAAACAAGTTTTTGTCTCCTTTTTTTATTAGGATGTATAATAATAAGATTTTGTGTGATTTTGTTCCTATGCATATAAGACATTTACTTTTAGGGAGACCATGGTAGTTTGATAGGAAGGCTATACATGATAGGTTTAAGAATAGGTATTCATTTGTAAAAGATGAAAAATTGATCACCCTTGCATCATTATCACCAAAACAAGTTTACGAGAATTATTTGAGATTAAAAAAAGAGACTGAGGTTGAGATGATTGAAAAAAGAAGGTGGTTGAGAGGAGCAGGAAGAAAGAGGTGAACGAGAGGAGAAAAAAAAAGAGGGTATATGAGAAGAAAGAAAAGGAAGACGTCAAGAGAAAAATAAAGAAGCAAGTGATTTTTTATGGAAAAAGAGAGTGATGTCAAGAGTGTTTTTATACTAACCAGCTTATGTCTGAACTTTTATACAAATAGGCATGTTTTAATACTAATTAACTAGATCAATCTCTTTGTAATATTGTTGTTTCTTTGTTACGGGAATATGAAGATGTATTTTCCAATGACGCTCCAAATGGTTTACAGTCAATCAGAGGAATATAATATCAAATTGATCTTATGCCTAAAACTCTAATTCCTAACTGAACAACTTATAAAAATAACTTGGAGAAAATAAAAAAGCTTTAATGGAAAGTTGAGGAGCTGATGGCTAAAAGGTATATTAGGGAGAGCATGAGTCCATGTGCATTACCAATGCTTCTTTTACTGAAAAAAGATGAGTCTTAAGGATATGTGTGAATTGTCGGGCTATCAACAATATTATGGTAAAGTATAGACATCTAGTTTCTAGGCTAGATGACATGTTAGATGAATTGTATGGTTCATTTATCCTTACAAAAAATTATTTGAAAAGTGGTTACAATCAAATAAGAATGAAAAAAGGTGATGAATGAAAAACTACTTTTAAAATTAAACATGGGCTATGTGAATGGTTAGTTACGTCATTTGGTATTACTAATGCACCAAACATATTTATCAGATTGACGAACCATGTATTGCATGCATTTATAGACAGGTTTGTGGTAGTTCATTTTGATGATATCTTGGTTTATAGAAAGAGTTTAAAAGAGCAAGTCGAGAATTTGCGTCGTGTGCTTCAAGTTTTGATAGAGGAAACGTTGTATGCTAATTTTAAAAAATATTTTTTGCATGAAACTTTTTTTTTCTTGGTTATGTTGTTAGTGAAAAGGTATAGAATTGGTGAAGAAACTTTATGAGAGTGTTCAACTGCAAATAGAAAAAAAGATTAAGCAATATTCATCTAAAGCTAACAAGAGTTGTAGATGTGTTATCTTTGAACTTGATGATTGAGTTTAGGTGTATATAAGGAAGGAAATATTTTCAGCTCATATGCGATCTCAATTGCAGCAAAAAAGGGATGATCCATTTCGTGTTCTTGAATGGATCAACAACAATGAATATAAGTTGGATCTTCCAAGTAAGTATAATGTTAGTGCTACATTCAATGTTTCTAATCTCTTTTTTTTTTTTTATATAGGTGACAATTCGAGATCAATTTTTTTAAGGAGAGAGGGGATGATGAGAATCAACAAGAACCACCACGAGATTCATTGCATGTTTTGATTGGACCAATTACAAGGGCAAAAGCCAAGAGGATCAATGAGGCATTTAAGAGGTTGATTTGCGATGTTTGGGTCGAGCAAGTTTTGAGAATTCTTTTTAAGGTGGCATCAAACATGAAGTTGAGTTCAAAGAAGGATAAATCATTTATAAATATGAACCAAGTAAGAGATATGGTGGTTTAACATGTACCAGAGTTTGGCTACACAACTTTATATTAATGGTTAACTTTATATTTCACAAGCTAAATGCTTATAAATCTAGAATTTTAAGAAGTATCCTCAGTTTCATGTAAAATATTTGACCTGCAAATATGAGGATGATAAATAAACTATTATCCATTAAAATCATATATTAAAACTTTAATGAAAAACTCATAAAATATCATACAAAGTCTTATACTAAAGTGTCTCATGAGCCATGACTCAGCTCAGCTCAGCTCAGCTCATTGCCTAGAAAAACTACAATTCTACCCTTTATCTATTAGATAGACTTTAATTGCACCCATGCTTATTTTAACCTATAAAAATATGATATCTCACCCTTTGTCAATGGGATGTTGTTTTCTTAATACAACTAGATTAAATCTATTAATACCGTTAAAAGAAACTAAAAGAGAATGGGATTTTACATTTCACTATTTATAACATTTTGGTATATAAATTCCCTTTTCTTGGGCACTCAAGTTTTTATTTCTTTTCGATTTGGTCCTTCAGTGTTATATTTTTTGTCAATTATTTTTTTGTTCTTTTTGGGTTGCGTACTATCATGCTTATGAGCGAAAAAATATGTATTCCATAGTAATGGCGTGTCAATTTTGTATGACAAGATTTATAATTGTTATGGAAAACCAAACTAAAAGAACAAGAACCAAAATTGAAATTCACAAAAACTAACAACATATTTCTCATGTGTATTGTTCAATGGAGTGCAAATTAACATTTTTGTCCCTCAATTTTAAAATTTTATAATATTGGTCCCTTTTCTTGGATTTTTTGCTTAGGTCCTAAACTTTGTTTTTCTTATGTATTAGTCCCTTGATCTTGAAAGAGGAGAGAGAAAGTTCTCGAGTGGCTGGTTATCAGAAACCAATGCTTTTATTTAATTATATGATAATAAAAATAGATACACATAAAAAAAACAATTAAATAAAATTTAAGAAAAAAAACTTCATAAAAAGCTATATAAAAAAGTGCTTGCTAATATTGGAAAAATAATTTATAATCTTATTCAAAGATAAAGTAATAATTGAATGGTATTTATTAAATGATATCCTAAATACATTGTTAATTAATTAATTTTAATTAATTTCAATTAAAACTAAAGATCCATTAGGCTCAGGTTTCAAATTAAATCGGGTTAGAGCTAATATTATGTTGCCTGGTCGACCTAGTGAATTCAAACTCAGTCGACTTGTTCAAAGCCTTGTTTGACTTAAGAAAGAAACATTTTGGGACAATGTCGTTTTACCTTATTGTTTTATAAATATTAAGACTAGCACAATTTGGATTAAACCAGGTCAGTTTAGTTAACTTGCAAAACTCTTAACCCAAGTCATTAATTTGTTTGGGTTTAGTAAATTTTTTAATATTTATTTTTATTTAATTATATGATACTAGAATAGGCATTTGCAAGGAAGCTATCAAATAAAATTAAAAAAAATCATTATGCCTGTAAAGAAAAAGTGTTTACTAATATTATAAGAAAAATGCTATAATTTTATTCAAAAATAAATTTTAACTAATTGATTTTAATTCATTTCAATTTAAATTGAAGAGAAAAAAATTAAAAGACCAAAGAAGACAGGTGATTGGGCATAGGTAGGCCAATGTGCCTGGCCTTTCCTTCTTTTTTTTTTTTTTTTTTTGCGTAGCTCAAGTTATCTTTTAAAAAAAAACATATGACACATCGTCTAATTGCTAAAGTGATTGAAGTTCAAGCTAGGGTTTTTTTTGCCCGAAAACCATTTTCAACTTATTTCTACCTAAAAATACCTAATAAACACCATTATAACCTCAATAAACAAATCTCTCAAATCAAAATGCTCTTAAATTGATCCAAAAGCACAAGATCGGACTGGATAAAAAAAAACACATTTCTCCATCCCGATCTACTTTTTTTCGACAAGATAAAGGGTAAAAAAATATTTCAATAAAACTCTTCTTGTCAAATAAAACCTGTTGGTACTAAGAACAATTTTTTATCGTCAA
>Ga0325414_1001631_pt1 | contig 21921 bp, 24 predicted proteins | sample PopdelMetagenome_8_FD_206183 | JGI IMG/M metagenome (GOLD analysis project Ga0325414, IMG submission 206183) | Populus deltoides microbial communities from Bellville, Georgia, United States - Leaf-PdKOR-R3 | ecosystem: Host-associated > Plants > Phyllosphere > Phylloplane/Leaf | place: USA... | reverse complement strand
TTCTCATTTCGTTGCACTGCTTGCTTACTTTGTGTTTGCTATTATTACAGTTTTTGCAGCTGTGGTTTAAAAAATTTAATTTAAAAAAAAAACTGTAAATTACAGTTTTTTCTTAATCAAAATTTCATCTATATAAAATTATAGTATATATTGATTAATCAAATATTTTTAAATATGTAGTTGGGACAAAATACAAACCTAAACAAATGTAACTTTAATTTCAATGATTGTGTTGCCTTTTTACGGAGAAACATGACACATTTTGATTGTTTTATGGCAGTTGTTGTCACTGGTTTGGCTTGCAAGGACCCCAAAAATGTCCAAGCTAGTCACTTCTCCTTCAGTGGACTTCACTTGGCAGGCAACACATCAAATGGAGTAGTCCAAATACCAGGACTTAACACGCTTGGTATCTCTGCTGCACGCATTGACTACGCACCATACGGCATTAACCCTCCACACACACACCCTCGTGCCTCCGAGATCCTGACAGTTCTTGAAGGCAGCCTTGAAGTTGGATTTGTAACATCTAACCCTGGAAACCGTCTTATTACCAAGGTCTTACAAAAGGGTGATATCTTTGTGTTCCCTATCAATCTTGTTCACTTTCAAAGAAAAGTAGGAAAGAGCAATGCGGTTGCCCTAGCAGCCTTGAGCAGCCAAAACGCAGGTGTTATCACCATTGCAAATGCTGTGTTATCCCTGATGATATTCTTGCAAAGGCTTTCCAGTTGGACAAGAATGTAGTCAATTTCCTACAATCAAAGTTCTAGACAAGGAATGGAAAATAGAGTTCGATCGGCCATTAATTTCTTTGTAAATCATTAGTCTTGTACTTGTCTTTGTGTGCGTATGCACTTGTGCTTTATTACATGATGGTTTAAGTTAAATTGTATTAAGTGGATTAAAAGGTGTTCAATCTCTTTAATATTTTTAGAGAATTTTTTTTTAAATCCCCAAGTTAACCTATTGATCTATGACTTAAACCTTAAACCGAGTTAAATGATAGATTAGGTGGTATAACTAATATAAATACAATCACAAATAAACACACGAAATTAAAATTTACCAAAAGTGTAGATACTTGTATCCTGTTCCTACTCTTTGTGACTGCATGTTGTAGAGGTACCAAGCTTGTATAAAAAGATGATCACCGTGTTATGCCTGCTTGAATTAGCAGCAGCTATACTCTTTAACAGTTGAATGTGAAGAAGGTCAAGCTATAGCTATCATCAAATATTTGAACACCGTGAAGGTATGCCATCCAGCCAAGGGCGGAGCCTTGTAAAAAGCTCAGGTGCGCTGTAGCCTAGGTAACAAATAATATTTTGCCCAATTAAAAAAAAAGAAGCACACGTTTGAACAATTGAACCTTTATGAATTGTGAGGCTTTCTAAACACAAAATTATACAAGGGAGAGGAGTACAGATAAAACTTAAAAGTAAGGACACGGTAATATAATTGCAACCTGTGAAAAATAATTGTTTTTTTACATAATTAATTGTAAAATATGTTTTGTGGTAATTTACATCAAAGTGGAACTACTCACTGGAGCTCTCATTTTGATTCTATTTGCAGCTTAATAGATATGTATAGTGCAACTATTATTGTGCTTGTAAGTATGGTTCAAAAAGGATCTTTTAACTCTATACATGGAGAAGCTGGTGGTTGTTTGATTGTGATGAAATCTTTTAAATTTATATTTATCTTATATTTTATGCATAAAATAATGGGGACTACTAATTTACTTTGTCGAGTTTTGCAGCAAAAATCTCTTAACATCTTAAATACAATGTATCTTATATCAACTACTAAAGCATTGCTTCGAACTTTGAGAGATGTCAGATTTGATCTTCTTATTGCAAACGTGCAATCTGTTTGCACAAAATATGAAATTGACATACCACATATGAATGCTTCGTATAAAAAAACTACAGGTCGTTCATATCAACAATAAGGTTCAGTGATAGTTTACCAGCGTTATCATTATGAAATATTTAACTCAACAATAGATTTTTAGTTGGAAAAATTAAATTTTAGATTCAGTAATGAGACAGTGGATCATGTTAAAATTGTGCTTCGTAATAAAATGAAAGAGGAGTTTTTAGCAGATTCTTTGATGATTTACATTGAACGAGAACTTGTTGAAGATATTGATTCGGATTCAATCATAGATGAATTATATTCTACAAAACATCAAAGAGTGCAACTTTGATAATATAATTTATTTTTATTTTGAATTTTATGTACTTTAAATTTTATTTTTTATATATTTTATATTATGTATTTGAATTAAAACTTTACTGTTAACCTAGTAAATTTATATGTACTTATATCATAGCCCAGGAGGAAAAATTCCTGGCTCCGCCCTTGAATTCCAGCTTGCTTGTTATCTTACTAGAGTTTACATTTGCATCTCTTTTATGATATTTAGCATATCACTAAACCAAGCATGGAGGCCTGGATTATTGGAATCGAAAAATCAGAGACCCAAAGGAACATGTATGAATGAAAGTATAGAAATTCATATTAAAACTATCAATTAATTTATTATATGTATATGTTTGTCTTTTCAATTAACATGTTTATATCGTTTTTATATTAGGAGACTAACCAAACACAACCATGGTAGTTATCATAAGGAATGATAGTAATATTTGAGTTTATTGTTCTTCCTTGTGAGCACAAGGAAGGGATCATGTAAGTCCTATGTAGAGCAAAAAGCTTGAGATTCTTTTGTTTCCCGAATTCTAACTTCCTTTGTCGTTTAGGAAGGGCTAGCTGAATCATTTTGCAGGATTAGAAATAGGGATTTCTGATATCTATTTTCTGCTCAATGGATGTTGTAATCTGACCATTTCTGATATCTACGTGTGACTCAAGGAGGACAGTGGATATGATTCTTCCACTGATGATGAAAATGTTGAAGAGGAGGAATCTCCTCGTCGGAATGTCATCCATGGATGCCATATGGTCCGAGGAAAATTGGGCCATGGAATGGAAGATTATGTAGTGGCAGAAAATAGGAAAATCAATGGCCATGAGTTAGGGCTTTATGCGATGCCTTCGCTGCTATATTCTTGGTTTATAAGAACTTTTGGACAGGAAAAATTCCTTTCTTTTTTTTGTCATTTTCAGCCTGATTTCTGGGCAAACCTGAAATGAGCGATCAAGAGGATCAAGAGGACGTATAAGGTTACCGATAATGAGATTTTGGATAGAATAGTTGGTTCTCGAGGAGAGTCAACAGCAGCTACAGCAATACTAGTTGATAAAGAGAAGTTAATTGTGGCCATTGTTGGTGATTCTCGGGCCACCTTATGCAGAAATGGTGAGGCAACACAAATCTCAGTAGATCATGATCCCCAGAAGGAGAAAGAACATGTTGAAAGCAAGGGTGGATTTGTGTATGAAGCGCCAGATGCACACAATTCTCCTTTCTTCTGAGGATTGAAAGCGTAGGTAGCTCCTTTCCTTTCTGCATACAATTAATCCATGATTGATTCAGGCAAGGGCTTTCGGTTATGGGAGAATAAAAGAGAATATTACTTTAGAACCAGATATAATGACTGAACATAGTGATGAAGATACTGAATTCATAACTTTGAGGAGTGATGGCTTGTGGAAGGTTATAAAAAGGCTTGACTTTGCCTAAACTTGGCACGTTGTTATCATTTTGGCTGCATGTTTGAGCGAGCATAGCAGAACCAGAAGGAATATATTGGTGGTGTTTTTCCTTGAAATAAATTAATGACCCTAACAATCTGTTATATACAGTTGATGTCAAACCAAGAGGCTTATGATTGCTATGCCGATTTGGAAGATGCTGAAGAGGCGGCAAAGAAGTTGATTGAAGAGGCATTAAACAGGGGAAGCATGGATGACATCTCTTGCATGGTTGTAGCTTTTCTCTAATCACGTTCTTGTTAGGCTCCGGACAACATCTGAGCACTTGTCTTTGCTTCTTACTGTTGTCACCTGTTTTATTAGGCATAGATTTAAGGACTTCTACTTTTCCTGTTTCTTTTTCCTGACATTTGTGAGGTGGATGAGTACATTAGGATATTTAGGGTTCGTTTGACTGGCCTATAGAGGCTAGTCCATTCCCTGTCATTCCACAAACTAGAATCTGCATGTCACCCAACAGGAAATAGCATTTTGTGACCTCAAATCAGATACTACCATTCAATTTCTATGCACCTTTCAAGGACATGAACCAAAAGAGATTTATTTATGATTCAAAGGGTTAAAGTTACATTACATGCCAAAACTTCTTAGGGATAAAACAAGGTGAGGATTTTTGTCGACTCAAGTGGGCTAACAATTTAGTCCCAAAAAATAATTATATATAGAAGATCAGGTGCCTAATCGATACACTATCTCGTATTGGAAACCTGTCTGGCTTCAATATCCTGAAGTCTAAGAGTTACAGCTCTCTTGTGGGCGTCCAGCCCTTCAACTTCTGCCATGGTTGCCACATATGGGCCGAGCTTTCTAAGACCTTCCTCTGTCAAAGACTGCACCGTCATGTATTTCTGGAAAGAGTCCAAGGATACCCCACCATACATCCGTGCATATCCATATGTTGGAAGGACATGATTTGTCCCACTGGCATAATCCCCAACACTCTCTGGTGTCCACGGACCCAGGAACACAGAACCTGCAGTGAAAATTATCCAGGGCTGTGTCATATATTTGTTCTCTTTTAAAACAGTTGGGGGCATTCACTTGTTTTCAAAGGTAGAAATTGAGTGTGGCATCAAAGGTGATAGTAACAATGTCGACAAAGATGGCAACAAAGCTGAAGAGAAATACTAGATAGCATTGAAAGACCATACCTGCATTCTCAATAAAGCTCTCCCACTTTTCTGCTTCTTTTACATTAATGATCAGATGCTCAGGTGCATACAAGTTTGAAAAGGAGACAGCCTAAAAGACCCAATAATCAAGTTTTTAGTAAACAAAACAATTTTTTAGCAATTCCTAAAATGCCAAACAATCCATGAGAACAGTCTGGGAGGAAATGTACTCGGGCTTGTCAAAAACATTTTTCATGCTTGTTAACAACATAGCCTGCAATTAGTAGCATGAAGCGGATTCTGATAATTATGATTCAACAACTGCATGTTACAATTCATGAGACAGTAAGAACTTATCCAGTTGTTTCCTATATAATTCTAGATCCCACTATCTTAAAAATGCAGAGAAATCAACTTTCATAGGATTGAAGCAACAAATACCCAGGTATGAATTTTCAAACAGTGGACTGACCTCAACCATGTCACGAGCAAAGACAGTAAAACTGTGGCTCAGGGCTTTTGAAGCATATTCACCCCTTGGTAGGCTTTGACACTGCTTACTTATTTCCTCTTCAATGGCTTTCATATCCACACCATCCCCAGCAACTACAAGAACAACCTGACTGTCAGGGCCATGTTCAGCCTGGAAAATTCAAAGAATTTAATAAAAACATCAGAAAAGATAATCTCTGGCATAAAAGAAAGCAATAAACATTTAATCCCTGGTACAAAATCAAGGCTTTGAAAAAGTTCTTAAAGGAAATTTTGATTTAACTTTTTACATTGATGATTGAAAAATGTGACGGTGAAAATTTCAGTATACTGCCCTGATATGGAGCACAGATTCAACCTTTTATAAGGAGAACTAAATATACCACATCGTAAATATCTTTTCATATTGCATAATGTAGTATAAAACTAAGAGTATAAGACAATGCATTTTGATATATCAGTTTATCCTGCTTTATCTCAGGGGGCAAAATAATTTTGCTTTCTTCTGCTTTCCATACAAATCTATCACAATGTAGATTTCATTAACGAGGGAGGATTATATGCAGATGAAATATATGTGCCACCCACATAACATGAATATATATATATATATATATATAACTTAAAGGAAAAGGGCTAAGCACCTGGGATAGTAAATCTGCAGCTATATGAACAGGACTAGCATATCTGTCAGCAATGACTAAAACTTCAGAAGGCCCGGCTGGCATGTCAATTGAAATCATTGCTTCACTGTTCTGTTATGTAAATAAAAGAAAAAACAAGGAGTCAAATAGGAAAAAAGACCAGCATTTTGTAGCCAGACAGAGAAAGAGATAGAGTTACTTAGACTAATAGACTTCAATAACTTCTATTGGTGAGAGTATCCGTACTTGGAGAATCATTTTCGCAGCTGTCACATACTGATTTCCTGGTCCAAAAATCTTCTCAGCCTACAAATTTCAACCCAAAAAAAGCTAGCTCATTACAACTAGTAAAGAATTAGATCTCTAGAGTAACTAAAAAGCTTCTAAATATAGAAGCTTGCTATATCTTGTGTTAATACAAAACTTGTTTGAAAGTTGACTTTCTCATTTGAAAAATTATCAAAAAAACTATCTTTGCAGATTTCTCAACAAGATTTTTAACATAAATTTGAGAGGATTAAAGTGAGGTAAAGAGAGAAACCCAATATATGCAGGACCACCTAAAGAGCATACATTTAGCATTTGAGATGGAAAACAAAATGTTTTTATGTTTATCAATTCCACAATAAACAACATACTCTGGTTAGCAAACAGAAAATGCAAAACACAAGTATAAAGACCACAGAGGACCAATAAAAGGATTATGTGTTCTTATTATCAGCTGCAGCTACTAACAATTGAGAAATAAGATGATGAGAAATAAATACCTTAGGGCAAGATTCTGTTCCCCAAGCCATTGCAGATATGGCCTATAAATCAAAAGTTCATAAGACCAGCAGGAACATGAATACAATAAAGATAATTGTACCAAGTGCACAAAAGATATGATCACACGTTTGTTTTCTAACCTGAGCTCCACCAGCTTTAAGGATGTGAGTGACACCAGCCTTCTTGGCACAATACAGTACCTCCTACAGAAGACCATCTCATTGAGTACATGCTTTGTAAGAGTATAACATTTCAAAAGCAAAAAAAAGAAAAATACCTTGCATATGCTGCCATCCTGAGCTGGGGGGGTCGCAAGGACAACAGTTTTACACCCAGCAATTTGTGCAGGCTGGTTTACAAAACAAACTAAACTATCAACCAAACAAACTTAACCAGAATGTGGCAATCATAATAAAGATTAGAACTTGAACCAGCCAAAATAATTGATACACAATGCAATCAACTTACAATAGCAAGCATCAGAGCTGTGGATGGCAAAACTGCAGTCCCCCCTGGTACATAAAGACCTACAGAACTAATGCTTCGAGCCACACGTTTGCATCTAACACCCTAAAATATTTTGAAATGTTCTGAGCTTTGTATCAGCACAATATGCAGTAAAGCAAGAACAAATCTTTAGTATTGACATACCTTCATGGTTTCAACACTTTTTTCAACTGATTTTTGAGCAAGATGAAATGCATATATGTTGTTATACGCCACATCAAAAGCTTCTTTAACAGTTGCATCAAGCTGCAATAGAGCAAAAGCCATAAAAATGGAATGTTTGAAGTAACATTTGGACCAAAATAGCAAACCATACAAATCACTGAATAGATAAAATAAGAAGTGCAAGGAATTTCTTTTACTAAAAGATATGCTTTTGGAATTCACCTCCGGATCAGGAAGCTCAGAAACATTCTCGACGATCTTGTCTAATTTGACTTTGTCAAATCTTGAAGTATAACTACAAAGAACATATAAACAAAGCCTCATTACTAAAAATAGCTCAATGGTAAAACAATAAAGATAAAGTACTAATTAAAGAATCACTAACTCTTTAACTGCAGCATCACCTCGTTGACGAACATCATCAACAATAGGATTAACCTAAAAACCAACAAAAAAAATACAACCTATCAGTAATTAGCTTATCAGAACTTCAATACAACAATCTTAAATTTAAAGAAAAAAAAAATACACCCTTTTTCAAAACAAAAGGGTCACTTACAATTCCAAAAATGGAAGAAAAATCAATACGAGGCCGAGCTTTCAAACTCTGAACCTCTGAATTATTAAGTTCTGACAACCTATAAGACTTCATTGCACACATTACTCTCTTCAACTTAAACCCTTCAACAACAACAGAGAAGAAAAATAACCCATCAAATTAACAATAACAAGAAGAATAAAAAACAAGCAATATTGAAACTTTTTAAATGGAATACATACCCAAGAAATTAGAAGATGGGTTGTATCTGGGTTTCGGAGAAGCAAAGAAACTGAATTGTGGAAGCTTTGTTAATGAGTTGTTATTGTTAAGTAACAGAAGCTGGGAGTCCATTAATCACCTTCAATCAATCAGATTAATCACGATAAAGGACATAATGAGAAATGAAAATTTTACTATAAAGTTACAAACTTTATCAGAATGTAGAACTTTAGAGTATACAGTGAGAAATTAAAGATGGGAACTTTATAAAAGAAAAATGGAGGAGATTGTTATAGAGTTACCTAGTACGTGAGAAAGATGGTGGTGATAGTTAATGAAGAGTTGTGACGGCGGCGGTGCTGCTGCTGCTTGTTTTTGGTTAAGTGTCTGTAAATAAGAGGGCCGGTCAATGAAGAAGAGTGATTTTTGCTGTTTGAGTTTTCTTGAAAGAAAAAAGTTGATTTCACAAAAAGAAAAAAAGAGAAAGAAATTGGATTTTTCACTTTTTCAGCTGGAGTTGCATATTGGTTGTTTTAAATATTGAATTTATATTATTGTCCCTCCAAAGTTCTATCTTTTTATATTGAATTTATATTATTGGCCCTCCAAAGTTCTATCTTTTTTGTTTCTTCCTCTAAATATTGGGTTTTTATTTTCACCCTTGGACTAGGTTAGCATGTTCCTATATTGGGATTAAATCCAAGAGAAAAAATATATTTTGTTCCTGTTAATGAATCAATAGTTAAAGTCAGAGGAAAAAAAATATAATTATTATGTTATTAATTCTATTAGAATTTCTTCTCAAAAAGAAATATCACTACCTATCTTTTAATTTATACTTTATAAATTATTTAAAAATTGACGGAGATTAAAATAATACAAGAAAGATAGCAATAAATAAGCAACATAGAATTCTATTGAAAAAAAACCATTAATTAGAAATTTTTTTATTGAATATTTTATCTTCAAGTATTTTGTCTCTTTAAAAAATTTATAATTTCTTTAATAAACCCAAAATAATTAACTTAAACAAGATAAGAAACTAAAAGTTTGAATTAAAAAGGAAAAACATAATAAAATTTTAAAATAAATTCAAAAAGAAAAAAGAAAAAAAAACAACAAAACTAAGTATAATTAGTACCTTCTAAATCTAATTTAAAGATCTTTTAAATTTCAATCAGTTATCATCAGTCAATTTTTTTATAGAATTAGACTAGTAAAATTTGCTAACTAAATATAAATATAATATAATCTTCGAATCAAAAGTTATTTATCGTCTTGATGCAATTTACATATTTTTTAGATTTAGTTCTATCATAAATAGCAACATAAATATTTCTACAAAATTATCTCCATAGCCTGGTGATACGAGATCCGCAACTAACTAACTAGTCAGAACTAAAAGTTTTGTGTTTAATATCATGTGATTGATGAGTGACATGGATACACTCACTATACAAGGAAACAATGAAGGCGGGAAGAAGTCTAAAAAAGACATCACAATGCTTGATGCAACAGTACCTCACCAAGCAGAAAAAATTTGAGATAGAAAAAAGAATAAACACTCCATATTACATGATTTTGATCAGTGCAGTTCAAAAACTCTCAAACGTCACTGAATTATATCCACTTCTGACGTATTTTGATTCAAGCTCATGGACTATCTGGAGTAGGAGTTATGTCTCGGAAAACCTGCAACCTGTTTCTCCTCCTTGTATTCACATCCTCTGCAGATTCGTAAGACAGTGAGCGTCGCGCTGTGGAATTCCTTGATGAAACTGCATTCATGGATGTACCATAGCCATCTTGAAGATCAGCTGCTTCAAGTTTTCGAAAAATAGTTCCTAGCTGATTCTTTTGGTAAGAATTCTGATGAAATGTGTTGACATTTAGATTTTCATCACAGCATGCGTCTTCATAATTCCAACTATGGAAACTCTGGCCAAGGTCTGTAGTTAACAGGTCCAGTTCTTCTTCTTCTTCTTCAACCATATCTGCCCAGCTCTTGCGATGGGATTTGAGTGAGCTGTCCTTTCCAAGATACTTATTTCCAACAGTTTCTGCTGATTGATCCCAGTCACAATCAGTGGAGGCTTTTGATACCCCTGCATTGTCAATAACCACGGTCTGCTCTGTGGAACACTTTAGACTTGTGTTCCTGTCTTCTGCTGCAGATTTCCTTTGGCGACCATTTTCCTGAACATTTCTTTTCCAACTTGTATGATTATCAGTTAAGTCTAATAGTTCTCCAGAGAGATTCCGGATTGCATTCTCTTTTTCTATCTCAGCTGTATCTTCTCCCCACCTTATCCTTCTCTGATCTCCTTTATCGAACCCCCAGCAACATCTCCTTGGTTGTGTATGTATGGCTGGAGATGTAAATGTCTTCTTCTGTTCTGAACTTGGGCCTATTTCAGCAAAACTAAACCGATAATCCCTCATTTTGCTGGCCAAACCAAGCCTTTCACCTGGGCTTGCAAAACTAGAATCTCTCCTCCAGCTATTGTCAACTGCAGTTTGTGGAGAAGACTGTGGACCACCTCTCAGTCCAGGTGATATACATTGAGAACTCCTATTATTGGATGCAAAGAAGCTTTTCTCATTCTCAGAGTGATTCTGCCAATAAGATCTTCTATTATGTTCATCTGACAGCACTCTATCTTCATTAAATACACCCGTGCACTTTCTAGAGTCCACGAATCCCGAAACATCTCCATTCCGGGAGCTAGCAACCTCTTTCAAATTTCTGGTGGTAGACAATGCCAAAGACCTTTGGTGAACTTTTTCATCTTTTTCGGTTGGTTTAACTACACCTGTGCACTTTCTAGAGTCCACAAATCCCGAAACATCTCCATTTCGGGAGCTAGCAACCTCTTTCAAATTTCTGGTGGTAGGCAATGCCAGTAACCTTTGGTGAACTTTTTCATCTTCTTCGGTTGGTTTAACTATCAAATGTGACTCTAATTCAGTCAGGATTTGACAAGCTCGCTCGAAAGATTTAGCATAGGAATCATCCATTGGTTTACTTCCAGATGAAGCTTTTACGGTTTGAAGCAGAGATTTTGCTTCTGGAATTCTGTTCATGTGCATCAAGCAGATAGCCAAGTTGCACTGCTTGTTCTGATCTGGCTCCATTGATAGACCTTTCCTGAAAATCAAATTTTATTTCATGAAGAAAGATCGCCATTTTCATGTCTAGGTCTAGGTCTATCTTCCAACGCAGAAAAATAGTTTACCTGTAATATTGTTCAGCCAAACCATAATCGTGATGCTGCAAGTAAGCCCACGCCAAATTCCCTAATATCCTGCATCAGTTAAAATGAAATAACAACCAGAGGTATACGGTATAAATAGGAAAGAAGCAAAACAAGTGGGATCACCTTGATCTTTCTTGTTCAACAGTTATTTGAATCTTCCTCCCTTGGGATCTGGCAGTCTTTGTCTTCTTGCCAGAAAAAGCAATACCCTCTTCTATGTTCTTCAGTTTGCGTTGAAGCATTTCAATCTCTTCTTCAATCCTTCCAGATCTCTGCAAAAGAAGAGAAATCTCGAGATATAAACATGCTTCACAATCCAATGTATTGTGACAACAGCCTCAGTGAGCTAAATGGATGTGCTAACCAGATTCCTCAAAACAAATAGAAAATTATTTGGCCACACACATCGTAAATGCATGCTTCTAACTCAACAATATCTCTTAGGTCTCTTAGTGAAAATAATAATCATCTTTACCATCTAAAAAAAAAACAGCTTGACCTGCACTACCTATGAAATGTGGGCGCCTTTGCATTCATTAAAAAGCCTGATGTAGAAGAAAATTTCAGACCTTAACTACATTTCAAACTGAATGAGTTCCATTTTGTTTAACATTAGTGCAGAAAACTAGTAAACCTTGCAAGGATGCTTTCCCAAGAAGACAACTCATAAATGATCTAAGATGGTTCCTTACATAGATTTTCCTCATGAAATGTCAATATGCTAATGGAGAAATCACATTACCAGATCATCAGAGTCAATTACTGCCAAAATACTACAGTTTGAAAAGATGGAAAAAGTAGCATTTCACCTTGTAGAGTTCAACTAGCACATTGTCAATAGATTCCTGGGAATCATAGGGACAGAGATGACGAAAGGATTTGATCGCCTCAATTGCCTCATCAGCTCGATCCAATTGCTTCATCACCACTGCCATGTCTTTCAAGGCACTATCAACTCGATCCCCAGAATTGATAGCAGCCCAGAATAGGGAAACAGCCTTGCTTGGATCCTTCTCTATTAACTGTAATAAAAGATTCAACTATCAAAATCAAACACAAACACAGGATCTGAACCCGAAAATTAATATATCCAATTAAGTTCCAAAAATCATCCATTAGTGAGTCCTCTTTAAACAGTCAAGATATCTAGGAGCCTAAAATGGAATGTCAAAAACTGTAATGAAATGTGAATAGGTACATGAAGAGTTAAAACAACAAATTAACCTTATCTTCTTTCCCAAGGAAACTAACAAATAATCTAACAGCTCATAGTGGTATAAGCTAATTGTATTACTACTTTAGTGCCTTAATTCCCCTTATCAAGTGACAATGTCTAATGCATGACTCTATTTATTTCAATTCCCTTTTCCTTTTCTCACATTTCTTACCTTGCAGCAGTTACCATGTGAAATCGAGTGATTTTTCATGCAAATAAAAGTTCTATTCTCCTAAAAATCAATGGGGAGACATGATATGTCAAATCTCATTCTAACCTGTTTTTTCCAAACCCAGAAATTCACAAGACAGATCACATTTAACTTTCAAGAACCAGAAATTTCAAAAGAAGTTCTCCAAAAAAAAGAGATTAAAATCAACTTATGGGATAAATTGGCATTTCAATTATTAATTAACCAAAAACAGACATAAATCCACAGTTTAATCTCCTCTCTCAATTTCAACCAAACAGATAATTTGTTAGTAAACATAGAATGGGAAAAAAAAACATAAAAAACGAAGAAGAACCCACAAAAATTTATGAACCTTAACTACCACCAGATAACTAATACTCTTCAAGAACCCGAGTATTTTCCAACTAAAACAACATATGAAACAAGGATTGAAACTAAACTCAAAACCTGCCAAGACTAAAACTTCTTCAAAAACCCCATAAAAACCATTAATCCAAACAACAAAAGAACCCTTAAAAGTTATTACCTGGACATGTTTGGCTCTGACATAAGGAGAATCACCGGCAGGGACTTTATGAATAACATGAAAAATATCACGTTTACAACTAGGAGAAGACACCCTTTCTTTCCTCTCTGACATTGGCATCATGGCAACCGCCGGAGAATGTTGAGACCTCCATGAAGCCGGCGGTGTCCAGAATCCCCTTGCCGGAGAATTCTTGTCGTTGTTGTTATTAGACCACATTTTCAATAGAAAGTTTCTTTAAGACCTTTAATTTTTCTTGAATTTTTTCAAGAAAGTCATATAAGAAAAGAACTCAAAGAATTGGGTTTTTCGTGAAGGGAATGATAGGAGGTTCGTTTTTGCCTGGTTAAAGAGAAAGTGAAGGAAAATTTTTATTGAGAGAGGAGAGAAATCATAGAGAGGTGTGATGATTGAGGAAGCAAAAGGGAAGGTGAAAATGTGAAAACAGAAAAGACTAGCCGTTTTATAATAACTAGCCGTTGGAATTCGCACGTGTAGCGTTTTGCACGTGTGTTTGTGTAAATTTTATTTTATTTTTCTAAAATCACTCTCTTTTTTTTTTTTTTATTTACTCTTTCTTTTTAGAGATTGAATATTTTTTAAAGTTAAGAAAAAAACATTTGCTTGATAGTAATATTTCCGGGTCTAATCCTAAATAAATTACTAGAAATCAACTGAGTATATAATTTTTTTTATTTATTTAGAAAAAAATTCTTTAAAATTAACTTTATAGAATTTTAATCGAGTTTAACAAATCAATCTAGATCGAGTTTAATAAAATTAATCAAGATTAATTTATTAATTTATTCAAGTGTGGCTAAACTAATATTAAAAATCAATTCAACTTAAAAGGTGTTTGAAATATGATAATGATTGATTTTTAAAGTGTTTTTTTCTTGAAAATATATTGAAATAATATTTTTTATTTTTTAAATGTATTTTAAACATTAATATATCAAAACGATCCAAAAATACTAAAAGAACATTAATTTAAAATGAAAAAAAAATCAGATTTTAATAAAAAATAAATTGGACCGCCAAAAAAACACTTAAAAAAAAAAAGCCTAAATCAAGCTTAGATAGTGAATTTACCAAAATCAACCCACTACATCTGGCGAGTTTAATAACTATTCTGAAAATCCCTATGATTTATCCTTTTTATTTTTTTATTTTTTTTTAGAGATAATCCAAAACAATAAGATATGAACATTAATCTGATGAGGTAAATGATTTTGCATGTAAAAAAAAAAACAACATAAATACATATAGATGATCAAAATAGACTTGTATTAATTAGGCAGGAATTCTCTCAGTATTCATAAATGGCATGGGGTCTTTGAATGAATAAGAACATGCAATCCCTTCATTTCCCTGGCAAAATATTTGGCCCAGCAGCAAGAAAAAATGCATCCTTTCTGAGCCTGCACTTGCCCAATTCTGTTAGATACTTTCTCCTTCCTAGAAATAATGTAATATATCAGTACAGGGCTGTACTAATTAACTAATATCTTTGTCAGGGTGTGGTTTAGAAACGCTAAAAATTAGTTTCTTGTCGAAGAGGGTACCGATCTATCATCGCAGTTCCACTCCCATATAACTTTGCAATGCTCAGAGGAATTTTCTTGTGTTGGAAGATCATCTTCATCAAGTCGGCTCTCCTGTTTAAAGACAGCAATTTGCGATGCAAAGCCTGGTTCCACATCACCAGAACCACCAACCCCACTGAACTCGACACTGTAATGGTGCCTCTTGGCTAGATCTGATGCCCAATGGTTGAACTGCTCTCTTGTCCACTCAAACTTGTGGTCATGGTTGCGAAATTTACATGACTGTGACTGGCTTTTCTCGTCTGGATCTTCTTCTTGAGTTGTGGGACTGGATCCTTGTAGAATCACGTTGTATTCGTAATTTGGGGTGGAAACTATAAGAACCTTTGGTCGAAAATAACTCAATGCAATGTCACCAAAAAGACAGGCCTGTTCCTCCTCCATATGCTCAATTACCTATAAGCTCAAAGACATCAGGTGAAAATAAGAAAATCAGAGGAGATGGAAACCAGTTCATTGATTTATAGAAACAACGTCTTTAATGATGCTAAAAGTTTGTAGCAGTACAATTACACATGCAAAAACTAAAATTATTACAGTAAGGAGATAGTATTAACATAGGTAGAATAAGAATTTGGCACAACTAGAGGCAACATAGGACTAATCAATTTTCAAAATACTGATATAAGTTAATTTTGTAAGGCACATTTGAGCTCTCCCAACATTCACATGGAGGTTGTAGACTGGCACAATAATATACAGATAAAACATGTCAATGACCCCAAAAATTCTGGGAATCCAAAACATAGCACGATCAAAGGCACACATGAATTCCCTTTCTAAATGTTCAAAATTATGTAATATGCAAAACATCAAACATCAAGCAAAACATATTTGTTGATAGATACTGCCACCATTGTATGATATTCTAGCCAAAGAAACAAAAAAGAAAAATCACACTAGCATGCTAACCCAAGAGCTCCAACCTAGCAAGAAATGTACCACAGGAGGAAGGTAAATACCTCTAAGCAAGTGCCAATATCAAATCCACACAATCGAGAATCAAACTCTGTGATGGAACCATCATAAAGAATAGCAGATTTGATGCCTGTATCTGACTTTGCACTCAGTTTGGTATGCAGTATCTGCATAATTAACAATACCCAAGACATGTGAGACCAATTCAAGCGTGTAGCTAACAAGCAAAAAAAGGGCATAGAGCATAGCGGAGAAACATTGCTCAGAAATGATTCAGACCTTTGCAGCACGGCTAAGACTCTTCTTTGACAAGTCAGCACCAACAATCTTTTCTAGTGAAGTTGGGTAATCTAACAAAGAATCCAATAAACTTCCAGAGCCACATCCGAAGTCAACCTGAAAAAAGAAAAAAGTCGGAGACAGAAGATGATAATGGTGAGATAAAAATTGCAAACTCAACTTTCTGTTGTTAACTGTTAAATAAGAAATACAAAATATGTACCAAAGTTGTAGCACTGGATTTTTTGATATGCTGCACAGCATATTCCACCCGTTGCTTTGAGAGCGGAGGGCTGAAAAGAGCCTGCTCCATTCTTTCTTCTGGTGGTTCTGTCACTCGCAACAAGGTTACATGGTATTCTAAGAAGCAAACTTCTGCCAAAACAGGAACACAGAAGATCATTTCAGAAGAAGTTAGGTGTCAGATCCAATTGTTAAACTAAATTTATGTCATAAACTAAGATTTTTCATTTTCAAAGAGTACAAGTACAGGTTGCCTTATAACATAAATTCCATTATATAGTAAGTCAGTTCTGTTTCTAATAATTATGGGAGAAACAAATCATGCTCGTTGTTCCCTTCATGTCATATATGGTTGTCATTATAAGAAGAAATAATTAACAACAAACAGAGCGATACATCTCAAGAATTAATAAAAAGCAACAATCTCAATCTCCAAAACCAAAGATAAATAAAGAAACGGATAAGATCTGCTTCCTTATTGGGAAATCCAAAGTTTTAGGAAAGTAAATCAATTTAGTCAGCCATGTCTTGATTCAGTACATCAACTAAGTTAGCTATGTTTTGATCTAGGTTGAAAATAAAGACCAATAATTCAAAACCCAGGTTGCGAAAATCATCAATCAGATGTCAAGAAGCACATAATTACCTGAGGATAACAATGAAAGAATCCTTGCAGGATCATCAACTGCGGCTAAAATGAACTCTTGAGGGGGCAAATTCATGTTGAAATGAGCACACTGGCCAACTGACATTTGTGTCACAACTCCTTCAAGAGTGGAAACCACTGTTCCATTCCCTATCTCAAACTCAAATTCATCTTTACTTTCAATAAGCTCTTTTGTATGTCCACCTTCTGTCACCAAGGACACAGAGTAACTTATACACAACAAAGATCCATTGGAGGGGCAGACACCGGAATATGAGCCTTCAATGTTTGGTAAGCAAACATCTTGTCCTGACAAAGTATATTCCATATTAGTACTTTTTGATTCAGGTAATTTGGATCCTTGACACCGACTTTGCTGAACATTATGAAGAGATTGGCATAAAGCAAACTCTTTAAGAAAGTTTTCAGAAGATAAGCTAATGTCGAGGGCATCAGCAGAGCAATTTAGCTTCTCCAAAGGCATGCCAAGGTCCTTGAAATATGCATTTAACCATGAGAGAACTTTCAGAGAAGCACTCTGGATAGCATCAGTTTGCTTCTTATAAATCTCCTTAGGGGAACACTCTATGATCAAATCCTGACCCTTGGAAAATACTTTTACTTTGCACCTAAAGCTGCTTTCCAGTCCTACTGTTTCTCCATCACCAGCATTTAAACTTCTTCCATCAGTGTATTCAGTTGCTAGTTCAGCTGCCACGGTAACCTTCAACTTCTTCTGTGATCTTGGTAACTTGCATGATGCCTTTAAAGGAATACTTGTAGTGGAGAAGATAGGTTCAGATAGCTGGTGCTGACGGCAGAATGTGCATAGGATTTCCCTTGGGAAGGAACCCCTCCAATTTGTTTTTGTGGTGAATACAGAGGGCAACTCTGCAGCAAATATTGCTTCTCGAGACATCTTGTAATTTCCACTAGGTATCTTGCTTATAAGCATCCTGAATAAGCCAATCTAAATTGATTAAATAATGAATTGTTGAAGGCTTAGTGTATTAAAGTACATTTATGGAACAGTGCTTACATTGCATAGGAGATGCAAACTTTGGTGATAAACTGTAGGGGTCATTCATTGCCACAGTAATTAATATGGAGCAATAAAATGGTCTAAATTCTAAGTAATAGACCATACAACAGCTGATTAATTAAAAAAAAAGTTTGGTATTCATCTTCACATAAGCAATTATGAAAAAAAAACAAATAAAAGGAGTATATCCAGCAAAAATATTATGTGGGAAAGGAAAAAAAGTTCAGTGTTCATCTTCATATAAGAAACTTAAAAAAGAAGAAGAAGAAGAAGAAGAAGAAGATGGATGGATTATATAAAGCAAATTATGTGCAATTGATGTGCTAAGCATTGTACATTGTACTACCGAAGCACATCAAACTTGCATCAAAACTAAGGTTTGAACAACATTGCAGAGAGAGGATAGAAAAGACTAATGATGGTAAAACAAGAGATTCATGGGAAAGAATTCAAAAGAGACCTGTAATATGATTGGAGGGACACATCTTCGTGGAAAAGTTCTTTAGACCTCCATGTGTATCCAACTGATGCCATAATTGCATCACCATATATTTCTTGACCACAGAAGTAGTTTGCCCTTGCATTCAAAAGTCCTTCTACGTGAAAATCTTTCAGATTTGCATGGTCTGACAATAGTTCCATCACAAGTGACTCAGAAGCAGCAAAATACAATCTTGTCTCAGAAGAAGCTTTACCAATAATCCTGTTGGAGAAAAAGTATGTAGTGGTTCCAAAAAACAGTCATTCTTCTTCCAGTTTGATAAGAAAGAAAAAAAATTATTTGATAAAACAGAATATGATGCTACAAAAAGAAGAATAAGACATCTTCCAAACAAGAAAACAACATCACATCATGTCATATCTGTAAGGAATAAGGAACCCAATTTAGGCGAAAAAATACACCATCTTAGGCTTTCTGTATTATAACTAATTCCACCTACCTTGAGAGCAAAACTTTGCTGGCATCTGTTACACCAAGTTTTTGTGCAATAACATCCAGGTAATATCCAGAAGAAGAAATATCAAGAGTCACTGGCTGAATAGTCTCGTCCAATGACGCTGGGATCTGTATTGCTTTAACTAATATGTTTTCTGGGGAACCAGATTGCTGGATATCTGATGACTCTATGATCTCAGTGGGATATGGATTTTGCTTCTGAATTGAAAGCTGCCCCTTGGATGTTACAACAGACCCTGATAATCTTGGTATAGCCCTCATAATTGATGACAAAGCCAAAAAGGGTTTTGATTCCACCTCAGTGTTGAGTAATTTACACAGATTACTTGTCTTTGTATCACAGGCAGCAATGACAGAAGCAGGTATCAGACCATAAAGACCACCTTTTCTCTGCAAAGCTGCTCTAAGGTGACCACTCAGCGGATGAAGAGATGAAAGGAACTAACAAAGACACAAAAATAAAGGAGGAGAGGTTAGAGCACGTCGTTATGCACAAACCACATCAAGGATCCTTGCATATTATATGACTGGCAAAAACCAAGTGATCTGCAAGTATTACATGTAGAACACAAACTGTTATACAATTCATTTCTATACAAACTACCAACCTCGTCTGTAAATAGATATTTGATTCGATCAATCAAAGCATCACAAGGATCCTTTTCAGATGGGTTTTCATCTGCGGGATTGTTGCCTAGCTGCAGGATAAATAGTAAATAAACAGTTTAGTAGTTAAATTACATTGCCAAAAAAAGAAGGTAGGGACAAAAGAAAGATCTACATCTGTCTTCAGATTAATGAACTAAACTATTGCAGAAGAAAAGCTGAAAACTGCATGACAAATTAATCTCAAAGAAAACATGATGAATAAAAGAGCAAGTGTGTAAAAATACAATTGCTTCTCTATAAGCAATTGCATTGTCCAAAGAACAACTTAATCTCCTCACATAGTCACACAGAATAAGTATCTACATTCAGGCAGCCGAAATAACCAACAAAACTTTAAAATTAACAAATAATCAATTCCATATCATCTGAGTTTGTTGCCCATTATCAAAAACATTGTTAAATCGAAAAAATTAGAAAATTCAATCATGGGGAAGAAAAATAATGTCATTCATCACGAGGCTACATACTCATCCACGGCTGGCGGCAAGTTCAATCAAATTGGAAAAATGCTGACAAAAATCTTAAGAAGGAAGCTAAAGCATACCTTTTTTAAAGCCAAATGAGCAGCAGATTGCTCGGCATCCTTCTTCTTTCTGCAGATATCAGAAACAACAGTAAATTCTGGAAGTTCTAACCGGCACCGAAATAGAAAGGGGCCTTTCTGAGGAATTGCCAATCCTGGGCATCCATTCTGAGCTGACTCCTCCTTTACCTCCTCGACCTTATAGCATGCCTTGTTACCAAACTTTTGGTGTATGATAGCCTTAGGTGAAAAAACTGTCTTCTTCACTCCAATTTCCATATGCAACCTCCAAAAGTTCTAATAAACGTCACAACCACACATATAACTGTTAACAATGCAACCAAATTCAATTACATAAAATAAAAATTTATCATGAAATGCACAATGCTAGAAGCCAATTTGCTCTGTCTTTATTCAGCAACCAAACAGCCACGTACATAAAAATAAATAAATAAAAGACAAAGTTTAGGATAAAGAGCATAATTAAGCAATTTTTTTAAAATAAATAAATTTGCTTCACTCCATTTTCCATAAGCAACCCACAAAGGCTCTAATAAACGTTACATGCACACATTATTAAAATTTTACGAGTGAGGAATAAAAAATAATCAAACTTTTATCATAAAACGCAAAATTATGAAAGTCCCAATTTGCTACTTTTCTTTTATCAGCAACCAAACAGGTGGTATATAATAAGGACACCAACTTTTATCAAAATGTTAGTAATTATAATAACAGCAGCAGCAGCAATTATAATAAAGAAACAAACCTCAGGCAATCAATGTGAAAAAAAGACAACAATTAAGCAATTGGAATAGGAAAACACATCTGATTCTTAGTTTTCTCAGTAACCAAACAGCCATACATAAAAAGACACGAACTTCATGCAATCAATGAAAAACAGAGCGAAGAATTAAGCTATAATTGAAACAAAAGGCATAGAAACACAAAAATCTAAATGACCCAGAATTCAAAATTCTCCAATGCACAAACTTTACCATCTCCCACGCTCAAAAGTCACCCTATATGCGTATGTATAGACGTATTTGTAGTGTATGACTGAGTATGTACAGATACTGTACAATAAGCATGCATAAATACATTCAAAAACAATAATACAAGAAAATCAGAGAAGCAGGGAGGGAGAGGGTTGTACCTGTGAAAAAGAACAACGTATGCAAATGGGGCTGTGGGTTTGTTTGGCCTCTTGAGTTCCTTCTCCGCTAAGAAGAGTGTTTTTGCCTTATGGGTTCTCTGGGGTTCTAGAGAGAGATGGAGGAGGGAAAGAAAGGTGTTGTTTATAGTGTACGAGGACTGTGGAAGATTAAGACATCATATAGGGTCATAAGGAACTTATGAAAAGAGTTGCCAAGAAGGTACAGAGGTATTAGTACTGGAAAGTAGCAAGGGTTTGCATTTTTTCCACAGTTTTGTTATCTATGCTTGTCGGGTGGGTTGGGAAATAATAGTTTTTAAAGACAATTTTTTTCTTTTGGATATACAGAGATTGTGTTATACATATTATATTGAAAGTTATTAAACTTTTATTTGAAGAGTTAATTTATAAAATTTATGATTTAAGGTTTAATTTTGATTGAATTTTAAATTGAATTTTAAAAGATATTAATACGGTGAAATTTAATTGATTTTATTAAATTTCTAATGATTTGATTGATTTTATTAAAGTGTCGGATAAGGAAAGGATAAAA
>Ga0325414_1001630_pt1 | contig 21923 bp, 16 predicted proteins | sample PopdelMetagenome_8_FD_206183 | JGI IMG/M metagenome (GOLD analysis project Ga0325414, IMG submission 206183) | Populus deltoides microbial communities from Bellville, Georgia, United States - Leaf-PdKOR-R3 | ecosystem: Host-associated > Plants > Phyllosphere > Phylloplane/Leaf | place: USA... | reverse complement strand
AAAAAAAACGATGTAAATGCAATAGTTGATCATTGCACATTAAAATGATGTGTAAAAAAGATAGGCAAATATCAAATAGAGGAGAGATGCCTGCTGCTTAACCAGCTTTGGAGTTTGTAAAATCCATAAAAAACATATAATTGGGCCAAAAAAAGATGTGAGATCGACAAAAGTATATTTTTCACTTAAATCATGCGGGACTCCCTGGGGTCTCTTTCCATTAGGGCATTAACTTTTAATAAAAAGAACTGCACGAGATAGGAATCTGTCCCCCATGCAACCAAAAAGAACCTCTAATTTTGAACCCCAGTTGCTTTGTATTGGAGTTGGACTGGGTCTTCGCTTCTCGAACCATTCAAAACCGAACCAGAGGGGGGAAAAGCAAGAGAAAGAGGGAGATATATCAAGAATAATAGTAAACAAAGTGAAAGAAAAAGCTGTGAAGAGAGATGGCTCCTTTGCTTGTTTTGTAATCGACATAAAGATAACTACAACATCTTACTCAAGTGCTTAAAACCAAACATCTTTCTGGTAAAGATGTTCTTAGAATTTGTGTGTGGGATCTTAAGATTCAACATGAGATTTGGTGTCTGTGCTCCTTATTCCTAACAATGGAAGTAGAGGGCTTGTTTATCTCTTCCTGTAGGCATCGCAAGACATGCATACACGCGCTTCAACTTAGCATGATAACCCCATTGACAAATGCCTGTTTCCATGGTGAGATTAGTTGGAAATAGTGGCGAGATAAATTCTAATGTTTGCATCTTGATAAGCTTGCAATTATTGCTCGCCGATACACGCAACAGTGGCACCATTTAAGGAAAAAATGTTTCGAGAAAAGAGCAACTTTAGATAATGGGTACGCTTTAGTTGGGGAACACGAAGCAACTTTGAAAGGAGAAATCCAATCCAACAAAAAGCTAAATTAGCTGAATAGTAAGCAGTATATAATTCATGTTACAGTCCCGGTAATCATGTACGGAGACTAGAAAACTTTCTTGGACAGTGTTCCATTCTTTTCATGTAAAATAAAATAAAAAAAACCTATCCATGATCCCTTGTTGCTTTTAAAAGAAAGGGGAAAAAATAAATTGTTGAACAGGTAACACGCATATGTTTCAAAAGCTCAATCTTCCTTTCTCAAAGTTGGTGTTCGAACGGTTCCAGATATTTGAGACGATATGGTATCCCTCCTAGTCTGTTCCAATGGTCCGGCAGAATGCACAAGATTCATGATATGGAGGATGCTCATTTGAACAAAAATCATGGGATAGTCTCCAAATTCTATAGCACTAATAATTACGGTAATCACTCAACAAACTCCAAATATATAAACTGCAGGAAATCCAAGCATAACATATCTGTGCACTCACAGCCCCTAGCAATGACAATGTTTTAGTTGAATACAAAGAGTGATTTTTCCACTGAAATTTAGCAGTACTCCATGCAGCCCTAAAACTCAATGGATGTGATTCTTCCTCGCAAGTTTAAAGGTTCTTGGTCGCTTCAAACTTAGGATTGACCAGGTGGTTGTCTAGACTGGACTGTTTTCCTGAATAACATGGTTTAAGTAGAGGAAATATCAATTATGAGAATAAACAAGAGAATACAGAGGCAAACCTGCATTATGATAATATATACATACAAAATATGTTCAGATCGATGTGTAGAAAATGGAATTTACTGTGAACTGGTTGTTATCAGATAGTTCTATTCTATGTTGTGTTATTACTTTGTAGAAGGATGAACTACTTCTTCATTCCCTTGATCAAATGCAATTCTCATTTATCAAAAAAAAAAAAAAAGCTATACAATATAATTCCAGCATCCCTCGGATTTTTCATGCAACAAATTATGCAGCACAAAACACATTAGAGCATTCAGCACCCAGAATTCCAAATCCTAAGAACACAGAATCACAATAACAAATTACAGTGTGAGATCACACCCATCTAAATGATGCTATCCATCTCCTTGTTGTATTAAACTGAAAATATGGGAGGTTATGGTGTCCAAATGGAGCAAAAGTGGCTAAAAGATTTTTTGTTTGAGATTCTAAAAGAAGCTATTTGTGTTTCCTCCACGCATCTAAAGTGATCCAGTTCTCCCCCCAAAGTCTTTGCTTGTTGCACATAAAAATAAGAGAAAGACTGATATGTAAAGATGCTTTAGTTAAAGGGTAAAACCACCATCAGACGTTTCCTAGATAACAAATACCAGTTTGTGCCCCTTTCACCGCATTCACAAATCAAATTATATTAAAAAACAAAGGATCGATTTTTAACTTTACTCTTACCAACCAACCTCACCTAGAAGAAACTGTATGTTCACATAATGTCTAGTGTACTCTAGCATCTGCCTTGTTTGTTCTCATGCTACAACATAATACCATTATAATGACTGGATGTGCAATCATCATCAGTCAATTGAGCTTATATTCATGCAAGTTCGACTCGTCACAAGCTGACTCTAGCAAAAATTTCTCTAAAAACATTGAGTAGAGAAGTATGTACCTGTTGTGAATAGGATCAGGTCCATTGGGCACTCTTCTCTTGCTCACATAATTGAGATCCATGTCATGACGAATAAGATGACTCTCTCTTCCAGATAGCTTCAGATGCTGGAAAGTCCCGGCTGCTGGAACTCTAATTCTTGCCATTAGTGTCGTTGCATGGTTTGGTAGGATTCCAACATACAAGAACCAAATCACCCCCCAAAATATAACAGCTCCTAATAGGGCCCTCAAAATCCTACCACCCCTCCCCATGTTTTATCCTCTCTGCTCCCACTACTTTTCAATAAAGAATAATAGCTGGCCATTCAAAATGGAGATGTGAAAAGAACTCAGGACAGACATGTTGTTATCTTGAGGAGCAATGTGCGCATGGAGCACTTCTCTTAGACGGGTAGGCTGATGAGTGAAGGAGGCAAAGCAGGGCAATTTGACAAGTTCTTTGGTAGAAAGTTAGCTTGGCGGGTAAGAAGTGATTGGTTTTATTTAAAGGTGGAGAATCTGTAAGCAATGCTGGGGTGGGGAGTGTGTGTGCGCTACTGTGTGTATGGGAGTGCAAAATAATAAAACAAAGAGTTGGTTAACCTTGGTGCTTTATATAGAATGAGACCATGCGAGCTCTGTTATATTTTCTGTGATTTGTGCGTTTCCATGCAGCGAAAAAGGGGACCTCACTGTTTTCCCTAGCTCTTACGTTTTTATTAGCATAAAATTAGAAATAGGACCTCATGTCCCTTGTAGATCCACAACGAGGATGGGAAATTACCATTACTGGTTACCATCCCACCACTTAAATTGCTTGATCGAACGGTTAGAGTGCGTCCCTCTCTCAAGATGAAAAACTAACACATGAAGTGGCTCAAACAAATCCCACATAAAGGAAAGGAAAAGGCGTCTAATTAGGTGCATGGAAGCTAAAAAGAAGGAAGTCCATTAAGGATCCTCCACTCCTCTCTCAAAAATGAAAAAAGAAGAGAAAAGAATCAGAGAGAGAGAGAGTAAAAAGAAAAAAGGCAGAAGCAAATTACTACTTTCACCAGGACTTTGGCATTCTTATCGTACAGGTAAAGACAGAACTCTCTCCAGACTTTCACCCGAAAGCTGAGCTTGCTCTTATAAAGTCCTTCCGACTTAAACTGACTAGCATTTCTTCTTAGTTACCACAGAGTGCCAACAACATGAAAAACAATTATCCGACACTAATTATTAATCAACAAGACCAATGTACTTGGCAAGGGAGCAACTAATATGTAAAAATACTTTTGTCTGCCTGCCTGCCTTGAGGATATACACCCAGGCGATGGTCATTGATGGCTAAGAGACTGAATTATAACTAGTCTTACTGAATCGACCCATTTGGTGGATAAAATCCCAAGTGATGCCACTACAACTATTATTTCCCAGAAGAGTAGTGTCGTGATCATCTTCGAGAATCCGATTGCCAAAAAAGGTAACAACTCTCATTTCAACAGCTGACTGGTATATTAAACTCGAGTGATTGAGTTTTTCTTTTCATCAATAAGTTTCTGTATCACGAAAAAGAATTTTGGTATGAAAAAAGACCAGAAAACATACCCCACCTCATGATATTAAATAAGAGAGAGAGAGAGAGAGAGAGAGAGACTAATGCCAAATGGTTCCTTGGATGGCAACACTAGTTGTGCAGCTGCAGCAGTACCTGGCCAGAGTATCAACTAGGATGCTTTTGCCACCCATGCTAAAACGCTTTGTGATCCCTTCAGACTGCAATGCCAAACATGCACTACTGCAATGAAGAGAACCACAACGCAAATTGTGTGACTGCAGCTATGAATACTTTGGCCAACCACACCTATGGAGCATTGTGGTCTGTGGTCGCTTGAACTGCATTGTCAAGCATGTCTACATCAACAAGAAGCAGAACTATGGAGTCAAAAAATCAAGCGTGAAAAACTCAAAGTAATCTACTATTCTTCTCTCCTTAGAAACTACTCATCAAATAAGGTGGTTGCATTCTACACTCCAACCATCACCTTCTAAAGATAAAGCAATACATGCAAACATTTTCTAGAAAGAGTAGCTAAGCAATCTATATTGTAACCCAGACTAAGTGTATGCTCCTATCCAAAAACTTTCAACTTCACAAGTACCACCATCTCATCCAATTTGCCTTGTCTTCTCTCCTATAAGTTCCTCTGCTTAATATTTCAGAAGACTATTAACAACAAGGAGCTTAGCAGGTCCATGAAAATGCGAAGTGCTTACAATGCAGTGGCTCTTCGAAAATGTTATGCTCTTAAAGCGAAGCAGGGTTTAGCTGGTTTTAGATCAAAAGGAACACCCTTTAAAAGGAAAATGACGTCTTCGAACCAAGAGTATGGTACCACCTGCTTTAGCCATTATTTTCTTAAGTAATAATACAATTTTATCAAAGCACTACAGTAAGCTACTAAACATTACACAACAGCGATGACACAGCACGTCGATACCATACAGGCACATAAAACCATGGGATGAAATGAAGATATTCAAAACTATCAACTCTATGATAAATATAGATTCTATTTTATTATATAAGTTTCTTCCGAATCTAGCAATTACAAGCTCTATCTTGTTTAGGACTTTGTCCTATTTCAGATTTTGATTAAAGGGCTTCCCTAAGAGTTTAGTGCTTATGACAGAGACACTTCTTTACTGTGATATGATGGTCATGGAATGAATATTGACATTTGAGATTACTTATCCTATCTACTGTGTTATAAAATCACCCCCCCCCCACCCCACACACACACACACACCCTCCCCAACCCTCCTACCTAAAACATCTAAAGCTATCCATCAGAACACAGAGGCTCCCTTGGAAGTCTGAAAAATAATCTCTGATCCTTCCTAATACATCAAAAACTTCCCATCAGAGCAGAGGTCAAGCAGCTCAGTATCCTCAAGTCACTGAGGGAATCTGAAATTTCAGGATCTTTCTCTTCGAAGTCTGAAAAAAGTTCTCTCTGAATTAAAATCAATATGTGGAGATACTAATATCTTTAACTATTAGTATAGCATTCAAGAACTGAGACAGTTGATTACTTAAATAATACAAAAGGAAGTGGGGATACATGACAAAGTTAATGTCTAAGACTAAGGCAAGCATAAATCACGATATACATCCTGAACAGTATGTCTGATTGCTCGATGCATAAAAATAAATCAAGGGCAGGTTCAAGCATATTGCACTAAGAAGCACAATTTATTGGACTTCCAAACTAAAACAGAGTAGTAATGCAATATAAGTTCAAAGCATGAATCTAGAGATACGCATTCTTAACAGTATGCCTGATATGGACTCTTATGGCATCAAAAGGATAAAATACAGGAGAGTACATATTTCCTTGAAGCTAAAATTGGCAAGAAAAAGCAAACATTATGTAGTCAACGATTTCTAATATCTGTATTTGACTTAAGCAACTAAACTAAGATCTGTTTATCAAATACAGAATTGGTTTATGAAGTCCTTACAATCATGAAATATCAGAATGACAGAAGAAGGCTCTCTCTCAATATTCTCAAGCTCAATAAGCAGCCAAGGAAATACCAAGAAACCATGAAGACATGAGCCTGTGAAATAAAATCCAACTTCTAATTTTAAATGGGAAAAGAAGACAATTGAATGAATTAAAAGCTAGCCATAACAAATTTGTAGTTTCCTAATAACAGATATTTTTACCATAAAGATCAACCAGGGCAGGTTTCAAATTGTCTGAACATAACAAGGATGAACGATACAACATATATTTTAGCATTCAACATTAGGAGATGATTCATGCAGAAAAAGCTTTATAAGCCCACATCTCGCTCTCCACTTTCCACTTGTAGACTTCTAGTATAAGTTCTACCACCGACATACTATTATTTCTTTCTCTTCTTCTGAGCCTAGGCAGGTCCATAAATTGCCAAATGAGTCCGACCAAATCACCGGTCATTTATCTGCAGTTTCATACATATTCACTTTCATTGATGTATTAAAAAAAAAATTATTCGTCACCATGTTGACCAACAGTAAATAATTCGTGGATAAGAAATTATATATTACTATATTAGAGAATAATATAAATCATATTTTGGGACCTTAACTAACAACTTAAGCTATTAGGTTGAGATGGTTCTTTGGCATGATATTAGAGCCTTGATGACCAAGTGGTCACGAGTTCAAATCTCACCATTCTCATTTATTTGATAAAAATTAAGCACAAGTTAGTGGGGGTCTGTGCAATTTTCAAGCTCAAAAGGCTTTCACTTGTGGGGGTGTGTTAGAGAATAATATAAATCATATCTTGGAACCTCACCTAACAGCTTAAACTATTGGGTTGAGATTGTGCTAGGAACCAAGCCAGTTGGCCTTAATGTGCTAAACATAATATCATCTCAAAGATTTCACAGTGATTTGTGGTGTAGATAATGGTTTATGGTAACAAAAGAAGGGTGCAAACTGGAGTACTTTAAACTTGATAGATGGGGGAGGGGGGCTAGACTAGGAAAATTCTTGATGTTAAGAAAAACTGTGCAAGAAGTTTGTCAATAAGAACATAAACCAAGTTAAATAATTAACAAAATTAGCACTTACAATAAATGTGTCTTATCTAACCATGGGTACTTTTGAAATTCGATCCATCAATATTCCATAATCAACTCGTGTATATGGAGGCATGACACTAATGAAATTACAAACAAAGTAACTTGATTCGTAAGAATATTCAGGAGAAATACTTTTCAACTTCTAATAACAGATGGATCGTCTTTAGCTGAGGAAAGGAGGTGACTATTTGCTTCTGGCAAAGCTGCATGTTCATGAGTAAAGTGCCTGAAAGAATGGCCACCACCACCTTTTCTTCCATTCTTCTATCCCTTCAAAACCCTTTGGGCTATGGCACTTTATAAACACTACAGAAAGCAAGGACCTTCTTACGCACAAGCCTATGAACCTAAACTATAGAGAGAAATTATGTATTTATCTAGATTATAGGATCTCCCCTTAGCATGTAGACCACCATGCGACATCAGAAACGAAGATCTAAAGTAACTAAACTCATAACTGCAAACACTAACAGCATAGTACACAAATAAATAAGTAAAATACCTGAGAGCATCCTCGACTGATAGCTTCAATACCAACAGAACCAGTGCCACTTAACAAGTCTAGCCACCGACCAGCTGCCAGTAGAAACAAAATTCATAATGAAAAGGGAAACAGTACGGAATGAATCACTGAAAAAAGTAGTGGTTAAAGTGCTTGCTGCCTACAGATGAACAAAAAGAAGTGACAGCGCCTGCAATAAATCAAAGGCTGGACCTTTTACAACTTCCATCACTGGCCGTACACCCATAGCATTGGGAGAGCGCAACTTCTTATTTTTTTAGCCTTTCCTCTACGCACCTTCAACACCCCAAGTTTTTTCTCTGTTTTTTAACTGGCCTCATAATAGTTCTCTCTCTAATTGAATTAAAATAATCAACAAATTACAAATTTCAAGAAAATTCGTACCTATGAGTGACCCTCAGTGGCTTATCCTCCTCTTTATGGACATGGTTTCCTCTACCTGGGTTTTGCATTTCCCTTCTCCTCTGTCTTTAAAAAAAAAAAAAACATGAAAAGAGAGGTCGAAAGGAAAACCGTATTGCCTTAGAAGAAGAAGAAGGTTGTGATAAGAGTGATTATGGTACAAGGGATATATTAATGGAGCCTACCTGGATATGATCCAGGGATGATTTCAGTGAAAAAGAAAGGAGTGCTCATGAGGTTAATTGGCAACTCCTTATAAACAATCTTATTACCAACATGCTTCTTCAACTGATAGACGATGGTTGCTGAAAAGGTAGTTGCAGGTTTGCAACTTATAAGCCACAGTTCTAATCTTCTCCAGAATCAAGTAATGGCCATAATGTGCACTACTGATTTATGCCAGTAAGGTTGTAGTTTGAGATAGACTAGGTCACCAATGTTGAATGCCCTCTGTTGAAAGAATGCCTTAAAAGCTGGAGATTTTGCTGTTGAAGGTTACTATTTGAAGACTAATTCCTTAGGAATAAATTTATTGTATTTAATTTATTTGTTATGTAATTTTTAAATTTAATAGTTATTCTGTCTGATTAAAACTCTATTTTTATTTTAGAGGTTTCTGGAATTAATAAAATTATATCCCTTAATTTTACTTTATTCTGCTATTATTTATATTCGCGTATTTAATGTAAAATAATTAATAAATTGATATTAAAATATATTTATTTTAAAAGACTTTTAAATTAAGAAAATCAAAACACAAACCAAACCACAAATATAAAACTAAAAGAACACTAGAAATAGAAACCAACTCAATCATCTTACACAGTTCATCACCGGTCTTTAATTGTGATAACTATAAAACTTGGATCATTAGAATAACAATTCATCTAGAAGCATTAGATCTTTGGGAAGCTGTAAAAGAAAACTATGTTGTTCCTGATTTACCAGTAAATTCAACAATAGCTCAACTAAAGATCCACAAGAAAAATAAGACAAGGAAGTCTACAACAGAAAACAATATTCACAAGAATCATAAATTTGGAATCTGTAAAAGATATTTGGAACTATCTTAAAAAAGAATATCAAGGCAACGAAAGAACTAAAATCTCAACTTAATCAGAGAATTTGAAATGTAGAAGTGAAAGAGACAGAAAACATCAAAGATTATGCTGACAAATTACTAAGCATGATAAACAAAGTAAGATTGCTTATAAATGAATTTTTTGATGAATGAATTATGCAAAAAATATTGGTAACCATGCCTGAAAAATATGAGTCTAAGATTTCTTCATTGGAAGAGACAAAAAACTTAACCAATATATCTTTTCAAGAATTGGTAAATGCTTTGCAGGCACGAGAGCAGAGAAGATTGATGAGACATGAGAAATCAATGCAGGGGCTTTTCAAGCAAGTGCTCAATACCCAGGAGGGGGCAAAGACAAGAGATTCAACAAAAAGGAAAAGGCTAAAAATTACAAAAACAAGGTGGAGACATATCTATCATGTCCATACTGTAAAAAAACAAATCACCAGTAGAGAAAATATTGGTGGAGACCAGATATTAAGTGTAAAAAATATGGTCAGACTAGACATATTAAAAGAATCTGCAAATCACAACATGAAAAAAAAAGCAAAAATTGTTGGTCAACAATCTAAAAAGGAGTAGTTGTTTATTGCATCATGTTTTTTAACAAGCAATAGCTCGAGTGATTCATAATTAATTGACAGTGGTTGCACAAACCACATGACAAATAGTTAGGAATTGTTCAATAAACTTGATAGAACTGTTATTTTCAAAGTTAAAATTAAAAATGGTGATTATATTGTTGTCAAAGGCCAAGGAATTGTTGTTATAAATAGTTTGTCGAGTTTGAAGTACATTTTAGATTTATTATATATGTCTGACATTGATCAAAATTTTCTCAGTGTTGGATAACTTATGATGAAAGGTTTCAAAGTGATATTTGAAGACAAATGGTGCTTGATCAAAAACAATATAGGCAACGTCTTCAGAGTGAAAATGAAAGCAAAAGGTTTTACTTTAAATATTATAGAGGAGGAGCAAAGTGTTTTTTCCATAAAAACATGCAATGATGAATTGTGGCAGAGAAGTCTTGGGCATTTTCATCATGCTGGGCTAATGTATATGCACAAACACAATCTTGTAAGAAGTGTTCCACAACTGGAGAACAAATCAACCAACTGTGCATCGTGTTAATATAGAAAGCAAGCTAGGAAACATTTCCTTCAAACTACATGGAAAGCAACATATAAAATTAGCACATACAGATGTTGGAGGTCCCTAGAGAACAACTTCATTAAATGGTAGCAGATACTACATAATCTTTATTGATGATTATTCCATATTTTGTTGGATTTTTTTTTTAATTCAAATCTGACATTACTAATGTATTCTGGAAGTATAAAACATGGGTGGAAAACCAAAGTGGATGTAGGATTTAGACATTAAGGTCTGACAATGAAAAGGAATATATCAGTGGAGGATTTCAACAATTCTGTGATGAATCCGGAATTGAACACCAACTTACAGCACCTTACACTCCACAACAAAATGATGTGAGTGAAAAACAAATAGAAGCATTATAGAAATGACTAGATGCATGCTAAATGAAAAAGAGCTGCCAAAGAAACTATGGGCTGAAGCTACAAACACATCAATATATTTGCTAAACATAATGCCAACTAGTGCATTGCAGAAAAGAACTTCATTTGAATTTTGGTTTGGATACAAACCATACCTGCAACATTTGAAAATCTTTAGTTGCCTTTGTTGCACTTATGAGCCACAGGTTAAAAGAGACAAGTTGGATAAAAAGGTTAAACCATGAGTGTTCATTGGATATAACAGTCCATCAAAAGCTTACATAATCTTCCAACCTCAAAATAGGAAAATTCTAGTAAACAGAGATGTTAACTTCATGGAAGATAAACAATAAAAATGGGAGGAACCAGAAAAAAAGCATGAATCGTCAACAAAGAAGTATGAATCTTCAACTCGGGAGATTATTAATGACAATATTAATGATGAGTCAGTTAGAGGTACAAGATCCTTATCTGAGATTTATAAAAGTAGCAATATTGTTATTTGTAAACCTGCAGAATTTGAAGAGGAGGTGAAGAACAACGAATGGATTGAAGCAATGAAAAAGGAATTCATAATGATCGAAAAGAATGATACCTAGGTAATGATGGACAAGCATTTATATAGAAAGGCCATAGGAGTCAAATAGATTTATAGAACCAAACAAAATAAAGATAGTTCTATAAATAAATACAAAGCCAAGTTAGTTGTAAAAGGCTATGCTCAAGTGTTTGAAGAGGATTTCTCAGAAATCTTTGCACCGGTAGCATGACTTGATACAATTAGATTGCTATTTGTATTGTCTGCACTAAAGGATTTGAAAGTTTATCAGTTAGATGTAAAATCTGTGTTTCTGAATGGATATCTGCAGGAGGAGATTTACATAGAACAACCAAGAGGTTTTGAAGTCAAGGGACAAGAGGAGAAGGTTTACTTGTTGAAAAAGGCTTTTTATGACCTTAAACAGGCTTATAGAACATGGTATAGCAAAATTGATGAGCATCTACATAAACTTGGTTTTGTTAAAAGTCTGAGTGAGGCAATATTATATGTAAAAAGGAACTAATGCAAACTTAATTATTGTATTTATTTATGTTGATGACTTACTTGTAACAAAAGGTGATAAAACACTAATAGAAGAGTTAAAGGCTGAAATGCTCAATGAATTTAAGATGACAGACCTTGGTTTGATGTCTTACTTTCTTGGAATGGAGGTGAAACAAAGCAATGGTGAAATCTTCATATGTCAAAAAAAAATATGTTAAGGAGATCCTGAAAAATTTTCGCATAGAGAACTGTAAAAGCACAAGCACTCTTATGAATCTGAAGGAAAAATTCAACAAGAATGATGGAACAAACAAAATGGATGAAGGTCAGTATAGAAGTCTGATTGGGTGTTTGAGGTATCTTACAACAACAAGATCTGATATTGCATTTAATGTAAGTTTGCTCTCATGATTCATGCATTATGCAAGTGAATCACATCTTCAAGGCAAAAAAAGAATAGTAAGATATATCAAGGGTACAATAAACTGCGACATAAAGTTTTCTTATTCTTAAAATTTTATGCTTCATGACTATTTTGACAATGACTAGGACAAAATCTGTGGATGATATGAAAAGCACTTCAGGCTATTGTTTTAGCTTCGAATCAGGCACGTTCTCTTGGTGTTCAAGAAAGCAAGATGTGGTTGATTAAAGCACAGTTGAGGCCAAATATATAGCAGGTATTGCTGCTGTAAATCAAGCAATTTGGATAAGAAAAATACTTGCAGATTTGCATATGGGTCAACTTGAACCAATACAAATTTATGTTGACAATCAAGCTGTAATTTCTATTGCAAATAATCTTATTTCTTGTGGAAGGAATAAGCGCTTTAAAATCAAGTTATATTTTTTAAAAGAAGTTCAGAAAGAAGGGGAAGTTACTCTGCTTTATTGTAGAACTAATGACCAGATTGCAGATGTTTTGACTAAAGCTCTTTCAAAAGCAAGTTTTGAAGAACTAAGAAGCAAGCTAAGTTTCTGCAGCAGTTAAGACAAAGAAAAGTGTTAAAATAATGCTTTAAAAGCTGTAGAAGATCAAGAGATTTTCTTGTTGAAGGTTACTACTTGAAGACCGATTCTTTAGGAATAAATCTAATTATATTTGATTTGTTTATTATGTAATTTTCAAATTTAATAGTCTTTATTTCAAACTAAAACTCTATTTATATTTAAAAGTGTTCTGAAATCAATAAAATTATCTCCTTTATTTTTCCTTCATTCTACTATTATTTATGTTCATGTTCTGCACTTAGTGTAAAAAAATTAACACCCTCACCATGTTTGTGATTTGTAGTTTGTACCATTATGTTCTATACTTTATATAGATTACCTTTAATCTCTTTAATCATCTTTTGTCGCTTAGTAAGGAAATCATCAGTTGCTGCTATTGTGGAGTTTTTTCAGAGAGATAAGGAATGTGAATTGGTGGAGGAAGGAATCCATATAGAACCTCATAGGGAAGGAATCCATAATGAATTGGTTATCATTGGTCATGCATTATAGATAGGTTTTTAAGGAATTGTTGACTACCTCTTTCTAGCCATCAGACTAACGATGATAGGTTGTGGAGTAATATAAGTCAACTCCTAAATACTTAAACAATTTCTTCAAGAATTGGCTGAGAAATATTGATTTGATTGTCGCAGGTTTGATTGAAAGTGAAGAAAAAAAGAAACAAAGAAATGAAACAAAGTAGATTAGGCATTAGAAAGTTTTTTGAATCTGAGTTAATTTTTTATTTTTTCACCAAATTTTGGTTAATTTAAGGCAAAAATAAGTTTACCATGGTCAATAATAATATTTTTTTAGGTGTTTTTCAATAAAAAATAGTTGTAAATGGGTGTTTTTATCGAAGAAGTTAGAAACCTGATTTTTCAATAATGTAAAGTAGTTATTAGTGCAGATAATGCATTGTCTAGTTTTTTAAAAAAAACAAAAACAAAAGTTGGGTGGACCACTAAAAAAATAGGTCGAGTATATGGCAGACCCCTAAACGCCTACCCATCTTATTTCAGGCCAGAAAAGGACCTATTAGGCCCAAACTCTTAGGCTCTTTTTAAGACCCTTATCTATTTTTTTAGTTTTAATCTAATTTATATTAAATAAAATAGAGAAAATTATTTTTTAATTTGATTTCAAGTGAAATTATAATTTTTTATATTATTAATAGACTCTCTTTTTATAAAATAGAATTTGTTTTCAAGTTTTACTCTAATTTGTTTTCCAATAAAAAATAGGTGTAAATGGATTTTTAATCCAAAGAATTAGAAACTCAATTTTTCAATAACGTAAGGTAGTAGAAATTGAGTTAGTGCAGACAACGCATTGTCTGTTTTTTTTTCAAAAACAAGTTAAACAGATCACTAAAAAAATAGGTTGAGCACATGGGTTTGCCTATGCTGGCCCCTAAGCGTCTGCCCATCTTTTTTTGGGTCAGAAGAGGACCTGCTAGACCCAAACTTGTAGGCTCTTTTTAAGACCCTTACTTATGTTATTATTTTTACTCTAATTTATTTTAAATAAAATAAAAAAATATTTTTGAATTTATTTTCAAGTGAGATTATGATATTTGTTTTATAATATTAGCAGACTCTCTTTTTATTATACCCTTCATGATTGTTTTTATTTTTTTCATAAAGTTTTATCAAAATTAATTATAATTAAATAAATATTATTAAATTTGAAACATTATTTCATCAGACATTTATTTTTAAATGAGATTCTTTTCTTTTATGATGTTAGCATTCATTTCGTTAGTAATTATTTAGAAATATACTGTGCATATTTTTTTATGTTTATGGTATGTCATATGAAAATAAAGTTAGGGTCACTATAATTATAATTATTGCAAAGCAAATTCATTGAATTTCTTTCACTTTTTGGTTAATGAAATGTTCTTTTTATAAGTTTTGTTTTTAAAACTGTGAATAATAAATGAAAGAAGGTTTTGAATATATATATCTTTTCTTTGTAATTTTATTTATTGTCTTTCTTGTTAATATTTTTTTTAATTATATAATTAGTTAAAAACTAGATTTGGAAAAGTTTTCTGTTACAACGCATGAGCGGTATATCATTTTTTTTTTCTAATACATTCATGAAAAATATCAAAGAATTTTTTTTTCTATTTTTATTGAAACTTGCTTTTATGGTTCCAATAAGTTATTGTTTTAAAAAAATTATTCTAGTGAAGTGTTAGTATATATATCAAGTAGTCAATTGGTTGGTTATATGTAAATTTGACTTTTTTTCATGTAAAAACATATTTATTATTAAGAAAGATTTTTTTTTTATCTTTAACATTGATTTGTGTTTGATTAATGAATTTAATATTTTTATAAATGACTCTAGAGTAAATATAAAGTTTTTGGGACAAAAATGCTTTGCAAATGAAATTATAAAGTTGCTATAATTATGATGTTCATATTGCATTAAAGTGTTGTTCTAAATGCTTATGGTCAATGCTCTATTAAAACTGAACATTAATTAGAATTGTTGAAATTGATACATATTATACTTTTTTTTCTTTATAAAAATGAAACAGTTGCTCTCATAAATCAATGTATGAGAGATACTTGAAACTAATATATAAATGCCTATCAAATGACAAGTACATTACACTGACCTATATCAGAATTTCATATATAGAGCTCATATGTGTCTATGAAAAAAACTCACTTGATAATTATGTGTATTATTTTTAGATTTAAGATCAATAAGTTATTATATAGGTCATAACCTGATCTCTTTTACACTTTTTTTTGAAAAATAAAAATTAACAAAAAATAACAACAAATCCAAAAAAATATATATTTTTGATGTATATGCATTGTTTTTGGTATTTTCAGTATTTTTTCAAAAGAATTAAAAATTAAAAAATTACTTTCTATGCATTTAGTTTTTAACATGCTCATTTCAAAATTATTGATCAATTTTTCTTATTAAATCGATGTTGATGTGGCCTGTTTCAAAACTATCAAAATATAAAAAAAATAAGAAAAAACAAAAAAAAAATATTTGGACAAGGGAGCCAAAAATGCAAAGGAAGAAAATAAAGGACTAAAGTAATTTTGTAGTTTCTTGGGAACCAAGCAATTGGAAGGAAAATGACGAATTATTTTACCTATAAATAGATGGTTATACCACATAAAAAAAAAAGATTTTTAAGAAGTCATTAACAAAAAAAAAAAAACAGAATTAGTTAGAGAGGACACACACAAAAATGGCCTGACCCACACCTAATAAAAAAAACTCTCATTCTCTAAAAAAAAAAAAAAGATCCCTACACACCAGTTGTCAACCATACCAAACACCTCTCCCGACAACTCATCCTCACCAGTTCATCTCGCCAACAAATCCAACAGAAGCCACCTTCTTCCATAAACACTATTGCCTCCTCTAACAAACCAACTCCACACAACCAACCCACACTCTACTGGACACTTGCAACTCCTTATTCAAGTCAGCATCCTCTTTCTTCCTCATAGTTTAAGTTCTTCCAAACAAAACAAACTCGCCAACACTAGAAATTCTGACTGTTGACCCATATCCTTCACCACTGTGACCTAAACCACCAACCACCACGAGCAACCCCAACATCAGTCTCCTCTCTTCTTATTATGAGTGAGCAAAAAAACTGATAAGCTGATTAAACCGAGAAAATCGAAAAAACTAAACTGAAAAAAAAACCAATTAAACCGATTATAATATTTAAAAAAATTCTAGTTCGATTCAGTTTCTGTTTTGTAATGCAGAAAAGCTCAAACCGAACCGAACTGGTTCAGCCAACATTTAAACCCACTATAAAAGGAAACCCTAAAACTAAACTTCACAGTTCACAATCCTTTAACTCTCAGTCGCCCCCCTCTCCCAAATGTCTTTCAAGGTGTCCCTCTCCCAAATGTCTTTTCAACCCTTCACAGTTCACAATTCTTCTCTAATTCTCTCATTATTCTTTGATTCTCTGGTAGATGCTACGCTCCTTGGCAATCAGTCTCCACCCCTGACCCCATTCCTTCTAGCTCAAGAACTTCTATTTTGAATTTGAGTTTTTATCTTTCCTTGTTCTCGTGTAAGCTATTCCATGCGATGTCTTTCACAAAGGTACAGGGATTTGAGCTGGTGAATCTTTTCTTCCCTTGTAGGAATTTGGTCTCTCTAGTACATCAATCAATATGGTAGATAGATCAGGTAAAAGATTAGCTGCTACTCTTGCTGTCTTTAATCGGCTTCAAAGCTTCTTCACTTTTTACGCTTAGCACTTCCACCGGATAGTATCGGTTTTTCTAATTTTTTTCCTTAATTAACCAAACCGAATCGAACAAAAAAAAATGATCAGTTTGAACTGGTTTCAATTCTGAATTAAAAAAAAATCGGTTTGGTTGGTTTTTTAAGTAAAAACCGAACCGAACTTAAAATGCTCACCCTTACTCCTCATCTTCCTTATCTCCAACAAGACTAGAAGCAACAAACTCAACGCCTTCAACCTCTTTCACCAGCAACCCACGATAACCACCATAACACTGGACAACCCTCACGATGAACCTGCAACAGTCTACAACAGTAGAGGACAACATAAAAAGAAACCAACAATAAAGGAGAAGGAGAGAAATCTGAACCTTGAGGTGTCCAGTTCTCCTTCCTCGAGTAGCTGTGGGTGTCACCACTGGTACAGGAGCAAAGAGGAGATTGAGGAACATCATATCCACCAGTTTGCCCTCCTCCAACGGCGACGCGTGAATCCACACACTGGTAGTGTTGGTGGCGTGTGGTGCATGAGTTATGTTTTGATTTATTTGGATTAGCATAAAATTTAAATGAAATGGGTGAAATTAATAAAATTTATGTGGATATTTGGCCTTATTCAGTTCTCAGTTGATGAACAATAATTTGTTTTGAATTGATATCGTAGTTAAAATAATCTTGATAAAAATGTTTTATTTGCATCTTGCTAAACATGGTCTCCGTCCAGTTTCTTATAAATTTTTAATTTATGGAAGATCATTTAGCAATTAATTTGAATTCCCCACTTTTTTCTACTCTCACCATGTTTAATATTTGGAATTGTGACTTGTACACAAGACACTTTTTGATATTAAACGAATCGATTCCTTTCTATAAAAACAACAACAAAAAATCTTTTCTTTCAAAAATACAATTTTTATTTTAATTTGTATATGGCCAAGTCTCTCAAAAATAAATTATATTTGTATATTTTAGCATATTAAAAATCTACAAAAATAATCTTTTTATTTCTATATACATTTTTGAATTTAATAATTATTTTATTAAAACTATGAAAACTTGATCTATATTTTAAAAATATTAAAAAAATTATTTTATTTGTCAAGAAGTACAAACTTATACATAAATGTATTTTTGATATCCATAACTCTAAAAAATAATAAAATGTAAGGAATTGTTATATATTAAATATAATATAAACTATAAAAATAATATAAAAAAAATTCTTCACCCTAGAAAAATGTATCTTGGTATTGATTGACTGAGAGATTATACGGAATAAACCATCGGAGGAAGCTTCGCTTCCAAGTGAGTGCAAATCCAATAAAACGAGAAAAAGAAAAGGAAAAAAAAAAAAAACACGTGCTCTGTGTCAGATGGTAAACACTTGTATGTGTACGTACTGACATCTTTCTTCCCACCAAGATACAAGTCAGAGCTTACCGTCCAAGGCAGCCAACCGCAGTCGTGAAACCAACCTCTCCATCCGATCATTTTATTCTATTTTTTTAGGGTGTATTAATCTAATATTATTATTTATTTTTTTTAGAATATTCTTTGGTGTAATTTTTTAACGATTAGGGTTCAGAGCTCGACGAAGGTGATATTATTAGTGAAAAGGAAAGACCAGTAGTTGATTTTTAATGTATGATTGGAAAAATAAATTTCTTTCTTAATAATTCCAAACGCAAACACTGTTGTTACTCGGACGAAAATGAAGGCATCTTGTCCACGTTGCAACAAAATAAGAGCGCGTTGGGACCCACCAAGGAGATTAGTTGATTTTAATTAAAAGCAAAGATATATATATATATATATATATATATATATATATATATATATATTAGAGGCAGGTAGGTTTTATATCCTCGAAAAATCAGATCGGTGATTAGTAGGAGGAAGGGAAGAGTGATTTTTAGAGGAGGGAGGAAAGAAAGAGAATGGGAGGGTGTGCATCAAGGCCAGATAGCTGTGTTTGTTTACCATCATCAAATAAGAAGAAAAACGGGAAGCAAAGAAGAAGAAGAAGAAGAAGAATAATCTCAAGGCGTGTTTCTTCTCTTAAGGCTGACAAACTCAATGTTCCCGGTCAACCAGATCGCTCTTACTCTAATCCTGCTTTTCAAGGTTTTTTTCATCTCTTTGTTTTGGACATGGCAACTCGTGTGCAAGTTCTCTCTCTCTCTCTGTTTTTTTTTTTTTTTAAAAATTCTTTGGTTCAAAATACAGGAAGCATGGATGGTGCCTGGTCTGATGCTATTTCTGTGCTTGAATCTGAATTTGATGATGAATTTTATAGTGTCTATGATGGTATGTCCTATTTTTATTTTTTTGGCTTAGTTTCCTTCATTCTAAATTAATTTCCATTGGTGATTGGTAATGATAATAATGTTTTATTTGATTAAACTGTAGATGTTGTATCTGTTACCGGACCAGAGGATGCGTCTGTTTCATCGCCGAGAGATTCAAATATTATGCAATCTAAAGCCAATGATTCCCGGAGTAATGATCAAGTGACTCCTGTATATGCGGATGAAGTTTCTAATGTGAGCGTTGGAGGTCAAGAGGAGAACAATCACAGTGGGATTCTTCCAAATAATTGCTTGCCTTTCCTTGCTTCAACTGTCGCTTCCATTGACAAGAAAAGACCATTGAGTCCAGGCACACCGAGTTCCAAGAGAAAGCCTTCTCTTAAACTTTCTTTCAAACGGAGAGAAGGGAATGTTACTAATCCGACCTTAGGTGAGTGTTGCTATATTTCGATGCCTTCTTTTCTTATATCTCGTTGTTCTTATGGTTTTGAATTTTGATTGTTGTTTAAACTCAATTTGAGTTCCTGTGAGCTCTGGTTTAGTTAATCTTGACCTTGATTAAGGACTTGAAAAACGTATGTTTTATGTACCTTTTTTGTAGTGGCATTGCATCCCGCTAATGCTTTACTAATGTTTTTATTGTATGAATTTGTTCTGGGAAATAAATTTACTGGAGTGTCTGCTGTATAGCTCTCGAAGTAATGAACAATTATCTAAAATTCAATTCTCTTTATAAATATATCTCCGCACAATCGGTTGTGACCAAATTGCAGAAGTTGGGGTGAAAATGCTTTTGCTTTTCCAATATATAATACTTGCCGTGTTCTGAATTTATGAAACTTATTATCTCATTTTCTTTACTTGATACTTTGATGCTCTCCCCTTTTTGTCTCATCCCCTTATATCATCTGCTATATGTCTTAGACTTGCATCTCATGTCGCCATCCTCCTTTTATTTCAGTTTCACCCAAGGCATTTGTGCGAAGACCTATTGCTGGTTCCTCAATCCCTTACTGCCCCACAGATAAGAAGATGACTGATTGTTGGTCACCCATTGAGCCAAGTACTTTCAAAGTTCGGGGAAAGAACTATTTTAGGTGAGATTATTATAATGTTTCTGCTCCATCAATAGGTTATCATGTTTAGTCCAGCATAGAAAGCTGAATCGTTGACTTTGTTTATCCTTTCCAACTACCTCAATTCAATCTGTAATAAATGCTTTGCTTTTATCGTTATCTTTGATCTTCTCAACTTGAGAATCTTTGATCTGAACTTTATCTTGCTTTTAGTAATTTCATTAACAGGGTGTTAGGGATGCAAGAACCACCCACTATTGGTAGAACTATGAATTTAAATGTCACACAAGTAGTTAACTAGTAGTTGAATCTGCTACTACACACAGTATCACTCTTACTCTGCAGTTACCTTGTCTTAACATTTTAAATATTGGATTCAGTTTGATTTAGTAACAAGCATAGGAAAAAAATGGGCTGGCCGTTGTTGGTAGCATTTGTTTCTGTAAATGGGACTTGTATGCATGTTTGTGTGATATTCATTTCTACTACCACAAGTAGAGCTCTAAATGTGATATATTTTACAGGGATAAGAAGAAAGATTGTGCTCCAAACTGTGCTGCATTTTATCCTTTTGGTGCTGACATTTTTCTATCTCCGAGGAAAATTCATCACATTGCTAGATTTGTGGAACTTCCTCATGTCAACACATCCGATGAAGTTCCTGGTGTTCTTGTCGTAAATCTTCAGGTACTTGTATCTTTCAATTTCCTTGTTGCCTGAAATTTACTATTTATAGTTCTCATTACCCCTTGATGTAAAAAATGGGGTCAAAAGCACTAGTATCTCGATCTAGTACATTAATTAAGTCCATTTATAGTTTAAAGATGCTGCGAACAAGGTTGGTTTTTATGCTGTCGCATGCTAAATTGCAGATCCCAATTCCATGTTTATTTAACTAATTGCTGTATTTGATGTGAAGTTTTTTAACCAAGTATCTTCAGTGATGAGATGAATTATTTTCTCTGCAGATACCTCTGTATCCTGCCACAATATTTCAAAGTGAAAATGATGGAGAAGGAATTAACATGGTCCTGTATTTTAAACTGTCTGAAAGTTACTCAAAAGAGCTCCCCCCTCATTTTCAAGAGAATATCAGTGTAAGATGGGAGGCATCTTCACCTTTGCGCTTTCTAGGTTTTTTTCTTTTCTTTTCTTTTCTTTTAAGTCTCACTAAGAAGTCTCACAATAATACAACAGCATTACATGGTAGCTTTATGAAGGTTTTTGTTTGTCCATCCTCATCAGGGTTATTTATTACTAACAATTCATTAACTGGGTTTTTCCGCATTTCTTTCCTTACAGAGGTTGATTAATGATGAAGTGGAGAGGGTTAGAGGGTTCCCTCTAGATACGATAGCACCATTTAGGGAAAGATTAAAAATACTGGGCCGACTAGAAAATCTAGAAGATCTTCAATTAAGCGCTACTGAAAAGAAGCTTATGAGTGCCTACAATGAGAAACCTGTGCTCTCACGTCCTCAACATGAATTCTATTTGGTAAGTTTCAGATTGCTTATTCCAATCTGCTGTGTTACATTATTTTGTATGATGTGGTGATCATAAGCAGTAGGATATGACTCTCTCTCTCTCTCTCTCT
>Ga0325414_1001628_pt1 | contig 21942 bp, 11 predicted proteins | sample PopdelMetagenome_8_FD_206183 | JGI IMG/M metagenome (GOLD analysis project Ga0325414, IMG submission 206183) | Populus deltoides microbial communities from Bellville, Georgia, United States - Leaf-PdKOR-R3 | ecosystem: Host-associated > Plants > Phyllosphere > Phylloplane/Leaf | place: USA... | reverse complement strand
AGAACAACAAGGAGCATGCAGATTGAGACTGGGGACATGACGCCAATAATTTCGACACCGATTGAATCTAAAATGCTCGACTGCATTTTTTTGGTTTTGGGATTTCGCCGAGCAGGTTATGGGTGTGGCTTTGTGTGAGGGATTACATTCGTCAAAGATGTAGAGAGTATTTCACTTCACAGCTAGTCTTCTGTAGATTTGACATTTTCAAGCAATGGGTAAAATGTTTCCTCGTGTTTGGCCACTTGTTTGTTTTTTTTTTTTTTAATATATATATTTTTATTTTTATTTTTATTTTCACTAACATGAATATCCAAATTAACTTACGTTTATTTCGATTGATTTTACAGGCTCTGAAGTTAATGATCATATAAATCTCCAATGACCCTGAGATTTGTGAAACTCGAACTGGTGACTTTTAGAAAGTAAATCTAAAATCTGACCAGTAAATTATACTTCTTAAAATTAAATTTTAACCTTTATTAATTAATCGTGTTCTTGCAAGAAATTATTACACCATATGATTTATCACTTAACAATTATGGAGGAAACAAATATAAATTTTTTCTTACATTGTTAAATCTATTCATAATAAAAGTGTCAACAATTATTTGTTAGGCTTGTGTTATTTCTAGAATAAAATTGAATTTGAGCACCTGCCTGAAATCATCACGATTTATTTTATAATAAACTTTAAGATAATATAATGAAGTGAATATATATAGCTTGAAATTATGTAACCGTTTATTAACATGTATTAGTAGATGAGTTAAGTGGTCCTCCATATGATTTATTTTGAGCTAGAAAATTATTAATTTAAAAATATGATGTTCAAGCAATGCTATTATATTTTAAAAAATAAAATTTTTTTGTGACTTGGGATTAACGACTAGGTCCAATAACTTGTGTAGGTTTGTGTAGTTTTTTAATTTTATTATTTAGTATTGGATTGTTTTAAAATTGAGTTTTTTAATATATAATTTTTTGGCAAGTATTTTCTTTGTGCATGTCATCGTGATAATATTTTTTGTATAAATTTATTTTATTTATTATTATTTTATTATTATATAATTAAATTAACTATTTTATTAGCTGTGAAAAAAAAAGAATATAGAATACAAAATGATATAACAATCGTGTAATTGTTTTAAACTAAAACACAGTTAAATCATTAAGAGGTGTAAGGTTTCGTGTAAATCTTTCAACATTGAAATCCATGCAAATATCCAAAACGATCAAATCTCAAATTGGATCTTTCAATTTTATATCAGTGTATTTGGAAGTGTAGTAGCTGTTGTTTTTCAAAGTGTTTTTTATTTAGAAATATATTAAAGTAATATTTTTTTTATTTTAAAAAAACTATTTTTAACATCAGCACATCAAAACGACCTGAAAACATAAAAAAATTAAATTTAAGCAAAAACAAAATTTAAATTTTTGTGGAACGCGATTTACACGCGTTCCCAAACAGTCTATAAATCCATATGCTAAACCTGCTTATCCATGGTCCAAAAAGGAAATTCATGCATCCCATTTCCCAAATCAATAGTGGAAACAAATTATAAATTGTAGTTCGAGAATTAAGTTACCCCCCATTCAAATACAAATAACCTTACCTAAGAGGGTATTATGGTCCTTTTATTTTACATGAACAGTGAAAATATTGAGTTGCTCCCTGAGAAAAAAAAACTTACATGCCTTTAGTCTAGGTGTATTATCGATTTTTTATATTTTAGACCCAAACGATGTCAAAAATGTATCGAGATATCTTTTTTTGGTCTAATAATGAAATGCCAAGTTTCACCCAAAGGTTATTGTTCATCAACTAAAAGTAAAAAATAGGGTTAGACTTGTAAAATAGGCTCAACGTGGCTTTCTTCTTGAACTCATCTCACAAATTGTTGTCGAAGTTAACAAACTTATCCAAATAGGTTTTATTCATGAGGTTAAGTATCCTACTTAGATTTCAAATATCGTGCTGGTAAAAAAAAAAGATATCAAATCCACGTTGACATGGATTTTAGAGACCTTAAGAATGTTTATCTTAAATATGACTTTCCACTTTCAATCACTGAAATCATGGTTCACACTATTATAAGCCATAAGAGGTTAACTTTTATGGATGGTTCATCGGGCTATAATTAAATTTGAATGGCACTTGAAGATGAAGATAAAAAAGCCTTTTAGACTTCAAAAGGAATGTTATTATAAGGTCATGTCTTTTAGCTTAAATAATATAGGTGCCACTTATCAAAAGGAGATGAAAAGGATTTTTGATGACATGTTTCACCAACACATTAAATGTTATGTTGATGGCCTTATGATGAAGTCAAAGGAAAAAAAATCAATTGCAAGATCCTTGTCTAGTGTTTGAATGATTATATTGATTCTAACTAAACATAAACCTATTGAAATATGTTTTTGGTGTATCCTTAAGCAAACTCCCAAGGATTCATAGTTTGATGTCGAGGAATTGAGATTGGTCAGTCTAAGATTGATGTTATCCTAATGATGTCAAAGCCATGAAACATTAATGAATTGAAAAGTCTCTTAGGAAAATTGACCTATATACAGAGATTCATTTTTAACTTAGCTAGTAGATGTCATCCATATACTTGTTTTATGAAGAAGGATGTGCCATTTCATTTGGATGAAGCTTGCACTAATGACTTGAACAAAGATCAAATAATACTTGTTTAATCCATTAGTGCTACAAGCACTAGTACAAAGATGATATTTTATTCTCTATATTATTTTTGAAACATTTTCATTGGGGTTGAACTAAATATACTATATAAGTAGTACCTTAAATAGGCTTGAACTAAATTATTCTCTAATAGAGAAGACATGCCAAGCTAATGTTTGCCATAAAAATTTAAGGCATTACCTTCAAGCATATTCAATGTGGTTAATTTCTCAAGTCTTCCCTCTCAGATACATCTTAAAGTCATTTTTATAAGATAGATTAGAAAAATAAGCGTTATTACTTTTAGAATAGGAATTATTTTTATGTCTCATAAAAGACAATCAAAGAGCAAACATTAGCTAATTTTCTCGTCAATCATCATGTTCTTGATGAATTAGAGTTTTTTTTAAGACTTGTCTTATGAGAACGTTTTGCTCATTGAAATGTCAAAACCTTGAAAAATATCCTTTGATGGTGGTATCGTGACTAAATGGAGTTGGAGTCAGGGTAATTTTACCACACTCGGATGAGAAGTCTTGCCATTCACTTTCTCGCGTATTAAATATTGTTCCAACAACATGATTGAATATTAAGCTTTGGTTATTGGGTTAAGGATGACGGTGAATATAAAGATGCCTCATATTAAAGTGTTTGGAGACTTTAAATTGGTTATTAAGAAAATCATTTCACTTTATAATGTCAAGAAGCTCTAACTCCTTCCATACCACAAGTACACACTGAAACTAATGACATCAGTTGATTGCATTACTTTGTAGAATGTACTGTAAAAGAAGAATACATTGCATTACTTTGTAGAATGTACTGTAAAAGAAGAATACATTAGCCAATGTCATAGCAAATATATCATCAATATTAGCATCATATGCTGAAAAAATCAAAGTTTTTATATGTTAAATATGGATGGTTCCACCGATAACGAGCGATGTAGATGAGAAAGAATAATTGAGTATGGTTTTTATCTATGAGATTGAAAAAAAAAATAGACCATTGCCAACTGCTTATCAACTATTTAAAATATAGTAAGCTACGTAAATATCTACACCACAAAATAGTGGTGAGGCAAAGAGCTTTTCACTTCATATACTTCTAACACATTCTTTGTTAATACTATTTTGATGGAGTTTTTTTGCATTATCTTGGAGAATAAGAACCTATAAAAGCTCTAAAGGAAACAAACTTTGGAATTTATAAAGCTCATCAATTGGGTTATAAACTTCTCTTTCAAATCAAAATAATTGGATATTATTAGCCTGCAATGGTGAAAGAATGCATTGATTATGTTATAAAATACCAAACTTGTCAATTTCATCCTAATTTGATCCATCAACCATCCAAGCCTTTACATATGATAGTTGCTTCTTATCTCTTGATGCTTAGGGACTTGATGTGGTAAGGCCATTATAAAAAATCCTACAGACATCTTTACATATTGGTCATGACCGATTACTTATCAAAATGGGTTGAAGCTACAACATTAAAATATGTCAATAAAAAGATAGTTATGGACTTCATTTAGGAAAAATCATCTACCATTATGGGATATCAAGGAATATCATAACTAACAATGAAAGAAGTTCTACAATACAACAACGAAAAAGTTGTGTGCACAATTTAGTTTTAAATAACATAATTCGTCTGTATACAATGCTTCAACTAATGGTTTGGTAAAAACATTTAATAAGATATTATACTACATTCCTAAAAAAATGGTTAATCGCTCGAAAAAGAATTATCATGATAGAATTAAAAAACAAAATTATAAGTTTATCATACTACATTCAAAATGCCAACTAAAACTACTTTATATTCCTTGGTATACAGTGTCAAAGTTGTTCTTTCATTAGATTATCAAATTCCATATCTAAAGATCACAATCTAATAAGGACTCTTTAAACAATGTTCATCTACATCTCAAAGAACTTGAAACGTTAGATGAAAAGTGTTTCGAGACAAAATAACATTTAAAATGCTATGAAGCTTGACTTTATAGGGCTTTTAACAAGAAGGTGTGATTATGTGATTCCAAGTAGAAGATCTCATTTTGGCGGTACAACATTAAATAAATATTTCAAAGCATATGGGCAATACGTTCCTCTCTAAATAGGATGGATCTTATGTGGTTCAACAAGTTCCTTTTTAAATCATCAATGAGAAAGGATTAAAAATTGAGCCTATAAATAGTAAATTCATCAAGAGATACTATGTTTGAGACCTGATGTAGCTCCTGGCCTACAAGAACTAAAATTATGAATGATAAAAAAGATAAATTAAATTATGATATGACTTAATCCTTTAACAACAAAGATATGTATACAACTGGGAACTTGTTTCGAGTATAGTCACATAAATTGTTTTAACTAAAAACAACATTTTAAATTGTATTGTGGCTTGATCCTTTATCCACAAAGGTACATAAGCAGTTTAGAAATTATTATAAGTTAAATTATATCTCCCCTTAAAACTATCTTGACCTATATGATTATTTGCATGGTGAAAAAAAAGTAACCTGACAACACAACCATAACATAAAAGCATAAGTAATAAAATCACAAGTCCAATATTGTTTACAATTCTTTAAAAAAATATATCAAGAAGAAGAAAAGATTTGAAAACTACCTTAATCACAGGTATAAAAGAATAAAGGTCTTCTTATATTTGATATGAAGTTGTGAATCACCAAACATGATGGTTTGTTAAAAGTAGCAATCATTGAGAAATGGTTCATCAAAAGTAGCAATCATTGAGAAACAGTGCATCAAGCTCTATAACCATTAAGAAATGGTTTATTGAGCATCATAACCATTAAGTAATGATTTGTTAAACACAATAATTATTGAGAAATGATTTGTCAAGCTTTATCATTGTTGAGTAATGATTCATCAAACGTAATAATTGTTGTGAAATGGTTCGTCAAGCTCCATAACTGTTGAGTAACAACTCGCCAAACACAATAGCCATTGAGAAAAGTTTCATTGAGAACCACAACCAGTGAGTAATGGTTTTTTAAATGCAGCAACCATTGAGAAATGGTTCATTAAGCTCCACGGCCATTGAGAAACAATTCATCAAACACCATAAATATTAAGTAACAACTTGTCAAACACAATAATCATTGGAAAACAGTTCGTCGAGCACCATAATCGTTGAGTAATGGTTTGTCAAATGCAGAACTATTGAGAAACGGTTACTCAAACTCCATAGCCATAAAAAACAGTTTGCCAAGCTCCATAATTGTTGATAACATCTTATCAAACACAACAAGCATTGAGAAACGGTTTATTAAGCACCACAACTATAGAGAAACAATTCGTCAAGATCCACAAAGAGAAACAATTCATCTAGCACTACAGGAGTTGAATAACAGTTCATCAAACGTAACAACCATTAATAAACCATCTGTCAAGCTTCACAGCTATTGAGTAACAACTTCTCAAATGTAACAATTGTTGAGAAATTGTTGGTTAAGCTCCATAACTGTTAAGTAATGATTCTTTACATGTAGTGACTATTGAGAAAATGCTCTCCAAATGAAACAATAATTGAGAAATAGTTTACAACATAGTTATAAGACCCAACCCGGGGGTTGGCCCGGTCAAAGAGCCGGGTCGCGGGTTACACGGGTTGACCCAGAAAATTAAAGGAATTAATGCAAAATCTATGTCCAGCTTCTCTCCAATCCTTCTCATCTGTATCCACGCAATCATAGGTAGGAATTAATTGAAGGAAAGCTCTTCAAAAGATGGAAATGCCAGTTACATGTTGCATCCTTTTCTTCAACTCCCCTTTTACACGCGCATAAACATACAAAAACATGGTATAAATTAAAGAAAAGCAAGGAAGTTGGTAGAACTTGAAGAGCAACTTTGAAAGCATCTTTTCTGCCCCAGTCTCTAAGCACCAGAAAGGAAAGTGTCCCATCAATTTTTGCAGGTTGTTCAAACCTTCAAAGCTCTGCATGTGTCCAGACCAAACACAAACCAAAACTACTAATCATCAAAACAATGCATAAAGCCATGTATTCATCAATATAGATAGAGGCAATTGTTTTTGGCAAAAACTCTTAAACTTCTAAAAACCAAAAAACTTGCCATAAATCATTAAAACTTTACAGCTTGGAGGAAAAAAAGAAAGAAGAAAGAAAATTAGGAACGCAGAAACTAGAAGTAATCCATGTTCAAGCCAAAAAAATTGATTACACTATTATTATTATTATTATTATTATTATTATTATTATTTCAGAGGAAGAACAACAAGCTTTGTACTACACGTATTTGTGAATAACAATTCTTTAAAATCACAACACAAGTTGCTAAAAACTAATTAATTATATTAATGCAGTTGAATAGTACAGGAATTCTAAGCGATTTGCTAGCTAAATTAGAAAAATATGTTATGAGCCAAGTTAATTGCAGATGAGGCAAGCTAATTGTCATCTTTTCAATCTTGGTTGCTAGTATGATTAGGGGGTGTTTACCATTATTTTCACACTCAAAACCTGCTTCATGAAGAAACCAACTTCTTTACAAACTCAAAAGATTTAAATGACATGAAGATAATATTTACAATTAAAAGAATACATTATTCTTACCTTGGCTTGAAAATTTTAGGAAAGCATTGGCTTCATTTACTGAATTACATACACCAGATCTCTTGGTTTTTCAAGCTTCAAGGAAAAAAATTAGGGCAAAAAATGGTTCTTTCCTTTTGCTGATAGTAAAGTTACTCTATATATATGTCAGGTCTCGCCCGAGTCGCCTGGGTCATGGGTCGACCGGGTTTCACCAGTCTTTTTACTTAACCCGAACCGGTTCTGCCACCGGGTTGACCGGGTCCCAGGTCAACCCACCAAGCCGGTTCGGGTTTAATAACACTGGTTTACACACCAAATCCCATGAAAAAAGTAGCATTTGTTAAGAAACAGTTCACAAACCAAATCATGGATGAAATTCTTCCTACAAATCAACCTTAATTTCCACAATGACTGGCAAGATCATGAGCACAAGCATCGTCAACTATTAACCCCATTTTAGAGAAAAATTGTCAAAAATACTTTGGCCTACAGATACTTGAACTTCAAATAAGTCAAGCATGTTATTGAAGAACTTTGTTGCACCATCACGGGAAATAAATTCTTGCATTGGATGATAGAAAGTGTTATACGAACTCCCTACTACTGGATCAAAACAAAGGAAAACGTTTGCTGGTTTATCAGCAGGGTTTTGGATTAATGCTTCAAAATGATTTATGTTAACAAATCGATTTTAAACTTAAGAAAACAGTGAAGTAGAAAATGTATTTTTCTCTCTTAAATGTTACAGATAGAAGGTTACTCTTTATAGAGTTTGGATATAGCATAATAATCTTAACAGAAAATCTTATCAACATTTGAAATTCAGCAGAAGACATGGGGTAGATCAGATCAGTTGGTCTTCCTAATCTTCCTCCAGATTTTTCTCTTGTTGATAGCTACAGTTGCTTGATTTGCTGAGCAGTTCCATATTTTCCTCTACACGCCCCCTCAATCTGAAGGGAAGAGCTCGGACATTTAGATTGGCCAAAGTAGTTTGAAACTTATGTGGAGACACTAGTTTTGTCAGGGAATCAACAAGTTGATCTTTAGTAGAAATGAACTGAACCGTATATTACTTTCTTTGAACTTGGTCATGCACATAATGAAAATCAATTTCGATGTGCTTAGTACAGGCATGAAACATAAGATTAGCAGTCAAGTATGTGGCTCCAATATTATCACACCATAACACTGGAGGGTTGGAATTGTTAAGCTAATTTCAAATAAAATTGATTGCAACCATTGGAGTTCTGAGGCAGTGTCTGTAAGAGATTTATATTCAGCTTCTGTGCTACTATGAGCAACTGTAAATTGTTGCTTGCAGCGCCATGAGATAAGATTGTTGCTCATGAAAACACAATAAACACTTATTAACCGTCGATCATCACGATCACCTGCCCAATCAGAATCTGAAAAAGCTTGAATTGCAGAGTTAGGAAACCGCCTAAGAAATAGTCTTATTGATATAGTATGTTTAAGATAACGTAGTATTCTTTTTATTGCTTGTCAATGTGGCTCCAATGGGTTATGCATGAACTTGCTTACTTTGTGAATTGAGAACGAAAGATCAGGTCGAGTAAATGCCAAATATTGCAGGCTACCAACAACCTGTCTATAGAAAGAAGGATCTGAAAACTTAGCTCCTTTGGTTGTAGAGAGGTGACAGGTAGTTAACATAGGACTTGTATATGGTTTTGCTTCTGCCATGTGAGTGTGGTTTAGGAGTTCAGCCACATACTTTCTTTGAGTGAGATACATATCATTAGTTGAGCACAAGACCTCCGCCCCTAAAAAGTAGCTAAGATCACCAAGCTCTTTAACAGCAAAATCTGAATATAAGTCTTGAAGTACATTATGGATGGCAGTTCCAGAATTGCTTGTAATGATAATATCATCAACATAAATAAAAATCACAACCAGAACATCATTCTTATGCCAAATAAACAAAGAATGGTCTGCTTTGCTAGCACGAAATCCAATCGCCTGTAGTTTATTTGTTAGACGAGAGAACCAAGCTCTTAGAGCTTGTTTCAAGCCGTAGATTGACTTCTGTAGTCTGCAAAAATGATTAGGATATTGGGGATGGATATAGCCTTGAGGTTGGGCCATATAAACTTCCTCTTCCAATACACCGTGTAGAAATGCATTTTGGATATCAATTTGTTTAATCTGCCAGTTATAAGAAACAACCAAGGACAAGACAATTAGAATTGTAGCATGCTTGACAACATGACTGAATGTCTCATTAAAATCAATTCCTTCTTGTTGATGGAAGCCCTTGGCAACTAGCCTGGCCTTAAACCTCTCTATGGAACCATCAGTATTTTTTTTAATTTTGTATATCCAGCGGCAACCAATGATATTGGCTTTAGGAGGAGGAGCAACTAATGACCAAGTCCTATTGCTTAGAAGAGCATCAAACTCTGCATTTATTGTTGTTCGTCATTGTGGTGAAATGACTGCATCATTATAACATGTTGGTTCTACATCAGAAGAGTGAAGAGAGGCAAGTAAGGCTTTAGGTAGAGGATACCGTACAAAAGCATCAGAGTTTGCTTTTGGTTTAAAAATATTGTTTCTTGATCTTGTAGTCATAGCATGGGTGTTGGTATTGCCTTGCATTACTATAGGATTTAAGGTGGATTGAAGAGGTGTCTCTGATAGACTAGAGGAGATGGGCTAGTCAGCAGCAACTATGTCTGGCGAGGAGATAAAAGTAATGTGCCTAACAGGTAGTTCTTCGTTTGTTCCTGCAGAGTGAGACACTAAAGGAACAGAATCATTAGTTGCAGATGGTATACTTTGAGTTTGCATATCATTAAATCTGGCAGGTAGTGGTACTGGAAGATGGAAAGGCAAGGTAACATGTGTGGATGAGCTGGATTTTGAGGACAGTATAGAGGAAACATTTTTCTGGTAAGGGAACATATTTTCATCATATATTACATGACGGAACACATAAACACGACCAGTTGATAAATCAAGACACTTGTATCTATAATGATTAACACTATAGCCAATGGAGATACATGATTTGCTTCTAAAATCCAATTTATGTTTATTATAGGGTCTAAGATTCGGCCAACATGCACATCCAAAGACACGTAAGAAAGACAAATCTGGGATCTGGTTATATAGCATTTCATAAGGTGACAAATTATTAAGGATGGGTGTTGGTAGGCGATTAATTAAAAAGGTTACAGTTGTAAAGGCATCTTCCTAATAAAGTAGAGGTAAATTTGAGTGTGCTAATAAACTAAGGCCTACTTCAACAATTTATCTATGTCTTCGTTCAATTGAACCGATTTGTTGGTGAGTATGAAGGCATGCAATACAATGAGCTATGCCATTTGCTTGAAAATAATTATGAAGTCTACGGTATTCACCACCCCAATCTGATTGTATGGCCTTTATTTTACTACTAAATTGTTTTTCCACATAACATTGAAATTGAAGAAAAACACGCTCAACATCAGATTTGAATTTAATGCGAACTAACCATAAGAATTTAGAATAATTATCTAGAAAACTAACATAGTATCGAGCACTGGTAGTTGATGCTACAGATGCTAGACCCCAAACATTGGTAAAAATTAAGTCTGATGGAGATTTTGAAACATAAGTTGAATTAGTAAAGGGTAAAGCATGACTCTTTGCTAATTGACAATCAGGACACACAGAGTGGCTTTTTATTTTATCAACTAGCAGTTTATTTGAGGACAACACATGTTGGATAACTTGAGAAACAACATGACCAAGGCGACGGTGCCACTGATCAAATGAAATGCGAACACTGGAAAAGGTTTAAGGAGGAACATTTTTGGTTGAGAATTGATACAACCCATTACTGACATGGCCTCAATGCCTTTACAAGAAAATATTGATAATGAAACTCGAAATAAACATTATTGTCAGTGCAGAATTTTTGGACAGAAAGTTAGTTTTTCTGAATTTGAGGGACTAAAAGAACTTGATTCAATACAAAGGAATGAGAGGATGTATGAAGAGAGGAATTGCCAGTTTTAGAGATATGCAAACCTTGATCGTTGCCAACTTGAAATTGATCTGTACCAGTATAGTCATCTCTTTAGGTTCAAATTGGCCATATCATGAGTGATATGGTGAGCTTGTGTCTGCATGCCAGTCATTCTCCCAGTCGTCATTATTTGTTGCAATAAAAGCCTGTTTATTTAGAGGAGAAGAAGAATGTTGATAGGTGAGATCAAAATGATGGTAGCACTTGCAAGCAGAATGGCCATGTTTTTCGTAGACTTGACACACAATAGTAGAAGAAATATATGTGTCACTTCTATTGTAGGAGAAAGCACCCCTTCCACGATAGTTGTTATAGCAGCCTCTACCCCGAGAACCACCTCTGCTCCTATTGTTGGATGGTGGCGGTTGTCTCTAGGCAATATTTGCTTCAACAAGAGGTGCAGGAGTAGATAGATGATGACGAGTTAGACGAGATTCTGTAACAATTAGAAGAGAGTATACCTCCTCAAGTGTAACTGGGTCATTACGGGCATAGATAGAGGAGACAAAGCTATCATATTCATGTCCTAACCCAGCAAGAACATATGAAACGACGTCATCACATTTGAGAGGTTGGCCAGCCATAGCAAGTTCATTAACTAATCTTTTGATCAAAAAGAAATAATCATTGGCAGATTGATTGCCCTTCTTTGCATTGGCAAGTTGAGTTCGAACCTGGATGGTACGAGCCCGAGATTGTGAGGAGAAGTTTGATTCAAGTGCTCATCAAACCTGATGAGAGGTGGCATAAGAGACTATTTGAGCTAAAACACCCTCAGTCATGAAAGACATGAGAGTGCTAAGGATTAGACTGTCCTGTCGTAACCATTGAAAATGCGCAGGATTTGGAATTTAGGTGAGTGAACCTGTATCAGGATGCAGAGTATCAATCATTTGGGGAGGAAGAATGAGTGTACCATCAAGGTAGCCATACAGGTCTTGTCCACGAAAATAGTGCAGTAATTGTGTCTTCCAAAGAGGATAATTATCAGGAGTCAACTTGAGTGAAACAATATTAGAGATTGGAATTATTGTGGGGATCAAAGAGGAGGAGTTAAGGATTGTAGTGGACGAGGAAGGAGAGGAAGACATGATGAGACGTTAGTCTTTTTGTAGCTTTGATACCATGTAAACTTAAGAAAACAGTGAAGTAGAAAATGTATTTTTCTCTCTTAAATGTTACAGTTACAAGGTTACTCTTTATAGAGTTTGGATACAACATAATAATCTTAACAGAAAATCTTATCAACATTTGAAATTCAGCAGAAGACGTGGGGTAGATCAGATCAATTGGTCTTCCTAATCTTCCTCCAGATTTTCCTCTTGTTGATTGCTACAATTACTTGATTTGCTGAGCAGTTCCATATTTTACTCTACATCGATCAACATAGAATTTGATAAAGAAAGCTTTAGACCATGCATGATGGTGTTTGGTTGGCTAGCAAAATACTCTTATCTTCACAAATATATAACTTCATCTATGGTAAAAGAGACATTATTTTAAATTGGAAATGAAGTTACTGGAAAAAAAAAAGTACACACAAGAAAAGAGGAAAAGTAAAGTAAAAGAAAAACAAGTTATGAGATTCGACATACCTGTTGGAGATAAATTTTAGTCGGTGGCCTGCACTGTTTGTAAGAAAAAATAAGAGGATACTGTGATTTTTTTAAAGCCACACTTTGCCCTAATATGTGTGGACTCTTGACTGATTAGAAGAAAAAATTCCAATCATATGAGAGAAATTTGATTAAATTTCCTATTAATGAAAAAACTTTCCTCTTAATAAATTCATCTCTCGCCAACAATGCATTATATTTGAGAGAAATTACTAAATTTTAAATGTACATAAATTGAGATAAAAGAGAAAAGGGAACTGATGTTTTTCCTCAACCATAACTTATCAACTACTAGTAGAGTTGTAAACACATTGTCCATTAGATTCAAGATGACAAAACCTTCGAAACAAGATTATACAATAATTATTTTTGGCAAAAAATAGTCTTATATGCAGGTCAAAATTGCTAGTTATTGTTAATGCATAAGATAAAATTTTATGATTTTCACTTTGCTCCCTAAAATCTGCAATTGCTTCAAATCCAGCAAGAAATTTTGATTCTATTATTTGATTTAATTTAATTTAAAATTAGTTATTAAATTTCCAATTTTGACAATTATAATTTACTTTCACAATGAAATATATCCATATTAATTTATTGTGAAGATTTAATATGATCAAATCAAATTTTAGTTGAAATAATATATTCAAAGTATAAAATCTCTTAACTTTATTTTTCGAGTTGTGTCCACTTAGTTTAAGGTAAAGTGAACTTGTCTCGATGTGCCATATGTGGAAACAAAACTTTTCTATTATTAAAATTTCACCATGTGTCATTTTTATTTTTATTTTACATAAAAATAAAGTAAAATTGGAATAAATGACAAGAAAAATAAATGAATCTTTAAAATAAAATAAAAATTGGAATAAATGACATGAAAAATAAATGGATCTTTATATATTTCTTGATCAATAGAAGGTTGATACATGATTTGTGTATTTGAAATATTTTGTCATAAATACTATAAATAAGAATTAACCAATAAAAAAAATATCATATAGCATTGGCAAAACACCTAAGTGCCCCTACAAGTCTTTATAAATAGAAGTCCTCACCCTAGATAAAGGGAGAAGAATTTTTAGAGATACAAAATTTTATTCAAGACAAGCTCTTCAAATAAAAAAACTCTTTCAAAAGCTCTAAAGTCTCCTTCATTTATTCTTAAAGTCTATAAAGAACAAAACTCTTGAGTCTCCTTCATCTATGCTTGAAGTCTACAAGGAACAAATTTCTGTTGGATCAAGCCTAAACACCTCATAAGAGTTCTTCAAAACACTTTTAAGATAAATCAAAGATATTCTTCAAAACATCAAATCAATAGATCTTGCTTTGCAATTCACACCTAAATTTATGTTCTAACAAAGCACAAATCTTGACTTGATTACCATAAATCAAATTCAAGAGAAGAATCGGATGATTGTTTTATTCTTTTGTAAAAATATTTCAAATATAGATTGTACGCAGTCATATATTTTAATAAAATATTGTTTAATTTTCAAGTACTCAAAATTATATCTATAGTTTGACTAACAAGAAAATCAAGTTATATTCAAAACAAAAATCATCAATAAATTAAAGTGGCAAGTATTACAAATTAGTTGGAGTGCATATGATTACTAAGAAAGTAGATGTGTACAGATAGAAATTTAAATTGTATTAGAATTCATAATATAAACTTTTTATGTTTTATAAACAATTTGTATAAGATTAGAGTAAGAAGTTTACGAAAGTACAATGTCTAACCCTGTATATGTAATTTTATTCACAAGCTTTTATGCAATTTATCTCTTTCCTTTATAGTTCTTCTCCACCTTTTACTGCTTTATTTGTTGTTACCTTGTTGTTTATTTCTTTGGTGCACTATGATTGTTGAGCTTGGTTTAGAAGTGGAATCCTATACTCTATTTGATTTGTTTAGTTCCTAATTATAATTTCTCCATGTTGGAAGAAAAAAACGAAGAACAATAGCATTTTATCAAGAAATCAATAGTTGATCAGCAACTTGGTGTTAGATCGATCATCACAACTATCTGTCTAGGGTCTGATACCTACGCATAGGATCCTTGAGAAAATTCTGAATTAAGAACCGGAGTACACTATTGCAGATATGGCAACTCTAGCTGCAACTGAAATCCACTCAGTTTTCCAAGATAAATGATGGAATTACCATTGAACTACAACACAATCAGAATTTTACAAAACATAGAAAATACAGAGAGGATCTTTGAACCTAGTAGCATAATTATCTAAATTACCAGCACTACGAGCGAACAAATGACCAGCCATTTCTTATGAGCAAGGAACATAACATACATCACAGTGGGTGACGAATGATTTAGAGAGAAAGTGTTTACTGATTACCATTCCCAGGCTAGAGAGATGCTCATGAAGAGAGGTTGGCATGACTTTGCAGATGACCATCTTTGTGAAGAACCACCTCTGTGAAGCCATGATCCTCTCCAGAACAAGGCCACCATGGGCAACGTATGCTTGGCATGAATGGATTAATAGAAGACTGCGAAATGCTAAACCAGCCATAATCACCTTTATAATTGTGGAAAACAATACCAGCATCTGCACTGCCTTCAGTTTTGCATGATGCCATAAGCCATTAACATTGATCTTCACGATATGTCCCATATGAGACCAATAGGATACAGAATCAAACAGAGATGACAGCTGACTGAAAAGGTTCACTACATTAATGAGCACAAGAAAACGCGAAGGCAACAGTTTGAACTTTGATGGCTCTTTCACTGGCTTACCGTGACAAACAATTTTTGTTCCCAGTGCAACCTAACAGAAAAATCCAAATAGCCTCAAGATGATGATCTAGATGAGACGATTGCATCACGAGATAAAAATGACCAACAGCAGATGTTGCCATCCACAAAACGTAATCACCAATATCAGAAAGCAACCAAGCTGCTTTAACATGTGAGCACAACCAAAGAGGAGAAAGGACTGAGGATTAATAGCAACTCTGTTAGTTACAACCCTCCTAAGAAGTTAAAATGGCAAGACAAGCCCGCCCCATGAAGTTTCAATTTAGAGGTAACTATAAATGAGCTTTGTCTGGATACTGTGACGGCTTAGAGGAATAATTTCTCATCTGCAAAGACCTCTGGCTAGCATGGCACTAGTAGCATGATAAACGCTACCAACTCTGAGTACATCTTTTGGATAGAAAATCAAGTAAAGGTGATCTTCTCATCGAGTATTCTGAGTGGAATCTTGATGGTTATATCAGCGTTGTATAACCAGCTTTGTAATGGCCAAAAAACAGACAAAAGCAGATCAACGAGAAATTGAAACACACACATGAACCCAATAACATTCATCGAGGAAATGCAACATGCATAGAATCCAGGCTATTAAAAGCAAAGTGGCACCAACAACTCAAATACAATTTTAAAATCCATGGCCAATGATGCAACAAGTAACCCATGATAAAAAATATTGTCTTTACGAATTCACATAGTATGCTTTTGTAGTCAGACTCACTACTGGACCGAAATATATCTTAAATACCCAACAGCTATGATGTTACTGTACAAATTAAAGCTGCAATGTTATCATCATTCAACAATTTTTGTATCCATAAAACTTAATACATGTATGAATTAGAGAACATCCAAAACTATAAGTGAGCTTTACAAAAGGGGAAATATATCTGATACTAGCTGATACTAAAATTTGGGAAGCCTGGTTGTCATGATAAAACTAGCTTCTCTTTAACCATATGATAAAAGCCAGGTCACCAACTTGGATGGTCATATGCCAAGCCCAGGTTTTGGAATGCTTCGGCATCTCCGCTTAAAACCAGAAATTTCAACATTGCAGAATTGCATAACAATCAACATGATGATTGGAATACCAATCAGTGAAAGTGTTATGCTCAAACACAAACAAGGGACTGAGAGTATTGAAAGGCATCATGCCCTTCATAACCCAATTCAGCAGGAAATTCAAGTCCTGGCTCTAAAACACTAGGCAACTTCAATGTACCATCGAAAACATTCAAGGACACGGCTATACTGTCAACTGATATCACAACCTTTGATTCTTCTTCCTTTTCAGACAGAAGAACATTCAATATTGAAAATCTATCAAACTTTTGTTCAGGAAATGCCCTTTTCATACCATGAAGATTCACATTGTACAGCAAAGACCATCCAGAATAATCAGAAGCCATCTCCCAAACATCAAATCCAAAGATGAAATGGCGTCCCATGCCTGCCAAGTGCAAATGGCCCCTTGATTCCCCAAAGTACATCATTTCCCGAAATCTGTTTACAGTCGAAAATATAGGAGGCATTGGCATTTTCTTCAAACTTTTAGTATTTACATCGAAATACAATGTGGTTTGTTCATAACTGCGCCAATGAATAGCATCATTGCAGAAAACCCCATTCACAAAACCATACAAAGTTGGTGCTTCCAAAGAGTTTTGCAAGAAGCTCCAAGAGTTGGTACGTGAGGAATATAGATAAATTTGGGGATTTTAGAGACTCGATAATCAACATGAAGACAAATGATCTTGTAGTGATGTGATTTTAAGGGATCAAAGGTCAAACCATAAAAACTTGAATATGTTTTAGAATTCCCGAATTTACGAACCGGAAAAGAAAGAGTCTTAAATTGCTTGGTAGTGGGATTACAAATAATACCCTTGAGTTCAGAACCTGCATCAGCAAAACCACAGCCATAGAAGATGGACATACAAAGGATCAATCCGTTGCAAGAATTCTTTATCTTGAGCCGATAGTTCGGAGACACATTCAAATAGTCAAAGACTGCAGCTTGAGAATAAGAAGATGAATCATGACCAATGAGAGGGATGAACTGGAAAGTCGGAGTGGAGGAGTAAAAGTTGTTGAGCAGGAGGGCATTGGGTGTGGGGTTTAGGACTCGTTGGTGGCAAGCATGCCAGATACAGAATTTGGGGTCAGAAATTAAAGAGAGCCACTGTTTTGATACACACTTGAATTTCAGGAGAGGTTTTGCAGGTATTCGGATGAGAATTTCGGTCAGAAGGTCTTGGTTGCTGGCAATTATTTCCGCCGAAGATAAAGAAACACGCTTCATATCTAAAAATTTTGGTTTTTTGATAACAAATACAGAATTTGGTGTGAATTTTGTTTTATCTAACAGGCTGATGTCATTCTCTTATAAAGATAGCAACTTCAACATAAACCCAGATCCCAGAATGCAATAAAATTCAAAACCAGAGATTTGGACAATATATAATCAACTAAAAGTGAAGACCCATTTACCAAAAAAAAATATTTAGCTTCATCTCTGAACTGTTTCAAGCTGGTGGAAACATGAGCGTCCTAAAGGCTGCAATTACTTAAACAGCAAACCGGTCTTCTCTCTGACTTCTGTTCCACTCCAAAACGTGAAGTGCATGCTATCTCCAGCAGTATGAGGTTCTTAGCAAACCCCCTCAGGCTTTCAGGGCTCGCTCTTGAGGGTTGAGGCCGATGCTTTCAGTTACAGTGAAACCATGAGAGCAATTCTTGTTTTTGCAGACAAAATTTCTTGACTGTCTCTCCGTCTCTCTATTTTGTAAGGCTCGCTCTTGAGGGTTGAGGCCGATGCTTTCAGTTACAGTGAAACCACGAGAGCAATTCTTGTTTTTGCAGACAAAATTTCTTGACTGTCTCTCTGTCTCTCTATTTTGTAAGCTATAATTTTCAATTTTTAATTGTTTGTTTTTAAAGTATTTTTTATTTAAAATTATATTAAAATAATTTTTTTTATTTTAAAAAAAAATATATTTTTATTATTAATATATCAAAATGATATAAAAGTATTAAAAATATATTAATTTAAAATTAAAAAAAATTCATCTGCCCCCAAACTTTCTTTGAGTTGGCATTCACCCCTGTCAATTTCGGTTAGGAAAATTTATTTATTTTGGAAGCTTATGGTTTTATGCATATAAATTCATAATACAATAAGTTATATTTTTAATATTTATTTAATATATTAATAAGAGATTTAATACATAATAATTATATATAAATATACACTTTTAATATGTTATTTTAATTAAATAATTATGAATATATCTAAATTAATTCTCTTGAGTCAATAAAAAAAATTAAGAGGTCCAAACGTAAATAGTTATTACAAATCTTCATAAGTTTTTTGTGAACATCACAGTTTTAACCTTCTTTGTCATTTTTTTTCTTGAATTACAAAATAGATTTTTTCTATCTAAATTACATAAAATTTATATAATTTTATAAGAAGCATTAACCCAAAAAAATAACAAAGAATTTTATAACCCAAAAAAAAGTAGAATAAAAGCAACACATAGAAACTCTATTTTAATATTACAATCATTTGACCATCAAAAACACAATTACATTTGTCTTTTAATATTTATAATCATCCATCATGCATTAAAACACATTAATATGCATAAATAAATATATTTCATGCTTTGATTCTAATTATTAGCTTTATGTTTAATTTTATAATAATATTTATAATATTTAGAAATATTAAATCAAATCCAATTTGATAATTTTCCAAATTTAATAAATTTTATTTAATATTTTTTTCTTAAAAAACTATTTTTTAAAATTTAATAAAAAAATCAATCATATTAAAATGCATATTAACATCCTAAACTATTTTAAAATCAATTAAATAAAATTTTCTGGTTTAAAACCTCTTTTTATTTAGAGAAAAAAAACATTTTTCTAAAATACTTTAATTAAAAAATTCAATTAAATCCTAATCCATATAACATAAAAATCAAAATCATAAATTAAATACTTTAATTAAATTCTAATCCAATTAGAAAAATTAATTAAATATCTAACTTAATTTAAGATTTTAATTTTAATATTAAATATTTTATATGTTTAGAAATATAATCATAATTCTACCTAAAATACCTATTGTAATAAGTAATAAGGTATATTAGCCACACCGAAAAATCATTATTCCACCCCTAAAAATTCTATTATAATATAATAAAATATGCAGGGGTATAATTGTAAGTTTGCTCCTCATCTTCTTCTTTTCTAGTTGTCGCCGGCAGTGGGCACACTGTCCACAGCCACTGGCAATGCCAATAGAGGCAACCAAGGTTGTCGCTGCTTATATCAGAGCGAGGCGCAGTCCTCACGCAACCTCTCTTGCAGTGCAAGTAATAGCCTCGCGGTGTGTCACGAGAAGTGCTGGCAAGCTGGCGGTGTTCTGGCGAGGCAACAGCCAAATCTATTGCCCTCTCCACCTGCGATGACCTAGCCACAGCAAGGCTGGCGCCGCAGCTCGTGCCTTTTCCAGCCACCCTTTATGATTTTTTTTCTTTGAATTTCTGACTAGATTTAAAAAAACAATTCTGGCTAGACCTAGCCGGAACAGTCACAAGAGAAAAATGATTTTTGGTTTTTAAAAAAAAACATGAGAAAAATATTTTTTTATTTTTTTTAAACATGAGAGATAATTTTTTTTAAATGATTTTTCAAAAAAAAATTAACACATAATTAATATCAATAATAATTAAAACATATAATTAACAATCTTAATTATCTAACAATGACTGCTACTACTATTAAGTTTCTTTCAAAACATAAATGATAAATTTAATATTTTTAGAGTTTTGATAATCTCATTAAATAAATTTAAAATTGTTTAAAGTTTATATAAAAATTATAAAAATTAATTATTTTTTATTTTAAATAATTGATTCAATAATGACTTGTTGCAAATCACAGTCATTTAAATATTTAACCTTTAACAATAATTCACATGAATCACTAATAAAAAATTTCCTAAATCTTTTCGGGGAAAGAGAGATTGCAATGTCTTCAAGTGCTTGTTCTTTTCTTTTATATTTTTTAGGTGTTCTATAATTTATATAATTTTTTTCTTTATTGTATATAAAAAATAAGAGGTATAGGATTATATTATAAGAAACCTGAAAACCTTATAAATAATAAATATCAATTTTCTCTTGAATAATATTATGTATATTTTTAGGATAATTTTAGAAATTTATTCAATTAAATTTTTATTTCATTTTTTTTAGGTTTATAATTATAATCTCGTATATTAATTACTTTTTAATTTTTAATTTTTAAAATTTAATTACAATCAACTCGTATTTAATTAATTATTTTAATTTAATTTTTAACTAATAATTTTTAAAATTTAACTTTGAATAATAACTGGAAGTTTTTTTTCACTTATTTTTAGATTTTTTTTTCTCTCAAACTTTATTTATTTTACATTTTATTTTTTAAAATTTTAAAATAAAAAAATCATTAAAAACTTTTGAGGAAGAGATAAAGCTTTCAAGTGATGCTTGTCTCTCCATACAAACAACGTATTGTACACCAAATTAAAATATTAAAAAAAAATGGATATCCGCCAAATTAAACAAAAAATAGAAACCAGGTATGTAACCCTAGGTTTCATGTGGGCCAGGAGGGCAAGCCCAACTTAAGCTTGCCTGACTCATTTTTTATCTCTTTTTTTTTCATGTTTTTTAATTAAATTCTTTTTAAATAAATTTATTTAAATAATGTTTAACTAACTATCCAATTATAACATTATTTTTAAATGATGTTGGCGTCTTTCATGGTAATGTTATCAATTGCTTTCTAAATAGTTGTGTATAAATCTAATATGTATAATTTTTAAAATGCATGACATATTTATAAAAAAAATTATTGTAAATTCTTTATATAATTTTTGTTAGCATAATTATTGTTCTATTTTTTTAATATATTCATGTCAGAATTATCAATTCATTATTTTATTATTTTATTTATTAAACTTACTTTTAAAATTATGAAAAGCATTTTTTGAAAAAAAATAAAACTTCTAAAAATTTGTCAAAAAAAAACGCATTATAAAAAGGGTTTTGATTAAAGATATACATTTTTTACTAATTTCATATCATTAGAATTTTTTATCTTGGTTTTAATTACTTGCAATTTCCATGTAATAAACAACATAGTTAAAAGAAGATGTATATTTTTTAAAA
>Ga0325414_1001626_pt1 | contig 21947 bp, 9 predicted proteins | sample PopdelMetagenome_8_FD_206183 | JGI IMG/M metagenome (GOLD analysis project Ga0325414, IMG submission 206183) | Populus deltoides microbial communities from Bellville, Georgia, United States - Leaf-PdKOR-R3 | ecosystem: Host-associated > Plants > Phyllosphere > Phylloplane/Leaf | place: USA... | reverse complement strand
AAAATCTAGTTGGATGAGTTTGTCATATCAACTTGCTATTAATAATAGGCTAACCATTTTGGATGTTTATATAAGATTGAAATGAGCTTTCTTTTTCATTTTAACAACTCTCTCTCTCTCTCTCTCTTATTGTAACTTTATTTTTTTGAGGTGATTTTTGATAAAGCAAAACCACCATCTAAATCACTTTAAAAACTATATAAAAAAAAAACCTTTATCTTTTATCTCCCTCTATTATAAAAAAGTTTTACTAACTTTATATACCACCAAATCAATATTTCAAAAGGTTTTTGGGTTTTTAGTGGTTTTTTTAATAATTTTTTTTAGTAAAATCCATCCAAACAATTGATAGGTTATTAGTTCATTCTTTAATTTTTTTTTAAATGTGTAGTTTAAATGGTGGACTTATCTAGAATAGGGCTACCTTGAGTAAGGAAGCCTTTAGAGATCTATTTGTAAGGGTTGAGAACTTTAACAGAGGGCTAGAGAACCTTTTGTATAAACTAAAAGACTGTAAAAAGTGATAAGACAACCCCGACATTAACTTGTGGAATATAGTTGAGTAAAATATCCCTAACTTAATTGATTGGTTAGGCTAGGCTGAAGAGATGGTATATCACTAAGATACCCTCTTAGGTAAAAACAAATTAGCATTGAGTCCATTAGGGACTATGTAGGGAGCAAGGGATAATAACTCACCTCTACATGTTTATATATAGGTATACATTCTCTTTTTCAGGATTTGCATATAGGACTTTCCATCACTTCAGCCTTTATGCTAGTCAGCTATACTAGAACAAGTATGCCTCTATTACTGCTTATAAGAACTATATGAGGTAGCATGGTGAGATGCTCTATTTGAGGTTATTTATGCATTACTGTTAATAACTGAAGCACTTAGGGGGTGTCGTGGTTCTATACATTTTTCCTATAACCTAAGAGCCTCATCAAAAAAGTTATAGAAGGAAATAAAAATCATATAAATTAGTGGAGGATCAAATGGCTAGTCGTTACCTTTAGATGTGAGATTTATATAGTTAACCCTTAAGAGATTTAAGGATATTAAAGCTTTCTCAAGAACTTATTTGGCCCACACAATAACAAGCTTTTTTTTTAGCCTAGTTGAGAAGTGCTTGTACAACTAATTGGCAGTCCACTACTAAGTACAAAAATAATCCTTTAGCTAAAGGATGCATATTGGAAGAGAGTGTTAAAGGTAATGCACTTGGCCTTTTCTATTCATTCTTTATAATATTTGTATTAAGCCTAGGTTTATGTTAGTAGGCTGTTTATATTCTTTATTATTATTATTATTATTATTATTATTATTATTGTTACAAGAAGGTTTGACCAAAAGAAAAAACCCCAAAAGAAATTTTTACTTTAAACTTAAAACTCATAGACTCATCAGTAGCATTTAAGGACGACATAAGATTTTTTTTATCCACTGTAAAAGTAACAGTCTTTTTTCCCAGGCGAACCCACCTTCTAAAGAATACTCTTAAGGCTATCTGAGAATATGAATTTTGGGTAAGCTATAACAAGGATGGCATCAAAATCTAAAAATAAAAAAAGGAAAAGAGTGTATAAGTTTGCTAATAAAAACCCTTTTCCCTCTTCTTGTTAACCTATCATACAGAGGTCTATTTGTTCCCTAGTCAAGATAATTAATTATCCTTAACACCACTACCCTTAGCCCTGATTATAGTGGTTACTCCTTAAAATATTTAAAAGTAACTATTTCTTCCTTTCAAGGCTCGACCATAGGGATAATCATATCATATCAATTGGGAGTACCATTTTGTTAGGGAATTAAAATTGGGTTTTATGCTTCTCTTTCATTTATCTTTGACCCGAGAGAAAGAGCCAATGCAATCTAAACCATTTTAAGAAGAGCCTTATCATTTTAAAATTGTTAGAAATCTCATATGTCTAAATGTTTGAACAACTATCTCAAATTTTTAAAGTTGTAGATGAATGGATGTAGAGTAATCTCATCCACTAGATATAAACGACCCATATGGCCTTCAATGTAAGTTTTCCTTATTGTTATTTATTTTTATTTTATTTCCTTACATATATGTTGAAAAAGTTTTTTTAGGAGAAAGATGATCTTTATATGAATATTGAGTAGGCTAAAAGTATTTTAAAAAGGCTAACCATGAACTAATGGTATGCCAAAAGAGAATTGAGGAGCTGGAGTTCGCCATAAAATTAGTAAAAAGTACGAGAGATAATGATCAATGAGAATTATGTAGATTTAAGGTTATTGGGGAGGCCTTAGAAGAGTTCCTTAATATGTTTGATAAGACCCAGGCTTTAAAAAAGGTTCTTAATGATAAGTGGATAAAAATAATGAGCAATCTTTAATTATATAACTTAACCAAAGGTCTGGTGGTGGATTTCACTAAACCCCTGAACCTAACTTAGACAAGATCTTCCTTGATTGTACTATTGTTGTTTTCTAAAAAGAATATCTTGAGCCCAATTAAGAGGAAGTCGAGGAGTAGAAAATGTAATTAAAGGTAAAAAAAATGAGGCCTTATAGTTGAATTGCCTTTCACTCATAAATGATACTCCATAAAAGGCTTAGTTTTCTATGAAAGAAAAGGAACCCTAAGTTGAAGAATTTAAAAAGAGCTAAGTAGAAGAATTCATCGGTATAAATTAAGTGTTAATATATATTGCACTTGACCCTAGTCCTGTATAATTTTTTGATATGTATTTTAACGATTGCCTTAATTATGTAACTTTTGAATAGTCTTAGATAATTTATTTTTTAATATGTTTATTTTTTTAAGTGTTGTTTATTTTTGTTATTACATGTGTTATTCAGGGTCTAACACCCTTTTTTCTAACCTAACTCTGAGATTTAAAATCCTAACACTTATTAGATTTTTAAATCTAATGTATTGTTAAACATAGATAAAGAAATGGTATTCATTGTCCAAATACTTAAAAACTTCTTTGGCCTAACATGCCTAGAAAAATGGGATCCAACTTTCCAATCCTTTCCTTCAACTTACTATGGATGAGTCATATGCTTTGGAAGGTTTTGACCCTATAATTTTAATACTTGGAGAAATTTTTAAGTTACACTTGATGGAAATGATTGGGGAGGTTATTCACTAGTTCGTGTATGCCTTTATACCTAGGTAAAATGGTCATTCATTTCTGAGGGGAACTTGACATTTATACTTGGACAATATGGTTTCTCCATAACTAAGCGGCATTTGCCTTTATATCTTAATAAGCTGGCTTTTTCTATCCTGGTGGAATGTAGCCTTTATACCCACATAAGTGGTTTTCAATTGTTGATGGGTCATTGCCTTTATTATCAGACAAGATCACCCTTTATGTCTGGTATAATGTAGATATTACACTTGGGCAAACTAGTTTTTTCCTCTTTAAGGGGCATTGCCTTTATAGCTAGACAAGATGAGAATTAAGTGTGACAAATAAATCAAATAATTGAGTGAAAATATATATTTCCTTCGTTCATTCATCATCAAAATATAGGAGTGCTCAGTATTAAGAACTTGGTAAAATGATAGTACATTTTCAAGTGCTCTAGGTGTCATGCTTGGGGAGGTTCTTTTCATTAGTGTCCTAAAAAAGGTATGTATTTTCTTTGACCACCTAAGCATATTTGTAAGGTTCATCCAATTTTAGTGATAGTTTTTCTTTGCTCTCAGGGTTGCTCATTGCCTTAAGCTTCCTTAAGACAAGGTACTTTATGTTGAAATATTTGTCTTTTATACTAGCATTGTGATATTATATTAGCCTTCACTAAGGCCACCAACCAAGTCTTTTCAAGAGGTTTAGGTTTATCTTGAGTTATATTTCATACTAAGGCTCTCTTTACGATTCGGACAACTAATCTTGTTGGTATTATCGATTTTGTTCTATAAATAATGAGAAACAAGGTCTCTATAATAGAGTTTTTTATTTGTTTTATAGGTCCATATAATCTCATTTAAGAGGTCCACCTATTTTATTTTTTCCTCATTAACTTTTTTGTTAAGCCAACTCAAAAACACTTTATTCGTAAGCTCAATTTGTCTATTGGTTAGGGGTAGGAGACAAAGTAAAGCATGTGTTTCGTAGTGCCCTCATCTTCATATCTTTGAGTTGTGTCTCATTATCAATGATAAAAAAAAAAAATGGATCACCTAAAATGAAAAATAATATTTTGTCATGTAAAGGAGTTAACCTTGTTGGTAATACTCCAGTTAAAGCTTTAAGCTTGGAAATTCATATCATGATTTAATAAGTAACTTTCTAACTTAGAATTAATTAGTCTAGTTATTTTCCATGAGGATGGAAGTGACTAAATTTGGTAGAACAAAAGCCAATAAGATTTTTTAACCTTTAGACTGACACATCTATACCAATCTCATTATTTTCTTTCATGTAAGATATTCTTCTATGGATTTATTTCTTCATAACTTGTATTGATTCTCTTCGAGATCACATTAACACATGCAAGTATGAACATGATTAAGACCCTCTTTATTATAAGCTACATAAGTCAAATAGCTTACCTTGCATTTATTTTTTCTCTTTGTTGAACCCCTAAGCTTTACTTCATTTATTGTAAACCCATGTTACAATATTTTAAACCTAAAAAACAATATATTTACCTAAATCGTAAAGCTAGTAGAGCATTGTTCATTATTATGATATGTATGGGTGCGCAAGAAATAAGGGTGGGTCTGGATTTGTGTTATAACTATGTCTATGAAACATGTTTTCATTCTAAATTTGTAAGTTGTGTTGTTGGTGTATTGAAAAAAAAGTGATAGAGGAAATTGATTTTACTGTTATAAATTATCTATTTTCATACTTCTTCCTAAAAGTCCTAGAAAAGGATTGTTTGATACGTGATATGCACAAAGGTGGAAGGAAAAAAAAGGAGTTCCTTTTTAATGACCTTTTTCAATATAGGAGTTATACATGGTTTAAATGCTTTAAAGTCAAATAAACGAAGCTTCTAAATTGAGTGATTGGTTCTACATGTCTTATTTATTCAAGCTTCAGTTGATTTATTTTTGCTCTTGTAGTTTAGATGGATTGTGAGCTACAATACTACAAGTTTCCCACCTTGATCCGAAGCCCCGTTACAACCCTTGAAAAGTCCTTATGATTTGTGTTATGTATGTTATCCTAATAGTGAGGAATGAAAAGATATGTAAGCCTATGGTAGATCATTTCCATTAGAATGAATTTGAGTGAAACACATACCCTTCAAACATATAAGAGTCAAATGTTTATTTTTGTAAGGGTCTACGTATTTAGTTTACTCCATCTTCAAGTGAAAATGCTTATTAATAATCGTAATTTGTTTAAGAATGTTTGCTCATGATATGTTATGAGTTTTGAAGAACTTGGTTTTTCTTTGCTGATGGCATTGCAACCTTGTTTTTCTTTTCTTTTCTTTTTTTGGAAAGTAAATTTGAGTTTTGCTCATGACTAAAAAGAAGTTAAGTGAGGGGGAATTTGATGAGAATGCAAAATTTCATTTTTTAATCCTTTAATGTTTAGTATTTTATACTTATTTAATGCCTAAATATACTCATTATTTTAAATTTTGTTTTAGGATGCAAATGGAGATGTTAAGGGCAAAACAAAGCTAATTGGGTGATTTTAGACTGTTTTCACACTGCTTTGTAATATGGGCATAACTCTCTCATCCAAGTTCCGATTAAGATGATTTAAAATGCTTGGAGCTTTAAGAAAAAGCTATACAAATTTCATGCTTGAGTTTTGGTTTGCAAATCTAATATATGGACTTGATGTGATTTATTTTCAGAAGTTTCCAAATTTGGTGCATGGATTCCAGTTGAAAACATCATTTTTCTAGTTATATTAGGACTCTACTTTATTATTTAATAATTTTATTAATTAGTCAGATTTGGTGGTAATTGTTGAAGGATAATATTTAGAGTATTTTTATGAGATTTGATAGGTCTTCAAAAATAGATGAACTTTAAAAAGGGAAGAAAAACCCATTAGACAAGGACATCTCTTTATTCTCTCTTCCTTAACAACTACTTCAGGTTTTCATCATGACCTTGTATGGCTGAACTTTTGTAATTAGTTGAAAGAGATAGAAGCCTTGGAATTGATAAGACTATGAAATCTGATTTATTTTTATTGTTCAATATACACTTTGAGTAATGGATATTCTTCTGCGTATAATTTCATAATTATCTTATTTAATTACTAGGAGGCCTACTAGTGTTTTATTTGTTGTAATTTGATGCTAGATTAGATATCAAATTTGTAATGGTTTGATTTCTCTAATTTGTGAAGCAACTAAGGTTTAATAATTTACTGCTCAAAAATTATTATATCTTAGGAAGAATAGTCGATTAAATTAAATGCAACTGCTTGTGCTTGTGTTATTTAGTTTTATCGACCTTTCTAATTTTTAAGGTTGCTACCATATTAAACATTCAACACTTGTCTTGGGGTTATTTAGTAGTTAAGATTAATTAGATCGCTTGTTTCTAATTAACTACAATTAAGAAGAGACAAGGAAATAGTTCTAACGGTAAAAATTAAAAGTGTAAATTGATATTTACTTGCATTTATAATCAATTATAAAATTTCAACGGTGGATGTTGACTTGGACCAAAGTATTCTTTGGGTTAATTTTTATCCTTCAATTACAATTGATCTCTAGGTTTTTTTTTTTCTTATAATTATTTTTGTTATACTCGGACCCGTCCTCATCCTTGTTCACTAGCATAAAACTAGGCTAAATACTATTTATGGAACGATCCTCACTTGCACTACAAAATATATATTTTTAAGAGTTTATGTTTTATATTTGGATGTCTGCCATAGAAACCAGTGAACTAAACAAATTATTGATACCCAACTAATTAGGTATCGTTGGTAAAATTCAAACTTATTCAATCTATTTAAATAGTACCCTTTAATCATTATTAGTTTTCTCCAAAAAAAATAAAAATTCCTCTAAATTTACCGAAATTGTCAACTTAATAATAAAATTGACAAAATATGAAATGTACCCATTAAATAACTCATTATTTCTTTGATTACAAAAAACTTAAGTTACGAAATCAAACTCAATTTCATCAAATGACAAATAAATACAATTTTTAAAATCTTAAACAAACTCTAACGTGTACAAATCATACATTCATACAATAAATTTATATATAAAAAAATATAAAACAAGTAAAGACATAAACAAACTATATATACTACACAAAAATGCCAAAAAGTTAACATAAAAATGGGTTACAATAAAAAAAAATGGGTAGGTTTTCTTACTTGATGTGGTGAATCTTGAAAAAAAAATGAACCAGAACAAGGATACTGGCAGATTGAGTGTAAGGGTGGCTTGATTTGTAATGATGGGAGCTTGATTTGTAACAAAATAAGAGAAGAAGGGTGAAAAGAAAAGGGAAGAAGAAGAAGAAATTGGGGAGGGGGAGTGAGAGGAAGGGTCATGTGGCAGGTTATAACTTAAATATTACCGATAAGTTCCCCGACAGAAATTAGCCACTATTATTTTTCATCATTAATTTCGTTTGGCAATATTGATGTGTTAATATTGGCGATAGAATTAACGAGAGAATATTTGCTCAATTTTTTTATTATTCTTTTAATTCCTCTAGTAATTCGCTCTATATTCACCAACAAAAATAGTGATGTCATGTTTCATTGGTAAATGTTATCATATTTTTTTACATTGATATTTCTGTTTGTATTTGATAATTTTCTAGTAGTGGTAAAATTAAAATTACCTTATATTATTGGAAGGTAAAGCCCGTAGGTGGTCTTTCTTTTGGTCAGGTGCCTTACTATATCTTTTTCTGTCCAAATATAAATTTAAACCTATTATGTGAGTTTTCTCTTTCACTATTTTGATAATTCTACTAGCTTGAGTGAGTGATGGAAGACGGAAGTATGGATTTAAAGAAGATTCACCTTAAAAAACACCTAGCAGATTCTTTGATTAAATCGATCAATACTAATAAGTATTTATGGTATGTATTTATGGTATGTATAGATCCTCTTATGTGCTGGATGAAATATAAGTAACATTTATCTCTAAATGGTAAATGTAGAAAGGATAGAAGAATCAGGAATGTGATCAAGTATGAAGATGAATCTGGTGTCACTTGTCTCCAAGTAGAATATTGAGTTTGAAGACAAATTGCACGTTTTCATCCTTCAATTAAGCTAGAAACAAAGCTGAAAATAGGTTAAGAATGACCACCCATATATGCTTGAGTGGCACCAAAATGGGAAAGAAGATATGGTGAAATGATCATAAGTAAATGATGTGTTCATGCTTTTGGTGATATCAGGAAGAATTAGGTGATATCATATATGTTTTAATCTTTTAGCTTCCACATATATTTACTTAATTGTAGTTCATGCTTTTGTGGTTTCTAAGAGATTTATATATATATATATATATATATATATATATATATATATATATATTTGCTGTAAATTGTGTTTTCTAGAATGCAGTGCACTTAATAATGAGAAAGGATATGATGAAATGAAAATACCATAAGGAAAAATCACATAAAAGCATAAAATAATAAATTTAAATTCAACAGATCCAGAAAAAGAAATAAACATATTAATTGCCAAAAGATTGTGTGTTATATGATCAATACAATAAACTATATATTATCATATTTTCAGCAAATATTATTGCATTACTTTTTCAAAAATTATGTTATTTTAGAAAGGATTATTATTTTTCATAGCTTAAGAAAGTATGATTTTCTAAAACAATAAAAACACGAATCATCCACTCAACAACAGGACATTGATTAGTTAAGTAGCACAATAACATATTTGTTGTCTGAACATTATTCTTAGGTCATATGTCATAACTTTATCACATTCAGACAGTCTATGTCACTCCAACTGGTTGACCATCTTTGGACCATAAGCAAGTTAATTTCCAGTACAGGTTTAATAGTTATGGATTTCTTTTATGTAGTGTTCTTAGATTAATTTGTGCAGACTAAGTCCTCTTTCTTGGTTTTGGTTATATCCACGTTAAGTGGTAGCAGAAAAAAAATCCAATCGAATTCAAAACAATTACCATGGCATCATCCATGGTGGGATTAAAGGATACATGAAAAAATATGTTTCTACGGCTTTGTCTACGAGCTGAACCTTGCATGCCTGACATGGTGGGAGTATATCCACTCGCCAAACTTAGCCAACCCTCGATGTTAATTTATAGTGATGATTTTGATTGATAGACCGGCTGCAGAGCCCTTTCGGAGAGATGAGATTTGTTTTGGCAAAACCTAGGCCATGATTATGAGAAAGCATGCTTACTGCTAAAGAAAAAGCTGGATACTAGAACTTGTAAAGCATGACTGTGTGGCATATGATCTTTTCATGGTGGGGGCTGATGAATATCCAAGTTGACCTATGCCTTTTATGCAGATTCTTTTGAATGGTTTGAGGTTCAGAAGAAATGAGTTGTCATCAGGTTTCTTCTACACCAGCCATATATGTGGTAGTTAGAGTTTCAAAATTCAAGCGATGTGTATTCACTAAGAGCTTCTCATAGTGCACTGTTATATGCTGGGATAAGGTATCTGATTCTGGCACTTTTGGGTACAATTTGCCTATACCAGCTAGCCACGCTTCTCTATCCATTTTTGCATCCTGTCTTCTTTCTATCAACTTTTGTTTGTCGAGTTCAATCATGCAGATCCCATGTTGGACGTGAGCCACACCTCTTGGCAGTAATATGTCACTGTTTCTTGTCATAACTCTTTCTGATTCACCATTCATTCTAAATTATGATGTTGAATTGAAGAAATTCTACATCCAGAGGCATTGATCAAAGAAATTCTCCCTTTGATGCGGCTTAAATAAATTTCTCTGGAATGGTTTCCGAAGATTAAAATTCATGGCGGTTTGCTGTTTGTCAACCTGATTTCTCGAACATCAAAGATCAGGTTTTTATTCTGGAACATGAATGTTAGTATGTTGTGCATTTGCAAAGACAAATGCTTTCTACAGTGCCTATAATGGATCTTGATTTCGTTTAAATTTGGGATATAAGCACTCTATGAGGGAGGTACAAGCAACACCAGATTTAGTGTTTCTGCACACAAAAAAATCTGCATGCAATATGTGACCGAACACCCAGTAACAAATTAGCACGTGGAGCTTCTTAGGTTGACCTCTCGTGGGTAATGGAGCATCCACTAAGAACTGAATTAGAGCTGGCCTGAGGAAGGTGTTATTTGTCTGTGGAGAATAAATAAAGTTATGGATGTCGGGGCTCGGTGAGGCTAGCTAGCTGATTGACATTTCTCTTTAATTTTGGCACACAACTTCTCCGCACTGAATTTAGCTTTTCAGCCTAGAGGCTTCCTCTATTTTTGCACCTTTTATTGGTTTGCTGGTGCATGCGGATGTAGGATGATAGTGGACTTGTTTTTGTAAATTAGGTGATGAAATTTGATAATTTTTGATAATTTAAAAAAAAATGTGAATTGAGTTGTTGATTCAATTGATAATTTCAAAAAAATATGACTAAAAATATACAACAATAATAAATAAACTGACAAAAAAATAACAATTTAAAAAAAAGGTAAAAAGAGCCCAATATGAGCTCACTCGAATTATTAAACAATCTATTATTGAAGGGTAAAACTAAAAAAAATTTAAAAAAAAATCTTAGTTAAACCGGGTTAACTCATAAACTTCACGACTTTGGACATAAAATTGAGATAATCTTATAGAAAAAAAGTATAAGAAAAAAAAATTCAGAGACCAATTCCTAATAAATCAAGTGAGAATATAAAAACTTTATAGAAAGAAAGTGAAAAGAATAAAGTTGAAGCACAATCTCTATCAAATAAAATGTTGAAGGATAAAAATTAAGAAAAAATATAATTGAAAAAAAGTATAAAAAAAACTCGATTTGAGCCTACCTAGGTCAGGATGCAAATCTTTGACCCAATCGTGATACTAGGATGACCGCATTCGAAAGAAAATTCAACAAAAATCATAAAGCTCAATTATTAAATAAATCAACGTTGAAGGATAAAAATGAAAAAATAAATTTAATTTGAAAAATCAATGAAAACAAATATGAATCATCACAAGTTAACTAACAAACCTCGTGACCATAAGTATAGTATCAGGATAACCCAATAGAAAGAAAGGGGAAAAAAGTATCAAGATTAATTTTCAATAAATCAAATATTGAATGATAAAATTTAAATAGATAATTTAAAAAAAAACCTGAAAAAAAATCAACTCGTATTAAACTTTGAAACCCATGACTCTAGTCATGAACCTAGAACTAACCCCTTAACAATGGGAAAACAATATTAGTTAAGTCGGGTTAAGCCGTAAACTTTACGACCATGAGCATAGGATCAGGATAACTTAATGGAAAGGAAAAGAAAAAAAAAGGTAGGAAGACCAATTTTCAATAAATTAAATGTTGAAAGATGAAATTGAAATAGATCAATTTAAAAAAAGGACTTGAAAAAATAAAAATCAACCCGTATTAACCTTTGAAACTAGTGATTTTAGTCATGAACCCGAGACTAATCCCATAGAAGGAAAACTATAAAAAATAATTAGAAAAACTCTACAAAAAGTAAGAAATATTAGCTTTAAGAAAGGAATATAAAAAATAAGCAAACCTAGTTTAATATTTAAAACTCGTAACTCCTGAAATCCTGGAACTGGGTTCAATCAAAAATCTTAATTCCTAACGAATTAAATTTTGAAGGATAAAATCATGAAAAAAAATATCAATTAAGAAATTTGTCAAAGTATAAAAGATAGCAATAAAAAGAATATGGATCAAATTTGATAGAAAAAAAATCATGGAGGATGAAATTATAAAGAAACAACAATCTAAAAAAATGATGCTAGACAAAATAAATAGTAATAAAAAAATAGAGACAAAATTCGAGATATTAAAAAATAAAAAGGGGTGAAATAAAAAAAAAACATTTATAATTTTATAGCTTATTCAAAATGAAAAAACAAATAGTAGTTAAATGGACATGGACTAAATGTGAAGGAAAAATTAGTGATTGTGGTCATGATCCCGAAACTAACCCTTTAGTAATGAAAAAATAATATGAGTCAATTCGGGTTAACCCACAAACCCTGTGACCATAGATATGGTATCAGAATAACCCAATGGAAAGGAAATGAAAAAAAAAAGTAGCAAGACTAATTTCCAATAAATTAAATGTTGAAGAATGAAATTGAAATAGATCAATTTAAAAAAAGGACTTGAAAAAACAAAAGTCAACCTGCGTTAATCTTTGAAACTGGTAACTTTAGTCATGAACCCGAGACTAATTCTATAGAACGCAAACTGTAAGAAATAATTAGCAAAACTCTAAAAAAAGGTAAAATGCAAAAAAAAAAGTTCATTAAAAAAGCAAAAAAAAAAAAAACAAGTAAACATGGACAAACATCTTAAGCCAGGTTTAATCTCTAAAACTCGTAACCCGTGAATTCCTGGAGTCGGGTTTAATCAAGAAGTTTAACCCCCAACCAATTAAATTTTGAATGATGAAATCGTGAAAAAAAAATATCTATTAAAAAAAACTTGTCAAAGTAAAAAAGATAACAATAAAAAGAATAATGATCAATTTAGTAATGAAAAAATAATATGAGTCAACTCGGGTTAACCCACAAACCCTGTGACCATAGACATGGTATCGGAATAACCCAATGGAAAGTAAATGAAAAAAAAAGTAGCAAGACTAATTTCCAATAAATTAAATGTTGAAGAATGAAATTGAAATAGATCAATTTAAAAAAAGGACTTGAAAAAACAAAAGTCAATCCGCGTTAATCTTTGAAACTAGTAACTTTAGTCATGAACCCGAGACTAATCCTATAGAACGCAAACTGTAAGAAATAATTAGCAAAACTCTAAAAAAAAGGTAAAATGCAAAATAAAAAATCATTAAAAAAGCAAAATAAAAAAAACAAGTAAACTCGGACAAACATCCTAAGCCAGGTTTAATCTCTAAAACTCGTAACCCGTGAATTCCTGAAGTCGGGTTTAATCAAGAAGTTTAACCCCCAACCAAAAAATCATATTGAACAAAATAAATAGCAATAAAAAAAATATAGATCAAATTTGAGATACTAAAAAATGAAAGGATATGAAATTAAAAAAAAAAGCATTTGTAATTTTAGAGCTTATTCAAAATTAAAACAAATATAATAATAAAATGGACATGGACTAAATATGAAGGAAAAATCAGTAATTATAGTCATGAACCCGAGACTACACCTTAGCAATGAAAAACAAAACAAATATGAATCAACATGAGTTCACTCGCAAACCCTGTAACCATGGGCACAGAATTGAGATAACTCAATGAAAAGAAAAGGAAAAAAAAAGATAGAAAGACTATTTTTCAATAAATCAAATGTTGAATAATAAAATTAAAATAAATAAATTTTAAAAAAGGATCTAAAAAAACAAAATTCAACCCACATTAACCTTCGAAACTGGTGACTTTGGTCATGAATCCAAGACTAATCCCTTATAAGACTAACCATGAAAAATAATAAAGCAAAGCTCTTAAAAAAAGTAAAATTAAAAAAAAAAGCTTTAGAAAAGAAAATTTAAAAAAAAAAAAAAAGCAAACCTAGGCAAACCTCCTAAACCCGGTCTAATCTCTAAAACTCACAACGTGTGAAATCCAGAGCCGGATTCAATTAAGAAGCTTAATTTTCAACCAAATTAATTTTGAAGGATGAAATCGTGAAAAAAAGATCAATTAAAAAAACTTGTCAAAGTAAAAAAGATAGCAATAAATTGAATGAAGATCAAATTTGATAGGAAAAAAAAACTATTGAGGATGAAATTATATATATAAAAAAATAATCTAAAAAATGATGCCAAACAAAATAAAAGGCAATAAAAAGAATAGGAACCAAATTTGAAATATTAAAAAATGAAAGGAGTTGAAATAAAAAAAAAAACATTTGTAATTTTATAGCTTACTTGAAATTTTAAAAAAATAGTAATCAAATGGACATGGACTAAATGTGAAGCAAAAAAGAAATTGAAGGGGTTGGTTTTAGATTTTGAAAGGTTTGGCGTTTAATTTGAGGATGAAAGAGAGAAAAAGATGGGAAGAAAACAAATGATTGTTGATGCCAAACTAGAAGGGCGTTTAGTCCATGTGTCGCCCTATCAAGTACGGAGTGCCAAGACCTTCCAAGTGCCTTTCAAAAGTAACATTTAGTGGTTGTAATGGTCATACACATGCCACCCGAACAGAGCGAGGCCATCTATGTTCGCTCGTGCTAGCAGTTTTTTGTAATAATATTTAATATATGTTAGTTACAGTAATTCCCCTGAGTAACCTAAAAATATACAATAAAACCAATTTAAAATGATAAAAAGAAGCTCATGTGAGAGAGTTATGTTGATTTTATCTTTAAGGTATCAAAGTAATAACACTATTTTGAAAGACTAAAACACACATGAGTAATAAGCATTATATTTTTTTTTATTCTAAGATTAAATTAATAATTTTATTATGCAATAAAAACAAAATGACAATCTAACCCCATATAATTTGTAAAAGATAATTGTGTCATAGTAAAAATATCACCTTGTCCCGAATGCTTAGTTCAAAAGTTTTATGGCTCAGGAGCAATTTTATCATTATATTATTACAATAAATAGTAATTTATCCAAGTGACTTAGTTTTTTGGTAACAAGATTGGTGGCTTACAATACATTCTTTAATGTAAAAAATAAAATAAAATTAGACATTGCCAATATTTTTTAAAAGAAAGAAAAATATGTGATTTTGATCATAGATCCAACTAAAATCATATGATAGACAAAATAGGTAGCTACCACAATAAATCAATTGAATTAAATAAAAAAAAGATGTGAGAATAAAACGCTTGCTAATATTCTAAAAAGATTTCTATAATCTTACTTGATAACTAAGTAAAACTTAAATAGAATTTAATAAAATAATATCTAAAATATATTTTTAATTAATCTCAGGATATAGAAAAATATATCAATCAAAAAAATTTTAGGGGATGAAAACTTGAAAAATATTATTCATTTTTTTAAACGACAAAAAAGAACAATCAAAGTCAACTCAGGTTAACCAAATAAAAAAATAAAGCTCAATTTCCAACCAATTTAATGTTTGAGGATGAAATTGAAAATAAATTCAATTAAAAAACTGGAAAAAAAAAACCAGGTTAACCTGTCAAATCCTCAACCAACGTCGTGAGACTGACAAAACCCAATAGAAAAAAAAATGAAGCTCAATTCCCAATCAACACAATGTAGATGTAATAGTCCAGCCCAACCTGCCGTATATTATCTGCTTTTAGCCTTACCGCCCTCACAGTTTTGTTCTTGGTGACGCGAATGCACTTCTGAACCTGACGCCCCAAAACGCGTACAACAGGTCAGCGACCAGCACTACTCATAAAACCTTGTATCTGGACACTGAATTCCGATGTGGGATATCACAATCTCCTCACCTTAAGACGAGCCAACCTCGGCTCTGATACCAAATGTAATAACCCGACCCAACTTGCTGTATATTGTCCATTTTGGGCTTTACCGCCCTCACGGTTTTGTTCTTAGTGACACGAACCCACTTCTGAGGTAAACGCCCCAAAACATGTACAATAGGTCAGCAACCAGCACTACTCATAAAGTCCTAGCTCTAGACGCTCACTTCCTATATGGAATATCACAGTAGAAGCATGAAATTGAAAACAAAATATAACAAAAAGGACAAAAGAAAACAACCCAAATAAGTTAAGTTGTCAAGCTTGCAACCCAAATCATATGACTAGAATAGCCCTATGAAAAGCAAACCAAAAACAATTACAAAACTCAATTCCAAATCAACCTAAAATTAAAGGAGAAATTGTAAAGAAAACTCTTACTAAAAATAGCATCAAAAGAATCAAAGAAATTGACATCCCACTTTTCTCTTTTGAAGAGAGAAAAAAGAAGAATGGTTCATCAGATCCAAACCGGAATGCTCTGTCAATATGCACCACCGATGAAAAAAGCTCACGTCGAGATGATTTTAATTGCACGAAGGAAAGGTGCTTTCAAAGGTTGTGGCCATTGTTGATATTGTATGCATTTTGATGATAATCAATAAACAAGTCCAACATGCAAAGCAAGTGAAGACTTAGTTTTAAGTATTCATTTTAGTGCTTAAAAATAAATCTTTATATCATATTTGATAGCACAAATTAAAATGAATACACACACTTCACTTTGCATGCATTTAAAAAAGGATTAATAAAACGGTTCTAAAAATTCATTAGGATTAAAACTAATCTAGAATTCTACATGAACCGGTCGACCACTTTTTCACGTGATGAACACCTGTGAATTTACAGGAATCGATTGACTGATTGACTTGACCAATCTAAAACGGTAGACCGTTTGAGCTATCAGAGGAACAGTAACGGTTACAAACGACTAGTTTTTGCAAGAAACATATATATATTGTCTAATTGCATAATTAGAAATAAAAATTGAATATATATCATACACAAGCTATTTTAAAAGCACTTAAACTTGGCATTCCGCCAAATCCAATATACTTGAACTTGATAGTTGACCAAGTCTAAGATAAAGTGGGTCTGACGAACATATCAGATCCAAGATACTTGAACTTGGCATTTAGCCAAGTTCAAAGTAACATGAGTCTGGAAAACATGTCAGATCCAAGACATTTGGATTTGGCAATCAGCCAAGCCCAAGATAACATGGGTCTAGCGACCTAAAGTACTTAGACTTGGTAGTTAGCGAAGTCCAAGGTAACGACCATCCTCTATTGGGCTCGTCCAAGGAAAAGACCATCCTACCTTGGCAAGCCCAAGGGAATGATATAATACGGGTCTGGGAAACATATCAGTACAAGGCACTTGGACTTAATAGTCAGCTAAGTCCAAGACAATATGGGTCTGACAAACATGTTAAACCCAAGGTACTTGGTCTTGGCAGTTAACCAAATTCAAAGTAACGACCATCCTCCCTTGGGCTCACTCAAGGAAATGACCATCCTCCATTGGCACACCCAAGGGAATGAGGTAATACGGGTCTGGCAAACATGTTAAGCCCATGGCACTTGGACTTGGCAATCAGCCAAGTCCAAGACAACGCGGGTCTAGCAAACATGTCAGACCCAAGACACTTAGAATTGGTAGTCTGTCAAGTCCAGGTCACTTAGATTTGGTAGATTGCCAAGTTCTAGACAACATGGGTATGGTAAACATGTCAAACTCAAGGTACTTAGTCTTGGCAGTTAGCCAAGTCTAAGATGACAACCATCCTCCCTTGGGCACGCTTAAGGGAATGACCATCCTTCATTGGGTGTAACCTAAGAGAAGAACTCAGCCTCCATGGGCTTAGCTACATTTGATATTTTGGACCCTAATCTCCATACACCTTTTTGGGTGTATAAAATTCCTCCAATGACCTATCATATTTCAATCAAACATTAATATAGATGTAAGGGATATTTATCCCTTATTAAATGCTATTAGGATAAGATTACACTCCAGACCCTCTTCTTCACAAAAAGACAAGACTCATGGGCTATAAATACACCATGAGACCTTCAGAACAAACGTTCGCAATCTTCATTCTTTACTATATATATATTTTTGGAGCAACTCTTTCTAGAATATTCTTGTATTTTCTCTCTCTAAAAAATATTTATTTAAGTATCGGAGAGTTCTCATCTCCACAAAAGGAGATTTTTTACAGGTACTAGCCACATGGCATCTTGACCTATCAAACATCAAGTATAAGCTATCAACTACCTTGACTACGAAGAATAGATAAGATTGCTACAATCAATTGATTAAATGATTATCCAACCTAGAAGTTCTATTCCTAGGCTAGTTGGATTTTTTGGACTTCATCATGTGTAATTAACCCTTTTAATTGATAGCAAAATCTGCATCTGCCTTTGTTTTAGCATCCTTTTTTCTGGTTCCCTTTCTCCTTAACTGTTATGTTTTTCTGCTTTTTTATCTGGTTATAATTTACACGAAACATGAGGTAGCCAGGCTCAACAAATTGGCTTTGTGAAGTAAATAGTTCTCTCATTGTCTTTCCTTGAACAATGTGCTACCTAGAGAGTCGTGGTCCCTAGGTAATAGCAGTATTGCATATACATATCTGGCACAGATACATTTCTAGAAAATAGAAACCATGGTTATTGGATTCGTAAGAACTTCCACTGCTGATTAAAATAGTCTTCCTTCCTCCATTAATTAGAAGTTAGGAGATGCTTTAATTTGTGCTTAGCAAAGTAGACCAGCCATCCTGCACCAAACTTAATGGCAGTGAGATCATGTTTCTTTTATGATTGTGGCCAGTACCTTCATATCACGCATGAAATTGCGAAGCTTCTGGCTATTTTAATGATAAAAAGTTCGGCAAATTTTATTCAATGGACAGAAGGAGTTTACCTACAAAAGGTAGAAAACCAGTCAGCTGGTGTCAATCCATCTTGAACAACAATGTGACCAGTGCAAGAATTCAGAGATGCAGATTTATTAGTCTAAATATAGTCATTCAAAAAGTTTGATTAATCTCTGAATCAGTTATCAGAAAAAGCTAGCCGATGGTCTCCATTTTCTCCCAAGCCAGCTTTCTGCGTTTTCTACTTGTAATAATAACAGAGCCAAGCTGCTACTTTGTGACAAAAGTTCAAATCCAATAATCTGCATTAATTTAAAGCATTTTGATTAACCCCCTAGCTTAGGATAAAGGTTTCTTTTAGAACATCAAACAAAAAATGAAGCAGGATAGGGCAAGCTCACCACGTATATAAATAGTCATAGACATACAGAAGAAGGTGTACCGAAGGTTTTGAGAAAAGTACAGCTAAATTTACCAGCTCTCTCCAAATTTAGCACCAGTACAGCTACAAGTTGAGCCTATAATTGAACAACTTAAAGCAAGAGAGCCAGCCTCTCTCTAACAAACATCTTCGAGGAGAAGGTCTTAATTAGTCTGAGATGAGAGCACACCTGCAAAATATGGCCCCTCAACTCTCCTCCTCTTTCATTTCTATTGCATTGTTGTTTGCTGTTGCTTTCGCAAATTTTGGACAGCAAGCTCACGGTATGACTCTCCTTCGCACGCGCTACTCTTTCTCCCCCACACACGCACACAAACAGAGTTTTTTTCTTTTCTTTTCTGAAACACGTATTTATGTTTCTTTGACAAGTTATATGATCTTTTGTTATTGTTATGTCACGAACTAGCTGACTTTGATTCTTGAAATTTTCCTGGCAGGTTCTGTATTTGAATTCAGTTATGCTGGTTTACATGGCCCTGCCAACTGGGGAAGCTTGAACCCCAAATTCTCAACATGCTCATCTGGGAAACTTCAGTCTCCTATCAACATCATCAAGAACGAGGCAGTGGAAAACAAAAGTTTGACACCCTTGACCAGGGTTTACAAGCGTGGAAATGCTATTCTTGTTAACAATGGCTTTAATATTGGGGTTTATTCCTGAACCTGACACAATTTTGTTAATTTTATCATAAGAAATTAATATACTGTAATCAACTCTTTGAATGGGCTGACATACATGTTGTGGTAGGTTAGATTCATATGAGCTAATGGAGAAAAATAGTTTCAAGAGATCTCTTGGACAATTTTATACATGCTCATCCAAGATATCATTTGTTTTTCATAAATTTAAAGTAGTAATAATTATTCTGAATTCTGAATTTTCTTTATGCAGTTGCACTATGAGGGGAACTGTGGAGTCTTGATTGTAGATGGTAAAAACTACACATTTAAGCAAATGCACTGGCATTCTCCCTCCGAACATCAGATTGACGGAGTCCAGTATGCTCTCTCAACTCACAAAAATTACACATTTTTGCAATCAGTATAGATTGCAAAAATGTTTGATAAATAGAAGTGGACACCAAATTGAACTTGATTGGCATTCTATATCTGCAGATACGCTGCCGAGCTTCATCTAGTCCACCTGTCAGATTCCGGCGCCATCGCTGTTGTGTCAATGCTCTACAAACTTGGTGATGCTGATCCGTTTATCAGTAAGGTAGACGTTACATCGCAGTTTTTTCATGTATACTGATTTTAGTTATTCCTAAAGGGCATGTGTTGCAGTAATGAAAACAAGCAATTACTTCACTGTAAGTCTTAGGTTGAAGTAAACAATCCTGTTCCTTCCTGGAAAAGGTTCACTTTCCTTGAGGCAATCGCTCAGGGTTCCTCCTTCTGATGTTGTTCTGCATGAATAGATTGAAGGTATGGCATCTCTCAAGGAAAGTTTTAACCAATAAGAGCCATTCATGGTTGCAGATTACAAACAAGCTAGGTGATCTAGCAAAGGACGCGTGTGCAGGCAATGAAGAAGCCCAAATTCCTATTGGGGCATTGGACAATAAGCTATTAAGAAAAAATACCCGCAAGTATTACAGATACATCGGCTCTATCACCAGTCCACCATGCACGGAAAATGTGATCTGGAACGTTCTTGGCAAGGTAAGATATATATACACACACACACACACACACACACACGTATGCAGATAAACATACAGGCAGACTTTTTGATAATGGCACACAAATATGTAGGTGAGAACAATATCCAAGGAGCAGGTAGAAGCCCTGAAAGCTCCATTGGGTGCTGATTACAAGCAGAACTCAAGGCCCTTGCAGTCACTGAATGGAAGAAAGGTTGAACTATATAATGAATTCTCCGATTAATATTGTTCCCGCAGGAAACAAAATGTTCCTTTCCTGTCTTACGAACTTATTTATGTAGTATTATGGACAAATTTACCAGCGTAGATCATGGAAATGATCTTTTTCTGTCTGCAGATGCAACTTCACCCTTATTTCTTTTTTGCTTGAAACATTTTAAGGAGCACGATAAGCTGATTGCAATTAATTCGTCTTCAACTTGACCGTTTCTGGCCTGAAATAGCAGAATGGAAAGAACATGTATAAAGCTCATAACAACCATCTTGAATTTTACTCTAAATCCAAGCTGCTAACTCCATGAAAGTGATATGGATTGTTCCCTGCATTCATGATATTACGTGTCAAATTTGCCAACTGTGTTCAAATTTATGCAAGGAATTTCAGATCAATTCCTTGACAGAAGCTCCCTAGGGGAACAATCCGACAACGAATTACTTGTCCCCACGAAGTGATGAAGTTTCGAGAACAACAAGATGGAACCCACTGGTGTCATTTTCATCTGAAATAGAACAATCATGGTGGACTTGATTATTGCTACACCCTTGGTTTAAAATCATGAGTTGGTGTTCTGATCTTGATTTCAGAACCCAGAAATAAACACTCTAAACCCACCCCCCCCCCCCCCCCCTTCCTTCTAACAACAATCGCTGTTAAGAGTTTTGATCAGTTTTTTTCCCCCCGCCATTTCTTATCTGTTGGGAAGATCAGCCCGCAGACAAACCCCCATGATGATGAGTTTCGATTATGATCGAGCAGTCAAGTTGAGGTACAGATTTCTGTGCTGAACTCTTGGTTTTTTTTTTATTATTATTAACGTCAATGTCAGACCAAAATGTATTTTAATTAATTTTATAAATTTAAAATTGACAATTATATAAATCTTCACTTGTCACTGTTGAAAAGTAATACCGACCAATTAAACTAGTTTAGTTTACTCTTTATTTTTATTTTTCCTCCGAGTTATGGCTATAAAATGAACATGATGTATGATGGCAGTGAAGCAGTCAAGTTGTGAGACAAATGGGTGGGTGAAATACGAACTCAGTCAAGATTTTAAACCATCGATCACACAAAGACCACAGAAGTCAATAATGACGATGGGCCTTCCAAGGAGATTCCCTCACTTGTAAGCTAATGAATGCCCACCTAACC
>Ga0325414_1001624_pt1 | contig 21957 bp, 9 predicted proteins | sample PopdelMetagenome_8_FD_206183 | JGI IMG/M metagenome (GOLD analysis project Ga0325414, IMG submission 206183) | Populus deltoides microbial communities from Bellville, Georgia, United States - Leaf-PdKOR-R3 | ecosystem: Host-associated > Plants > Phyllosphere > Phylloplane/Leaf | place: USA... | reverse complement strand
TTTTTGATATCAGTACATAAAAATAATATAAAAAACCTAAAAAATATTAATTTAAAAAAATAAAAAAATTTTAATTTTTTTAAAAATATTTTTAAAATATAAAAATAAACAAGATCACGCGAGCTAAGATCCGAGTTTTATAGTTGTGCCGCTGAAAGCATGCATCCTTTTGTCAAGTTATTGCTTTAAGTAAGTATTCAATATAATGTCTTGAAACGTCACCAGCATTATCAGTGATAATTAACACCGGAATTATTGTGGCAGCTGAACAAAATAAATAATCATGGTGGACGAACTGTGTGTTGTTTTCTTTAGTTGGTAAGACACTAGTTTATAAATAAGGTCGTGATGCGTTACAGCTCAAATAAAAAAATAAAACTAAATGTAAAAATAAAACGCGTCTGTATTATTAGAAATTGTTTGTTGTTGTTATTAAATTTAAATTCAGTTTACGAGTTAAATTTAAAATTTCTCCATCTGATTTTTTATTTAATTTAAATTAAAAATTAAATTATATAAAGTTGTTCTAATATGGTGTAGTTAATTTGACAAATCTAAACTTTGTTAATGTCTCTTTAACAAATTAAGATTTTTTTATCAAAATATTTATTTAATCAAGTAATTAAATATTAAAATTTATTTGGTCCACAATAAATAACAGGTAAAATAGACTGTGACAATTAGTATTTGACCTCGCTGCATATGAAAACAAGGTTTGATACAGGATACCTTTTAAACTAGTATCTCCTTTTTAGGTGTCTCGAACGAACAATTATTTGGCAGATTTGAACTGCTACCTTAGAAAAGCCATGTTTGATGTATTGCCTTCTTCGTTGGCTAAGCATAAACAAGATCACGTGGGGTTTTATCTAAAAAATTTGAAAGAAGAAAACTTTCTTTTTTATATAGATAATAAATAGTTTTATAAAACCGCTAGATAGCTTCAAGAAATTTCTATGATGGTTAAGAATGAGGAGGGTGTGCTTTTAAAATCTTTAATGAAAGGATAACGTTTTGTTTGTTTTTGTATTTTAAAAAAATATTATATTGATGTATTTTTAAATAAAAAGTGCTTTAAAAAACAATTACAACTACAATTTCAAACATATTTATAAAAATAAGTTAACTTGAGGATACCTTTATTATATATTAAAAAAAATACCATACATTTCTAGCTGTCATTCTTTTTTAGCTTCTCTCTTCTTTTTCTTCTTCTTTTTTCCTCGTGAAAGGCATTAACGAGAACCAACAAAATATCAAATCTATGGTGGCATCCAGAAGGTCTCTCTAAAATGAGAGGACGTTGCGATGTAAATATAAATAATACAAGAAAAACAATAAATACAAAAAAAATAGAATTACTAAATATTTCATTTTCAAGTAGTTCACCTCTCTAATAAGTTTATAGCTCTTTAAATAAATCTAAAAACTAACTTAAATAAACTAGAAAACCTTAAAAAAAAATAATAAAAATCATAAACAAGCTAGAAAAAATGAAGTTCTTTGAATAAATTTTCATTGAATTCAGAAAAAAAAAAACTTGTTATATAATACAATTGAGTAATATAACCACCTAAAATAATTACATATAACCATCTAGACCAAGCTAGGCGACAATTGTATAATATATAAAAACGATAAGCCTTTTCACTGTGGTATTATTAATGTTTTTTTTTTTTAATTTGACCCTTAAAGTTTTTTATTTTTAATTGCAGCTTTTGTTCCTAAATTAATAGCCAATATGAAAAAAAAGGTGTAAAGGAGATTAAAAAAAAGGGATCGAAATGTAAAAAAAAAACCCTCATGGCCAGTATAAAACAGGAAGAAAAGTTCTTTTTTTGTCCTCGTAATTTCACTTTTATATCTTTATGGTACTTATATTACTTGCAATTTCAAATTAGGTCAACAAATTTATTTTCTTTATATTTCAATCATCTATTTAGAGAGAATAAAGAGAAAGTCGCTTGAAAACCACGAGGAGAGAAAAAAGCGATTGATTTGATATCTTTTCAGATGCAAAACTCGTTGTTATTGGTGTCAATAAGTTCAATTTAAATAGAGAAGTTAAATAGTAATAGGTTTTTTTTTCTATAAACAATATTGAAAAATGAAACCAGGTTTCGTTTTATATTTTTTTTGTTGATTTTGATTTTTTTTTTAGATTCTTTTGAGATGTTTTGAAGTTTATATATGGTTTAGTTAGATTTTTATGATGTATTATAGATGCTTTAGGTTAAAATAAATTTTTCACTCGCCCCCCTTTATATGCCGTGTTAATGAGTTCTATTTTAATGATTTTGAAAATGACCCAAATTATCTCGAGTTTTTTTATTTTTTGTTTTTTTAATAAATTTTGATTTTTTTACAAATGTTTTTAAATTAAATTAAATTAATTGAGTAAATATAAGCATGAAATGCTAACTTCATGATATTTTATTTAGTTTGTTTTTCAGGTCATTGCTCTAGCAGCGTATGTGATTTCTTTCAATGTTGTCACACAACCTTTCATAGTGGCGTTAAAACCATCCTAATGAACTCTTTCTGATGGCACGACACTGTTCATGATGAAGCGAGACTTTGCTGGGCTTTTCTTTTTTCTCCTCTCATGTATGATATTAGCAATTAATTTTTTTAATTAAGTATTGCTATTTTTTTGTTTGATCCATGTATCGTTGTTGCTTTTTTTTTAATCATGTTATTAAATTAACTGAGTTTATTTGATAAAGTCAAGTCAATGACTCAAGTCTTGGATATTTTTGCTTCTTTAAAGGCACTACCATCACTTAAGTATCTTTTTTTATCTTAGCAAAAATTTGATCCGATCGGCGACCTAATGCGGGTCATCAATCTAGTTGTTATCTAAAAACATAATGCAATGAGCATGACTAAAAATTTACAAAAATAAATAAATAGATCCATAAAAAATTACAAGAAATGAAATTCCTAATATCTAACGATGTTGTGAATTCCATTTAGTTTTGTATGGAATTATCATTATATCTCGTTCAGTTTAAAAAACAAAACAAACTAAAATAGATTTCATCCCACTTGGAATCTCGATCTGATTTGGAAATTCTACCCAAGTTGCACTTGGAATGTTCCAGTTCCATTCTAGCCGTTCTGTTACAACCAAATAGTATATTTTGTTTGCTTTTTTTAAAAAAAAAATCTATGTTTTTTCTTTAATTTCACCCTCCAGCACCTGGTTTATTGGATACTGGACTTCATAATTTATTGTGGTTTGTCTTTTTATGGTTATCTCAATTTCACAATCAAAGTAACGAGTTTGACGGGTTAATACAATTAACTCGAGTTTTTTTTGTCTATTAATTGAATTGATTTTTTTTAGTTTTATCGTTCAATATTTGGTTGATTGTGAATTAAGTTTTGTCATTTGTTTCGGTTTGTTTTCTATAAAATTATCCTAATCTCATAACCCGAGTAAACTTAAGTCATTTTATTGCATAATTTTTTTAGATTAAATTTTTCCAATTTTATTATTCAATAATGAGTTTATTGGGAATTGAGCTTCATATTTTTTTTATTCGCGTAATTTGAGGTTATCATGGTCTTATAACCCGGGTCGTGAACTTGAAAGGTGAAAAGTTAACCCAAGTTGACCCGGGTCGATCTAATATGTTGTCTTCTTAATATTTTTTTTAAAAAGATGTTGTATTGAATTTTTTTGAATTAAACTATATTTTTACTAATTATTCAAGTTGTATTTTGACTCATCGAGTCAATAAGATTATATCAATTTAACTCTTACTTTTTTACTCTTGTTTAAAATTTGAATTGTATAATTTCAAATTAATTTATCCTTGAATTTAAATTTAAATTATATTTGTTTAATTGATACTTTGAACATATATATATATATATATATATATATATATATATATATATATATATATATATATATATATATGATGAAATACTCTGAACCAAAACATAACATTTTAATTGAAAAAACAAAACTTGAACTGCAACAGAACTAGCAACCTTTATTTCTAAAAGTATTCCACTTATTTCCCCCGAATACATAATCCACGTATGTGGCTCTTCCAGCCTCTTCCTCTTTTATCCAATCAAGGCTTCAGGCTCTTCCTCCATCAAATCCACGCTTCACTCCAATTAAGCGTTAGCTCTCTAGTTTCCTTAATGGCGCCTCATAAATAAAAAAATCCTGAAGGCGTTCTCGATATTTTGATTTTATATTGTGTTAAGGACTATTTTTTTAAAGTGTGTTTGATTTAATAATAATTTTTTATTTTTGATATTAATACATTGAAAATATATTTTTTAAAAAAATTAAAAATTTTATTTTTTTAAAATATTTTTAAAATACAAAAATAAATAAATAAGCTTATATAAAAGACACGAAGAATAGTTAACAAACAAATAAAAGGAATAGTAAATTAAAGCTAGTAGTTTTATCTTGCGAAAATATACAAATCTAGCAAAAACCGAGCCGCTTAACTACCGCTCCTCTCTCACCAATTTAAAATCCTACCTCTCCACGTGTCAAACAGCTCATCTTCACCGCCGATTTTATTTATCAATAGTACGGATGGTAAATAATTGAGGGTTTAGTATCTGACGTTTTGAATTATTCCACGTAGCATAATCGAAAGGACTGGAAATATTTTCTATTCTTGTCACTATTTTAATTTTATTTTCTTTTTATTTTCGAATCAAAACCCCTCTTCTCGTGAAACCAAAAGAAACCCTAGCTCCTCTCTGTTTCCCACGTTAACCAAAAAACAAATCCCTCAAATTATCGAAAAATTAGTGACTAAATTCAACAATTCGGTTAGGGTTTTAATTCGCAATTCATAGATTCACATACTGATCCATGTTCCATGCACGTGATCTTCATATTTCTCTCGAGAAATCGAATCCTCGCAGTATTTCAATCCAGGTACGTTTTTTATTTTGTCCCTTTGGATGTTATTTGGTCAATTCTGGGTTAGTTGGTGATAATAAGGCCTTGATTGTTTTGTTTGGTGTGTTAATGCTTGAATTTTGGTAATTTAGAGGGTAATTTTGGTCATTTGGTGTGGTTTTTGTTTTTTTTACAGATCTGAAAATGCATGATTGGGATTTGAAAATTAGGGATTTTGGTTTTTGGTGTTTGGATTGATGGAAAATAGAGTAGGAAAGTCTCATGGAGTGGGAATTCCTAAGAAGTCGAGATCCTTGGATCTCAAGAGTCTCTATGAAACTAAAAATTCAAAATGGTATCAAAATAGTAATAATTTGAAGCGGAAGGGTGGTGGTATACGTGATGATGAGAAGGGACATAAAAACAAGAAGAGTAGAAAGGAGGTTTGCATTAGTAGTTTTAAGAATGTTAACAGTAGCTATAGTAAGAGTTTAAAGGAGTTGTATAATGGGAGTTTGAGTTCAGGTTTGAAGGACCCGAGGACTGGGTTGATTCAGAGACTGGCTGATAGTAATGGGTTTAGTGGTGCTTCGTTACCCTTGGAAGACGGGGCTGTTAAAATTCCTAGGCGAAAACGGGGTTTTGTGGGGCGAAGGAAGGTGGACAATGGTAGTGAAGGGGGCAAGCTGGCAAGAGGGTTTGGCAGGGAAGTGGGCAATGCTGACCAGGCTGATAAGTTAACTGGTGAAGATGAGGGTAAAGGGGTTGAGAATGGCAGTCAGGAGTCGAAGGCAGTGGTGATTTTGGTTAGTGTAGTGGGCGATGTGGATCAGGCAAGCAAGTTAACTGGTGAAGGTAAAGCTAAGCAGGTTGAGCATTCAAAGGCTAAACAGAAGAAAGGTTCTGATGATTTGAAAGAAAATAGAAATGGTGAATTGGATGCAAGTAGGCATTTGAAGGAAGAAGACGGGCATGATGGTCATTCAGTTGCTACAAAAAGAGATTCATCGTTGAAGAAGTCTGACAATTGCCCTTTGGTTGTTAAAAATGAGGATTCATCTCTGAAAAAGTCACTGAGGAAGCGGAGTAGGAAAAAAAAGGATATGGTGTCTAACAAGAAAAGAACCAAGGAGGCTGACCCATCAGTTGATGCTTCGATAAAGATCAGTGATGTTTTGCACGATGAGGATGAGGAGAATCTTGAAGAGAATGCAGCAATGATGCTATCATCACGATTTGATCCAAGCTGCACGGGTTTTTCTTCAAACAGCAAAGCCTCAGCCTCACCATCTAAAGATGGTTTCCAAGAATTTGCTGCTCGTGAGCCTAGCTATGTCTCTGGATCTGAATCTTCATCTGTTGATACTGATGGTAGAGTATTACGACCCAGGAAACAGAACAAAGAGAAGGGTGACACGAGGAAACGACGCCATTATTATGAAATTTTCTCCGGGGACTTGGATGCACATTGGGTTCTCAACCGGAGAATAAAGGTCTTTTGGCCTTTGGACCAGAGTTGGTATCATGGTCTTGTTGGTGACTATGACAAAGATAGGAAGCTTCATCATGTAAAATATGATGACCGGGATGAGGAATGGATTAATCTCCAAAATGAAAGATTTAAACTCTTGATGCTCCCTTGTGAAGTTCCAGCTAAGACCAGAAGGAAAAGGTCAGTGACAAGAAACAAGTACTCCAATGGGGGAAAGGAAAAACTGATGTCTAGAAAAGAAAAGAGGGACCTGATGACAGAGGATGATAGCTATGAAGGGGCTTATATGGACTCAGAGCCTATCATCTCGTGGTTGGCTCGATCTGCTCATAGAGTCAAATCTTCTCCTCTTTGTGCCTTGAAGAAACAGAGAACTTCTTATCTATCTTCTACTAGGACACCACTGTCTTCCCTAAACAGGGATAGAGGCAAGCTATGTAGTAATTCTGCTTCATCAGAGAGTGTCGCCACTGATGGAAGGAGTGGTTTGCCTGTGATGGAGAAGCCTGTTTACCCCAAAGGTAGTAAGCTCCCTATTGTTTATTACAGGAAGCGGTTCCGCGAGACAAGCAATGTGTTGTGTCATGAATCCAAGGGTGTTCATATTTCTGCTAGTGTAGCAGAATCTGTTAGATCTCTGGTGCGTCATACTGTTAATTCTGGGGCTTTGGAAGAGCACGATACTTCTCATGGAAGATTGAATCCTGATGAGGATTTGGATAGGTTGGATGCTTTTGATCCTTTATGGTCAACTAATAAAGCAGGGTTGTTGAGATTAAATATTTCTGCCATAGAACCAAGATGGTTCAGGTTCAAGTTAAGCTTCCTATTGCCTTCTGTCCCCCGTCACTACTCATTTGGCTCAGAAATTGTTTGGTTGATCCATGCTATGGCACTGCTTCAGTATGGTATGCTTATGACTACATGGCCAAGGATTCATTTAGAGATGCTTTTTGTCGATAATGGGGTTGGATTGAGGTTTCTCCTGTTTGAAGGTTGCTTGAAAGAGGCTGTAGCTTTTGTTTTCCTGGTCTTGACAATATTTTATCAACCTAATGAGCAGCAGGGGAAATGTGCTGACTTCCAGTTGCCAATAACTTCAATCAGGTTCAAATTCTCTTGCATTCAAGATTTCAGAAAGCAGTTTGCCTTTGCATTCTACAACTTCTCTGAAGTAGAGAATTCAAAGTGGATATACCTGGACCATAAGCTCAAAAAGCATTGCTTGCTTTCTAGGCAATTACCTCTGTCTGAATGCACTTATGATAATGTGAAGGCCTTGCAATGTGGAATGAATCAGCTCCTTAGTCCTTGGGCCTGCAGTGATGCCACCTTAAATAAGGTACTTTAACCTTATATAGTTAAATATGCTTTTGAAGATGACTTGCAGCTTTTACTTTTGCTTCCAGATTTTTCCCTGGAAAATAAATTCCTTTTCGTGATGTTTTTCCCTCCGTGTTTTCTCTTATTCTCTACATACGTGCCTGCTTTTTTTCCATTTCTTAATGTACACATCGTGTGGCTTTTTTTTGTCCTGTTACATTATTTTATGTTCATTTTTGTTTTGATTATTGTAATCATTAATCTGATGAGACCAATTGCTGCAGCATAGTTACCCTTGTTTGGGACAGCTGTGCAATCCTTTGCACTGCAATTCTGAATGGCTGCACGGTGTTTTTTTTCCTTTCAGGATTGTTTTTAACTGCTATGATATTTACTGTTAAACAGGTCTCGCATAGGAGGTCTAGACAGAGCATCGGTCTCGTGGGGTTCTCCAGAGAATCTACTTGTGTTAATGCTAATCTGTCTTCTTCTAATTCTGATAAAAATCACAGATATTTACCTTCATTTGCGCTTTCTTTTACTGCTGCTCCTACTTTCTTTTTGGGTTTGCATCTGAAGATGCTTATGGAACATAGTATGATGCACATTAACTTTCTGGATCACGATTCAATAGAGCATCCAGAAAAATCCAGTGGTTTGCTGGCTGACAGCTGTTCTAGTGTAGAGGACTGCTCCAAAGAATATTTAGATGGTACTCCTGGTAATGATTTTAAAGCTTTGTCGATGGGTGCTGACTTTGATGGATGCATATCTCGTGCTAAACCAGAGTCACAAACAGTTGATGGGACTGATCCTGGTTCTCGTGCTCTTCTGAAGGGTATTACAGTTGAAATTCCATCAGTTAATTTGAACCAGCATGTTAATAAGGAATTACACAGTGTTCAACGGTCCTCTGATCTGTCATGGAATATGAATGGTGGCATTATTCCCAGCCCAAACCCTACTGCTCGCAGAAGTACCTGGCATCGAAATAGAAGTAGTTCTGCATCTTTTGGGTGGTCTGATGGAAGGACTGACTTTCTTCAAAACAATTTTGGTAATGGACCTAAGAAGCCACGGACACATGTTTCTTATACATTGCCTTTAGGAGGTTTTGATTACAGCTCGAGGGATAGAGGACAACAGCAGAAAGGGTTTTCACATAAACGAATCAGGACAGCCACTGAGAAGAGGACTTCAGACATTTCCAGGGGTTCTGAAAGAAACTTAGAGTTGTTGTCTTGTGATGCAAATGTGTTGATTACAAATGGTGACAAAGGATGGAGAGAATGTGGGGTGCAGGTTGTTCTAGAGCTTTTCGATCATAATGAGTGGAGGCTTGGTATTAAGCTTTCAGGAACTACAAAGTATTCATACAAAGCACATCAGTTTCTGCAAACTGGGTCAACAAATCGGTTTACACATGCTATGATGTGGAAAGGAGGAAAAGAATGGACATTGGAATTTCCTGATAGGAGTCAGTGGGTTCTTTTTAAAGAGATGCATGAAGAATGCTACAATCGGAACATGCGAGCTGCATCAGTTAAAAACATTCCTATTCCTGGGGTCTGCCTGATAGAGGAAAATGATGATAATGGAATAGGAGCACCATTTTTCCGGGGTTTTAAGTACTTTCGGCAGCTGGAAACAGATGTTGAGATGGCTTTGAATCCATCAAGGGTGCTATATGATATGGATAGTGATGATGAAAAGTGGATGCTGAAAAATCGAAGTTCTCCAGAAGTCAACAGTAGTTCACGGCAGATTTCAGAAGAAATGTTTGAGAAGGCGATGGACATGTTTGAGAAGGCTGCATATTCTCAACAGCGGGACCAGTTTACATCTGATGAAATAATGAAACTTATGGCTGGAATTGGGCCCACAGGAACCATCAAAATCATCCATGAATATTGGCAGCACAAGAGGCAGAGGAAGAGAATGCCTCTGATCCGTCATCTCCAGGTACCTTCTGAAATTGCTGTTTATTTTCCGTTATTTTTTTTTGTGTTTGAGCTATGGTTGACATAATTTTTGGTTCAGCATAAGGATATGAAGATTTGCCTGTTTTCTTGGTAGAAGTTTAAGTATTTGGTTCTGATGAAATAATCATGATCTTGAGGTTGTTAACAATAAAGCATTATATTTTATAAATCCAAGATATGAAGAAAAGTCATGCTTGTATGAATTTAAAAGGGAGGAAACAAGACAAGTTTGGTGTAAAGGAGCCTTTGGAGCTATAGTTTGGTTGTTCAAGTACTCATTGAAACAGATGAGTAAGAATTAGATGAAGGACAAGTTTCTTGATAAATAATCCTAGCCAAGTTACATGTTAGCTTAGATCAGGAGCTAAATATTGATGAAGCAGCATATGGACCTATGATTTATGGTCTAGTAAAAAATCTCAGCTCATTTGTCTTGATTCAATAATCCCAGTCAAGTTACATATTAGCTTAGGAAAGGAGCTAAATATTGATGAAGCAGCATATATACCTATGATATAGGGTCTAGAAAAAAAAACAGCTGGGATAAATGAGCCCGGAGAGAGTTTCAAAGGGAAAGATAAACTGTATCGTGCACAGAGAGGAAACTATTGTTTCCACTATTCACATCTGTATTAATGGACCGAGAGTTTAGTCTTCTGTTGAATTATTCAATGACCAACTGTTGCATGACCTTTATTCACATCTGTATTAATGGAATAAAAAATGTATCATTTTACTTCAATTTGACCAGGCAGTTCTCTAATCTTATGGTCCAGCATGTAACTTTGTCAAACTTGGTTTATCTTTTAATATGCTGTGTTCTTGTATGCACCATTTATGTGCTGATATGTTTTCTGTTAAACATATTTTTTGGCATGACAAGATGTGCAACTATGCTTTTTATGTAGCCACCACTCTGGGAAAGGTATCAGCAGCAATTGAGGGAGTGGGAGCAAGCAATGGAAAGATGCAGCACAAGCCTCCCCAGTCGATGCCATGGGAAGGTTGCACTCGAAGACAAGCCACCCATGTATGCTTTCTGTTTGAAACCTCGGGGTTTGGAAGTGCCTAACAAGGGATCAAAACAAAGGTCACACAGGAAATTTTCAGTTGCTGGAAAAAGCAATGCTTTTGCAGGAGATCATGATGGCTTTCATCCTTATGGTAACTTTTTTTACCCATTAATATTTTCTCCATTTCCGTTCCTTAATGTGCTTCTCAACTTTCACCTTAATCATATTATATTTGTTTTCCTAGGAAGAAGAATAAATGGCTTTGCTTCTGGAGATGAAAAGACTATATATCCAATACATAACAATGAATCTTTTGATGATTCCCCATTGCCTCGGATATCACCCAGGTTCTTCTCACCACAAGATGCTTCTGCCCCTAGATATTTCTCAATGACAGGTGATAGGTATGATAGAAATCATCTCCAGAAACTTCGCAGGACCAAGTCAAAGAAACTTGGGACCTGTGTGTCTCCCTATGGTACTCAGATGGCTGCTTTATATAACCAGAGAATGATGGATCAGGGAAATGGATTTCATCGGTGGAATGCAAGTTTCTCTGACTGGCCTAGTCAGCAGCATCACCAGATAGATTTTAATGTGAGACATGGCCTTGAACAGTTAAATGGTTCAGATCTTGATGAATTCAGGTTGCGTGCTGCTTCTGGTGCAGCTAAGCATGCACTCAATATGGCTAATATCAAGAGAGAAAGGGCACAAAGATTGCTTTACAGGGCAGATCTTGCAATTCACAAGGCTGTGGTTGCTCTAATGAATGCTGAGGCGATAAAAGCTTCTTCTGAGGACTTAAAAAAAAACCACATATGAGATGATACGAATTTGCCAGCCCCTTCAGCTTGCACTCTGCATCCTCTGAATCCAAAGAATTCAGTTATAGACTTCACATTGTTTTTGCTGGAACAGTCTGGTGTTTCTTTTATCAGTGGCAGTGACTTTTTGTCATTAGCCTCTCCAGTGCGTTTCTAACAGGAGTGCTGTGACATTTAGAGGGGAGAAAGGTTATTTTTTTTTGTTTGCCTCTGCCGCATTAACCTTTCATCAATCTGGCAGTTTTGGTTAGCGACTTTCCAGGTCTTATACCCCCTCTTTTTTTTATTCATGGTAGCTGGTTTACCTGCACAGATCCTGCTGGTAAAGGGGTGTGTGGAGTTTTGGCTGTGGATCTTTGTACAGATTTTTGTTTCCTTTTCTTTTTGTTTTTTTTTCCTTAACCATGATAACAAAGTAGCAGTTGGCCGAAATAATACGACACCCCTGGATTCGACTTACAAGTTCCCATCTGATTCAATATTGGAGCATTCACTAGATTGATATGTATCAACAGAATGCGTTATCCATGAAAGTAGAGGAGGAAAAATTCTGTAAGTAATTTCTTATAATCTTTGATAGAGATTCATTAGAGGTGTATAATTTATTTCTGGATCATTGTTTCAAATCCTTGTCAATATTTAGTTAGATTCCTTGAGTAACAGAGAGAGTTGGAAAGTTTGTGGCCTTTCATGTTCTTGTTAATATTTTGTTATTTAAGCAATAAATAAACACATAGAAGTTCATGGGCTCTTCACCTCGGCGGTCACTCTCCTCTAGTCATGTGCGTCTTTTCATGGGAAAGAAATCAAATCAAATAACTATTTTGTATATGGCCTGAAACCCAACTGAGAAGCCTAAAAATATAGCTGACAGAAAATGTGTTGTAAATATGTGTTTGAACAGCTAAACTTAACAGTGTCATAGACTTGTTTCAAGTGCACTTTGATATTTTATAATGTGATGGACAAGAGTGTTTTGTTGGTGGAGTCATGATTGCGAGTTTCCTTTTGGTAGTGTGGTTGCGACATCTGATGGTGATATAGAAATGTTCTGCAATTGAAATGTTTTTCTGAGGATATGGTGATCCGTCATGGGTGGGGGTATAGTAATGCTTGTCAGCTCAGTCACTTGTCGCTGCTTTCACATATTCAAAGTCTGTCTTCACCATGCAATATTCTTTGATTGTTGTTGTTTTAGTTGCAATTTGTAAATTCTGAAGTTAAGCAATTCCGGACTCCAGACTTTGCTATTGTTTCTCTGATAAAGGAGAAGAGTGCGTTTTGTGTGATTCAAGGTTGGCACGAGGCTGTCTGGCAAGGACCGCCTCCTCACGCCTCCAAGGGTTTAAGTGAATTCCAAGCATGCATGGACATCATCTATATGAAACTTGGCCTGGTTATTTTTCCCATTAGTTTCGTGGAAAGTCTTTGTGATCCGTCCCATTCTATGGTCGCTTGATGCTCGGATCAGGATAATTTTGATTTGAAACTTTTGTACTTCTTCCACGAACATCAATGAGGATTTTGTATGCCTGCTGTAAAGTCGGATTGGATCAATAATCTCTGTTCTATGTTGTTGACTGTGTTTGATCCCATGTTTGACAAGCTCATTGCCATTAAGGACAGTACATGCCGCATATGCTTGACGTGAATAGCTAATGAGACTACTTTCCTGCTTTTATTTCTGTTTCCATCTTGCTTCTCTGATGGATATTAGGCTGGTTAGTAAGTCGAATCTTATTGCCTTCAACCACTAACCTCAGCCAGGCTTTCATTTAAATAAAGCAGACACAAAAACCGGAAATTGGGATGGTTATTTTGATCCAATTTGCTGTTTTTTCTAGTTTTTACTCAAGGAAAATTGAATTTGAAGTATAATTAAAAGTGTTGTAGTAGCTTTGGAGATTATTTGTAGCATATCAGGATGTTTCAATGCACTCCTAATATTCTATAGAATAAAAACTAGTTAACCCTAAGAAGTGTAGCTCAATTAAACAGATTCTAGATTTGCTCTCTAGAGGTCACCAGTTCGAGTCTCACAAATCTCAGGGCCATTATAAGCTTACATGGTTGTTGATTTCAGGGCCTCTGAGATTAGTCGAGGTGCGCGCAAGCTGGTTTGGACACCTGTGTTAATAATTAAAAAAAACTAGTTAATGGACTCGTGTTTTGTCGTGGATCGGGTTTTTGTAAAAAATATAAAAATAAATGTTAAAAATACAAAGATTTTTTTGATTGTTAGCAAAGCTGATGAAGCGGGTTAATTTTGAAACCTTACAATTTAGCTCTCAGTCTAACTCGAGTTTTCAATTAAACTTTGTGAGAGTTAGCCTAACTTAATTGAAATTGATTTTATAGGTTCAGATGTAACCTTGATGATAAGTAAAAATATGACTTAATTTTTTTAAAAAAATTCATTTAAGACGATAATTTTTTCAAAAATATTGAGACAATAACATATTGGTTCGACCCCAGTCCCCTCGTAACTCAGGTCATAGATCTATTGGGTTTAATAAAAAAATTTTATAAACTATTTTTATTTTATTTTATGATAAAAATAAAAGCTCACAAAATCGAACAACGACCTGAAAATAAACACTTATTTGAATCAATGATAACCTTATAGAAAGCAAACAAAAATAAATTATGCGGTTTATTTTTCAACCAATTTAATATTGACGGATGAAATAAAAAAATAATTAAAAACAATTAAAGGACAAACAAAAACATATTTTGTCAGTGGGTAAACTCATCAAACCTATGAATCGGGTAACTTGAACTAGCACGTCAAACCTGTAAATCGAGTTATGAACTCCACTGAGATTTTAATTTTTCCTTTTGAAACTATTTTTTGTTTAACTATATGATAACAAAAATAGACAATAGCAAAATCAAACACCAACCTAATACCTAGATTTTTTAGACCACGATAACCTCATAGAAAACAAAATGAAATCAATTGTGAAATTAAATTCATAATTAACCCAATATCTAAAAATAAAAATAAAAAAACAAAAAACAAAAAAAAATAAACTCGTCAAACCCACGAACTAGGTTAACCAATCAAACTTGTGAATAGGTCCATGGATTTTATAAAGTTTAATAACATGACTTTTCTCTAAAACTATTTAAAAAAAAAATCATAACAAAAAAAAGAAGAAGAAGCAAAACATTGTAATCCATAATGCAATAGATGTGAGTGAACAATGGTTTCCCTACACCTTTTAATTTTGGTTACTTTATAAAGTTTAATAACATGACTTTTCTAGAATACTATTTTTTTTAACTATATGAGAAAAAAATAAACTATAAAAAAATTAAATTCAATTAAAGAAAGAAAGACACCCCGCCAAACCCATAAACTGGGGCAACCCGAGTTGCTTTGACAAACCTGCAAACCACATAAACCTTAAAGAAGTACAAAGTAAGAAGAAACAAATTACGAAGTCAAATTCTTAACCACTCAGATATTTAAAGATGAAATTGACAAAAACAAATTTGAAACAAAAATCATAACAAAAATTCAATAAAAAAAAAAAATAAAAAAAGCAAAACACTGTGAATTACTATTGTAATCCACACTGCAATGGGTGTAGGTGGATAATGGTTTCCCCATACCCTTTAGTTTTTACTAGATATTTGACACATGCTTTGTCGTGGGTCAAATATTTTTTTTCAAATAAAAAAATTATATACAAAGACTTTTTCAACACTTTTTTGTAGTTAAAATAAATTCAAGTGAGAATAAAAAAATTTATGCATACAAGTAATCAAATAAATTAAGAACTATGTATGTTAATAAATAAAAAAAAAACCATAAACGATAACTAAAAAAAAATAAAAATTGAGACACATGTAGATCAAGATATTTAATCTCATAAGCTGGGACATTTACCCAATTGTGTTTGCTAAGTTTGTTTTTTAAAATATTTTTTTTTATTCAAGCAAATAATAATAGAAATAGAGACAAAAATTAAATTGATTGAATAAAATAAAAAGAAAAAAAAACTATGCAAGGCTGTATATATTTGAAATATTATTTGAAAATATTTTTTTATTATAAAGTTCATCAATACAAAAAAAAATATAGATGAATTAGAAAAACTCATCAAAATTTAAATGCATAACCAAAAAAATTATCTTTTAAAAGATAATCTCTAAACAAAATGAAAGAGAGAATGAGTATTAATATAAATATAAATATAAAAAACATTTAGAGAATAAAACCATATAAAAAATCATTGATTTTTTAAAAAATAGAAAACAATTCATGCAACATGTCACATGTTGAGGCAGATTACACATCGTCTAATTTGTCCAGATTTCGGATACTATAGTAGTCGGAAAAACACAACTTAAGTTTTTTTATACCAAAAAACTTGTTTTTCAATCTATTTTGACCCAAAACACCTACAAAACACTTTGGGGAAATGTTATACACACAAGTTTTTTTGTCACAAACTTTAAATGTAAAATACACCTAATATGAATCGAGCTCAGATCTGTTTTGTCACGAACTTTAAATATAAAATACACCTAATATGAATTCTTCTCATTAAATGAAACAATCTGACCCAACATCAACCGTTTTTGTAATCTAAATCGGTGTCAATAATATTTTTCTCCTTCTACCACCTGAATCTGCCAACCCCTCCTCTCTTGTCTCGATCAGGAACTGAAAAATAACAAAAATAAATTTTTATATCATAATTGAATTTAAAAAATATTGAGGCACCAAAAACATATAATTTGTGTTATTTTTAAAGTTAGAGGACTAAAGTATATCTTTTCCGAAACTTCTAGTAGGTTACTCATGTTTGATGCTTTTTCATTTTGGTCTTTATTTTACTATTTCACCATCGGCTAAGAAATCATAAGCTTGAAACAAATCATCTAAAATAAAACTTTGAGAACCAAAATGAATTGTCAAAAAATAAACAGGGCCATCCATGATGATTTATGTATGTTTGAACCGTGCTAACCTTAATATTTAATATAATTAATTAGAAATCAAAATAAAAATAAATAACACAACATAGTTGTCCGATCTTATTCGAGACCTGATTTAGTTTATCATCAAAGTTATTGTATTATTGGATCAATCATTTTATGTAAAATGATATTATTTTATTTTTTTATAAAATTTATTGAAGTTAACTTGATTTCCAGAATAATTGGATTATTAGTCAATTTAGTGATCATCTGGAAGTGATTGGATTAATTAAATAACGAAGTTGATTTAATGAATCAGATAGAATTTAATAACAAACCACCTAAAACAACAAAACAATAGCAAAATAGGATTGAAAGAAAAAAAAAATGAATAAAAGAAAGACGAAGGGCAAGGTATAAACAAAAGTATGTCATAGTATTAGGAGACCTGGTGGTTGCCAAAGACGGCTGTTAGCATGGTGGGCCCAGCTTTGTATGATTTCATATCTGCAACATTTTTATATACAATAAAAGGGTGAATTATGAGATTTTCAGATATCTTGAAATGGACAAAAATATATTTTCTACTATATTGGAATATTTGGAGAAACCTCCTCGACGTTTAATTAAATATTACAAAAAATCATTTTTACAACTAAAACGACCTCGTTTTTTTTAGATTATTTATTTGGATAAAAATAAAATAATTTCTGAAATATTTCTTTATCTTGGATAACATTTAAAAATTTTATGACAAAAAATTACAGATTAAATGAAATGGCGACTCGTGAACAGAGAGAGAAAGAAAATAACCATAAAATTGCATTTAATTACATATACACCTGTTGTGGGCCAAGACTGTTATTCGCTATATCGGACCTAATTCCCATCCCTATATGGCCCATTAAGACCAAACCCACGAATTTTAAATTTAAATCCGCAAAAACTCTCAACGGCCATAGAAACCAGCGACCAAAGCGTCTCACTCGGCTATTTTCCCTCCACAAATTTCTCTCCGCTAATTTTCTCTTATGTTTTCCCATCACCAATTTCCATCTATAGGGTTTCTCTTCTTCAAATTCTCTCACATTCTTGCGAAGCTGCGGTTTCAATCAATCATCCCTTCTTGCTCAATCATCCAGTGCCGTTTCACGATCAGAAAAAGAAAATGACGAAGAAAAACAAAGAAGAGGAGAGAATTGGGAAGATAATTCGCAGTCTTCTTAAAATTCATGAGAATATTCGTTGCGTTAATTGCAATAGCTTGGTAATTTTCCTCCTCTCTAATTGAAATCTTCTTTTTATTTATTTATTTACTTGTTTTTTGTTTTTTTAGGGACCACAATATGTCTGCACAACTTTCTTCACCTTTGTTTGCAAAAATTGTAGTGGAATTCAGTAAGTATATTTTGATTTTTATTTTTTTTAATATTTTTTTTAATTTTTTAATGTATTGAATTTTGTGTTATTTAAGTATGAGATATGAATTAATTTTGATTAATTTTTCTAGTCGGGAATTTACGCATAGAGTTAAATCAATTTCGATGGCGAAATTTAACGCGGAAGAAGTTAGTGCTCTTCAAGCAGGAGGGAATGAGGTTGTGCATGAAATTGAATACTACTTGATAGCTAACGATCTCAGTAAATTTTGCTAATTTTTTCCTCTATGTTTTTGATAGAGAGCGAGACAAATTTTTTTGAAGGAATGGAATCCGCAGCGCAATCAGCTTCCTGAGAGCAGGTGGTTATGGCGATATGCTCATGTTTAAGAGAAATGCTAGGCTTGTTTACGAGTGACATGATTGTGTGATCCTTATTGTGGAAGGAAAGCACAAGATTGCACATTCCTGGGTGTGAATGTGCTAGGAAATGGGAATTCCTTTTTTTTTTGGTAGAGGGGAATTTTTTAGTAATGTGTTCTGATAATTTAACTTTTTGCTTCTAGTAATCAACAAAAGGTTCGAGATTTTATCAAGCATGTTTATGTGGATAGAAGATACACTGGTGAGAAAAGTCATGAGAAACTCCCACGGCTGAGATTGGTAAATTTCTCTAAATATAGATACTGATTACAGAAAAACAATTTCTTGTTTTGCAAAATTTTGGTCAATGTTTTTCGGAATGTATGTTAAAAACAGTGAATTGAATAATTTGGACCACATGAACTGGAATCTTGGGAATAGCAGCAACTCTGGAGTGTGATCCAATTAAATTTACTGTAATTTGTTAAAGGTTCTTGTTGTTATGATGCAGAATGACAAGGAGGACTCTGGTGAGAACAGGTGGGCTGTTTTATATTCTGGTGGATCTAGAAGTCCGAACTATGAAGATAGACATGGGCGGAGTGAAAGATCTGGTTTTAGTGGAAGAGCTGATGACAAGACAATCAAATATTATTATGATGAAAGAAGAAGTCCTCGTTATTCCCAAGAAAATTCAAGATATGGAGGTTTTATGAGAAGTCCTGTTCGCTTTGAGGTTGTTGATGACAGGTTTCGAGATGATGGAATACGAAGTAGCAGGCAGTCTGGTGTCCACCCGTTTGCTCACAGAGAATCCAGGTTTGGGAACAAGTTATCTGACATTCAAAAGGACATGCATCAGTCAGGGTCCCATGCCCCTGTGGTACGCCCTCTCAAACATATTCTAGGGGAAAATGTTCCACCTCTACACGTTGGTGAGCATTCTAAAGCACCGAACAGGAAGGATGCGGATGGTTCTGCGCACAATCAGGTGTGTTAATTTCTAAAGTGATCCGGTAGCTATAGAATGGCTGAGTATGCTTACTTTATGTACCAAAATCTTTATTAAACCATTCCAATCAATTCTTGGGAGGAATGAGGTAAGGTGGCATATACAACATGCAAGCTGCACTGGCAGAAATTGTTGAGATGAAATATGCAGCGTTGCAATTGTTGTTAGACTGTCATCATTTAACTTATATGGATTCTCACCTTCTCTATTGAAGGTTTATTTCCAAAGACAAGTAATGCTGGTGAAATGATCATGAAATTCCACATGCTCTAGAAAGAATTATAAATCAAAATTCGTGCACAAGTTTAAGTTTTACAAACTTGTATTTTGTAATTTCAGCAAATCACAATTTGATATTTACAGTCAGTTCTTGCAGACTATGTACTTTCCAGTCCTACGAAATTCATAGCGTTCCTCATTGCAGATGCCCCCTTCTTCTGGCCCCATGAAATCTGCTGATGGGAATCCTGTGCAGCAGAAAAGTCACAATTCAGAAAGCTCGGTTGATTTAAATTCCAATTCCAAGTCCTCCGATGCTACCGCAGCACCTCCTGCACAGGAGAATCTTCTGTCCAGTGAAAGTGGCAACTGCTGCTCACATGACTCATCTGGAAAGAAGAACGCCCTTCCAGCCCCAAAACAAAATACTTTGGAATTTTTACTGATGGAGTTAGTTCCCCCAGTTATTCCTTCTGACAATACTTCTGAAATACCAACCAATGATAATCCATCATCAGCTGCATCTGGAGAAAATATAATCATGAGTAGTGGTGCTTCAGCAGCTGGGCCTTCGGGGCAGATGTTAACATTACAAAGTAGTGCTGTTGCTTCTGCAATTGCATCTGGAGGGAACATGCCTGCTGCAAGTGTTTCACAAACTGTACCTGTGGAGCAGATGTCAACATTGCCCTGGAGCGCTGGTGCATCTTCAGCTGTGTCTGGAGGCACCATGCCTGTGAGAAGTATTTCACCAGCTGCACCTGTGGTGCAGACATCAACTGCATCTGGGATCAGCCCAGCTGTGCGTGTTGAGGAGATATTAACACTAGTTGATGTTTTTGATGCATCCACCATACCTTCAAATAATTCTTTGCCAGCACAACCTTCTAATGGAGTTCCTCCACAATCTGCACTTGATAACAGTGGTGACTCAACTTTCGAGGTTCCTGACAGGCAACAGATATCCACCATGCAGCAACAACAGCCTGCTGATAGTAGCTCTACTGGACAACAGACTACTAATACACCAACTGGAGTGGTAAATGATCAGGTTAGTTTTGGACTTGATCTTGAGTTTCAGGAGTTTGAGGAACATCTAGAGCCATGTTATTCCTGAGTTCCAACGTTTTTTTCCTTTTTCATCTTCTTCCTGTTTTTTTTTTTTTTTTTTTAAATGTATTCAAAAGATATAAGACTGTTCTGGAGTATCCACACTTCTGTCTCAAATATGTGAACTGTAACTTCACCTTTGTCCCCACAGGCTACCTCTGATGATCATTTTCCAGATCCATTGTTCAATGAAATAACGACTCCAAAATTTGGCTCAGATAGTTGATAATTAATACGAGTGCAATTAAAATGGTTGCTGTATTTTATTTTTTCTCTATTCATTTTATTGTTTTAAGTTTGTTATGTTCTCTTCTTAAAAATAATATCCTATTTTTCTATGTCTCACATACATCATGCATATATGACTCTGTGGGAATGGTAATGTCAAGTATATTTATTTATTACTTTTTTGCTTATTCTTCAAATTTTCAGCTGTGGACTTCATCAAATGTTCATATTTCTCAGGGATCTCCAGATTTCCTTGGTGAATACCTTTCTCAAGATGTCTCAAAACCAGCCCAAGAATCCAATTCCGAAGCTCAATCCCAGCCTCTTCCATCAGAAACAAAATCCAGTGGAAGAAAGGAACTTCCAGCGGTGATTGCCTTGCCTTGCATGGTTTCAGTATCTCCTGTTTCTCAAATTCTTCTAATGTTATGTATTAAATTTTCTGCAGGACCTTTTTACTGGAACTTATTCACCAGCTCCAGGCCCAATACCAGGTTGTCAAATTTGTCCACCTTATGGCAGGGGATTCAACATGCAGTATTATCCTCATGCAATGGTATGTTATTCGCCAAATCATAATTGAATTGAATTTGATTTTGCCTAAGTGGAACATATAGATGCTGATGACCTTTATTGGGTTCTCTTAAAGCCTGTGCCAGCATTTCCCAACATAGCAAAATCAACAAACCCATTTGATCTTAACGGTGACACCACTTCGGTACAACCCCTACCAGTACGTACAACACTCAAACTGATATTTATCATGCTTTACCCTTTCGTATCCTACCCTTTCTCTTTTCTGCTATGTTTATATTTAGCTCTTGCTATCTTGCATACCTTTATAAGATCAAACTGCGGTTATATAGGCCTGTATAAGTTCTTCTCCAATCTCCATGACTCGGACATATCATGTGTCTTTGTACACTTTCGATGTGTATCTAACTCACACCATGGCCAAGTAATGGGATCCTCGAGTTTTTCTTTCAGATTGAAAAATATGGTCAAGAAGCCAACGGAAATGCAATTAAATTTCACATGTCGTGAGTCAAACAATGAAGTTGTATATCCTAATATTACTTCTCCTTGTTCGATCAAGATGAATTCACCAACACTTATAACATATACAAGAAGCAATTTGCATAGAATAATATTTGTAGCCGTGCTATGAACCTGGATGTGTTTTATCATCAAC
>Ga0325414_1001623_pt1 | contig 21958 bp, 21 predicted proteins | sample PopdelMetagenome_8_FD_206183 | JGI IMG/M metagenome (GOLD analysis project Ga0325414, IMG submission 206183) | Populus deltoides microbial communities from Bellville, Georgia, United States - Leaf-PdKOR-R3 | ecosystem: Host-associated > Plants > Phyllosphere > Phylloplane/Leaf | place: USA... | reverse complement strand
TGAACTTTGAACAACAGAGAGGCGGGTGATGATGCCATTATTGTAGAACAGAAGAGAATAGAATGGAATGAGAAATGATGGGAACTAACAAAGGAATATATAAGGAAGACTGAAAGCATATGGGACAACTACTTGGTTGTTGTCGTGTGTACTTTTGCATATTCTACCATTTATGTAAGAATTAAAAAATTACGGCTGGACCGTACGTAATGTTTGATATATTTGGCAGTGTGGTTGTAGTATTTTTTAAATAATTTTTGATATTAAAATATATATTGACTTGGAATTTACCTGAAGACGGCTCAACTCCAGTGATGCCTTGTTAGGGCCAATCAGATCAAAGTAAGGTTCAAAGCGTAGTATCATTTACTTTTTAGTGGATTGTCCATACTATTTTATATTATAATAGAAAGGGATAGTCTTCTCTTATTACATACTTATAATAATATTAACATGTTTATTTTTTGAAAAATAGTTTTTAAAATTTAATTTTTTATTTGTCATTAAAAAAATTAGTCAATGAAAAATAATTTTCAGTGAAATAAAAATTTAATTTAGTTTTCAGAAAAATATTTTCCTGAAAAATTTAGATAAAAAACACTTTCTAAAAATTATAAAAAATTTAAAAATATTAGTTATTTGCTGATTATAACTATTGCCATACACGGAAAAAAACAAGGAAAACTAGAAAATCATATCGAGTGGACTCCAACTTTATGGTATCTGTTCTTTCACCAACATGACTGCCCTTCATGGATCTGTACTTGCCGATCAAAGCTGCTACCGGTGGTAACTAACAGTCTCGATCAGTACTCATCCAAATTGGATTCTTTCGCCGGCCCTTCACGGATTGTGGACTGTTCGTGCTAGCATTTAAAATAAATATATTCTCAAAGCCAATTTACTGTGGAGGATTCAATTTCACATCCTAACTAATCACCATCTACTTTCTTGACTTCCAAAACCAATTTCCTGGGAAGTTTCCGGTCAACTCCAAAAATTGACGGAAAAAGAGGAGAGAGTATATTTCCAAGCAGCCTGCAGCACAGCGGTTGGTGAAGATTTCACTGAGAAAAAGAGTAGAGGGTCCGTCCACGCACTAATGGAAAAGGATAATGATGAAATGACATGATCAGAAATTGTGGCTGTTGTTTCTCTTCGTCTCTTTATTTATTTATTTTCCTTATGAACATGGAAATTTCCACCAAGAAACTTTAGCAGCTTCTAACGACCACTACACGGACCCCGCCAGTTTGCTTGAATTTTAACAACCATTGTGATGTGACCGTTTTGTAATTTTCTTGCATCTCATTAATTTCTTGGAAATTCAGGTCCCATTTTTTGTATGGTATATATTAATAATTTTCAGATCATTCCTCATCTAACTCGGTACCAGATACAATTTGGAAAAACTTCAAATTTAAATTTTAATTTTTTTTTTTTTTTACTATTTGTGCAATGGGTTTCGAAAGATTTTTGGTTTCGGCAAGCTTCTAGCTCACAAACTCCTATAAAACAAGTTTTTTGTTACGATATAGGACGTTCTAATGTTGCAATTCGTAAGTTTTAAAGAAAAATAATATATAACAAAGAGAACAAAAATATATAAAAGGGTATGTTATATGCACAAGAACATAGGATCATGCCACAAATATGTAGTGGTTGCACTGCTGCTGCAAGGTGGGCAGCAACGTGGTTCAATAGTTATTGGTTAGAAGTGGAATAGTGGTGCAACTCTTGCTATTTGTTTGTTCATTCTGTTTGTTAATTCTGTTATGTACTCAGACATTTTAATAGAGAAAAGCTTAAAAATTAACTTCAATCACAGATCACTTCTTCTTTACTATGTTTTTTCTTCCTTAAAATTAATTCTATCAGTGGTATCAGAGCCAGGTTATCCTTGAATATTCCTGGTTTCGACCATGGATACTCATGGCAAATCAAACACGGAGTTTAGCAATGAAGTCAATGAAATCCTAGTTCGACACGAGTCGAGCTTTGATCAGGTTAATGCTACCTTACAAGTGGTTTTGATAGAACTTCAAGCTCTTCGTATTACCCGTAACCTCAACACTAATTCTCCTGAAATCAACCCCTTTGTTAATGAAGAGTCTTCACACCAACAACCAACTCACCCTCACCCCATTGATAACCATCAACACCATAATCTCAAGTTATCACTTTCAAAATTTAATGGAGAAGATCCAACTAGATGGATTTACAAGGCAAAACAATATTTTGAATTTCAAAATATTGTGCCAAATTAGCAGGTTCAACTGGCCTCTTTCCATCCAGAGGGCATTGCTTTACAGTGGCATAGGTGATTAACCAAGTTTCACGGACCACTAACATGGGATGAGTTTACCAAGGCTATACAACAACGATTTAGTCCAACCGACTATGAAGACCCATCAGAAGCCTTGACTCTTCTTAAATAAAACATGACGGTGGCAGCATACCAAAAGGCTTTTGAGAGACTCTCACTTCAAGTTGATGGCTTGCCATAAAAAATTTTATTGGTCGTTTTATTGCAGGACTTCAAGATGAGATTCGTTTGGATATTAAAATCAAACAACCTCATACCTTGGCAGATACCATAGGAGTGGCGAGATTGATTGAGGAAGGAAATCAGTTGCACAATATAGCCCCTCTCCCAATACGGTCGATACCAACCTCAGTACCATCCTTAATGATAGTAAAGGCATCATCCAACCCCACGGCTGAAGTGTTAGGGCTGCCACAAAGTCAAAGAATACATATTGATTCCAACACCCCACCAGCATCTTTTCGCAAAATTACTAATCAAGAGACACAAGAGCGAAGAGAGAAGGGCTTATGTTATTTTTGCGATGAAAAGTTTATTCCAGGACATCATTGCCAATGGCCATAATTGTTTATGATTTGGGATTCTCCTATCATATGTAGCAAGGACACTGTGAATGGCCAACTTGAACTAGTAGAGAATGAAGTCATACCTGAGATTTCTTCCACGCCATGACAGGAACCGATCATCCACAAATTGTGCATGTCATAGGCCAACCGAAGAACAAGAAGGTAATGTTGTTAATAGATGGTGTCGCACTCATAATTTTATCGATGAAGCTATTGTTTCTAAGTTTGGGTTGTCAGTAAACCGGGAAGAGAAATTTCAAGTTATGGTGGTTAACTGAGAGAAGATAGACTGTATTGGACAATGTTAGGCACTCACCATCAATATAGAAGGATATCCAGTCATCACTGATTTCTACATCTTGCCTATTGCAGCATGCCAATTAGTGTTGGGAGTGCAATGGTTAGAAACTCTTGGTCCCATGGAGATGGATTATAAATAGTTGACCATGTCTTTCAAAGAAGGAGGAGCCTCTCATACTTTTCATGGAATTAGACCAACGAGCATTATAGCCTTGTCTGATAAGGAGCTCTATGAATTGTAGGGCATTGGATTGTTCTTCCAAATAATACCAACCAAAAGCATTGTCCAATCACCTTTTTACCTGCCTGAAATGAGCTCACTATTGGCTAAATATTCTTCAGTCTTTGCAGCACCTACTGGTTTACCACCTCAACGGACACATGACCATCAGATTCCACTACATCCACAAATCAGAACAATAAGTGTCAGGCTATATTATCAGAAAACTGAGATTGAAAGAATGATGCAAGAGCTATTGCAAATTGGACTGATAAGGCCAAGCAACAGTTCGTTCTCTTCTCCTATTTTGTTAGTAAAGAAGCCGGATGGAGCCTGGAGATTCTGTGTAGATTATCGTGCTCTAAATGATATCACAATCAAATATAAGTATCATATTCCTGTGATTGATGAATTATTATATGAGCTCTATGGAAAACAAATTTACTCCAAATTGGATTTGTGGTTGGATTACCATCAAATAAGAGTACGGGAGGAAGACATTCCTAAAACAACTTTTCACACTCATGAATGTCATTACGAGTTTGTAGTGATGCCATTTAGCCTCACCAATATGCAAGCAACATTCCAAAGCTTCATGAACGAGCTCTTCCGTCCTCATCTTTGAAAGTTTATCTTGGTGTTTTTTTTTATGATATCCTTGTGTATTCAAAATCATGGGAAGACCACCTTATACATTTGCAAATTGTACTACACATCTTGTCTACTAACTCTTTATTTGCAAAAGAAGAAAAATGTTGTTTTAACATTTTACAGGTGGATTACCCGAGGCATCAAATCTTCGAACAAGGTGTATTAGTTGATCCAATGAAAATACAAACTGTGCTGGATTGGCCAAAACCAACAATAGTAAAAGGAATGTGTGGCTTCCTTGGTTTAGCTGGATATTATCAAAAGTTTATCTGTCATTTTGGAGGTATACCAGCCCCTCTAACACAACTTTTGAACAAATATGGCTTTCATTGGACAAAGGCAGCATAAAGGGCATTCAAACAACTCAAAGAAGCATTAACTACACCACCAGTTCTATGTCTTTCAGACTTCTCCCAACACTTCGTGGTGGAATGTGTTGCAAGTGGAATCAATTTTGGTGCAATTCTTACCCAGAATAGTCAACGAGTGAAATATTCCAGTGAAGCATTAAAAGGGTCAGCCTTGGCATTGTCCACCTATGAGAAAAAGATGTTGGCTATCATCAAAGCTGTTAAGAAATGGAGTCTTTACTTGCTGGACAGATCATTTACTGTTCGCACAAACCAAAAGAGTTTTAAGTATTTGTTGGAGCAACAGATTACTACTCCTACATAGACACGATGGCTGCCAAAGTTGCTTGGTTACGATTACAAGATTGAATATAAACGCAGGCTTGAAAATCAAGGTGCAGATTTGTAAATCCCGAGATAATCAAGATTGGATTAAATTAAAGAAAATAAACTAAACTAAAAAGAAGTGGGGGAAAAACGAATACACTTAAAGAAAATGGGGCGTAAATGCAAATAAAAATAATTATAGAGCATAAATAATACTCTTCTTACCAAAAACAAATCTGCAACTATCATGAAGAAAGAAGAGAGGGAGTTTTGGTATCTATTTTTACAGATCAAGAGAGAAACACCAAATTTCAAGAACCCATCCAAGATTAAGGGTTATAGGTAAAAATAAACACTAGTGGGTAAGGGATTAACAAGAAAAATTGAACAAGAAGAAAAAAGAAAAGGGTCGAATGTCATTAGAAAGAAAAGAAGGAATCGAGACCTTGATTCGTATCGGGTAAGATATTCTAAACATGGTCTTATGATTTGTTTTAAAGTCGATTATGAATTGATGCCTGGATGTTAAATTATAGATTTGAGTTTTAAAACTCCAGATATAGTTAAAAATCTGAGGAGAGGTCAGACAATAACAGTTCAAAAACAGCACAGTAACAGTTGGACAGTAACAGTTCAAGTGTTTATTGATGAGTGATTTTGACTATCTTAGAGGTAGAACTTGGATCTTAAATCATAGAACTTGTAGCCTCATGCCTTAGCTTTCCAACGACACTAATTTTGCTTGAATTAGAGTTCTATAACTCCAGATATAGTTAAAAATTTCAAGAGAGGTCAGATAGTAACAGTTCAAAAACGAGACAGTAACAGTTGGACAGTAACAGTCCAAGTGTTTATTGATGAGTGATTTTAACTATCTTAGAGGCAGAAATGGGTTGTCCTTAAACATAGTACTTGTAGCCTCATGTCTTAGCTTTCCAACGATACTAATTTCGCTAGAATCGGATTTCTATAACTCCAGATATAGTTAAAAATCTGAGAAGAGGTCATACAATAACAGTTCAAAAACAAGACAGTAATAGTCCAAGTGTTTTTTGATGAGCAATTTTGACTATCTTAGAGACAGAAGTGGGTTCTTATTAAATATAGAATTTGTAGCCTCATGTCTTAGATTTCCAACAACACTAATTTCACTTAAATCGGAGTTCTATAACTCCAGATATAGTTAAAAATCTGAGGAAAGGTCAGACAGTAACAGTTCAAAAACGAGACAGTAATAGTTGGACAGTAACAATTCAAGTGTTTGTTGATGAGCAATTTTGACTATCTTCAAGGCAGAACTAGGTTCTCCTTAAATCATAGAACTTGTAGTCTCATGTCTTAGCTTTTCAACAACACTAATTTCACTTGAATCGGAGTTCTATAACTCCAAATATAGTTAAAAATCTGAGGAGAGGCCAGACAGTAACAGTTGGACAGTGACAATCCAAATATAAAGAAAGGAATGATAACTAGGATTGGACAAAGAACGACAATAAGAAATGAGTGAAATGAGAAAAACATAAAATATTAAGAAATGAGTAAAAGAAAGACTCATTGGTTGTTGATATGATTATTATAAGACATATCCTTGAGTGAGGAAAATTTATGAGATAAACCTGTGATTTGCAGGAGGGACCACAGGCGTGGTGCAACAGCAGCAGCAGGGGAGCACGAATAGAGCTTGTATTACAGGTAGGTGAATCTCACCTTTACCTTCTAGGTAAATTTCATGTTTTAATAAATATTACTAATGTGAAATGTGAATTACTGAATGTATGTGTACTCAAGGTAAAAGGTTGTTGTGTGAATTGCTAAGTGATGAAATTATTACTGATAAATGAAAAATGAGAAGTGTGATTTGAGGCATAAACTAGCATACATTTAGTGTATGTTAGGATCCCGGGTAAGAGGATCACCATGTTTTAGCTAGCATACATTCAATGTATGTTAAGATCCCGGGTAAGAGGATCACCGTGTTTTAGCTAGCATACATTTAGTGTATGCTAGGATCTCGGGTAAGGGGATCATCTTGCATTGACTTCTATGGGATGATGATGATACCAGTGAAATGGGTATTGGTAAGGGGTTAAACAAAGATAATCATGTTTGATCTTATAAAGTCTGGAATGGAGGTTAATAGTGAAAGGGGGAACAGTTATTAATAGTTTGAATGAGGAAGAGATTCTAATGAAACCTAGAAAGGAGAAGTAAACAAAATATGAATGCATGTTACCCTGTTGAAATTGTTGTTATTTTTTTATGTGATATTCACCTTTCAATAATATGTATTTTGTTTTTGGAACATCACGTGCACGACAGGAGTAGATCCTAACTTATATTCCCTTCTTGTAATTTAGGTTATAGGGGGTATACCCTTATATTTTGTAAACATGAAAATGTTTGTATAACTTAATTTGTATAATTAATGTTTAAACTTGATTGAATGAACTTAATCTCTGTAGTTCATGTAACCGTTTTTCATGTCCAAGTATTTACTTTTTATCCATCCATAATGATATTTTGTTATATAATGTATATCATGAATATTGTGGATAATAAGTGTGAGAATATTGTGGAAATTGAAACCCAAGATGATTAGGTTGAGATTAAGTTATGAGATGCGAGTTATTAGAAGTGTAAACAGGTTACATGTCGATAACTTGGGACCTTCCGGTATAGGTGGAACTCCATCAAAATTTCTGTAAATTTTAATATAAAAACCATGTGTATATATATATAAAGGAAGAAAAAAATTTACTTTGTTTTTGGTTGACATGAGAGTGTTGTCTTTATCCCGGAATGGGGGTTGTTACAGTTGGTATTAGAGCCCAGGTTGTTATTCCGGGGACAAGAATGATTATATGATTTTAAAATGTGTTTCAGGATGGTGAGAAGAAGGCAAGAAGCCAGGACTGATCCATCCCCAGTTCGGAGAAGTGACCAGAGTTTTCGAAATGAAAGTGATCCAGACTAGGATCCCTTGGCAGACACCTCCTCTCATATACGTGTAACATCAGTGTACTCTGAAGCTGGCGAGTTAGTGAGACTTCGAGATGATTCATTGTCCCGTCAGGCAAATGTGTCCATGCCCGAGGTATCAGAAAGACAGGGGGGATAATATACCCCCACCAGTGGAACCGGTAGTTGGATCAAACCCATTTTCAGATCTAGCTTTTATGGAACATATAGTCAGAGCTGTAGCAGCAGGAATGGTAGCGGGAGCCTCCGGTATAGCTCCTAGATCAGGAGGAGTAGTCACTATAGTGCAATGGGTGAAGGGTATGAGAGAGATGGGCTGTATGACTTACGGTGGTGAAGAGGATGCTGAAGTTGCTAAGCAATGGCTAAGGAAAGTGGAAAGAGTTATAAATCAGATGCAGGTGCTAGAGAGCTACGAGTGGATTGCGTGACTCGACTATTGGTTGATAATGCCCACTTTTGGTGGGAGACTATTAAAGAGAGGAGATTAGGGGAGGTATTGAGATGGAGGGACTTTCTTGAAGAGTTTGAGGAGAGGTACTATTCCTGGGAACATAAGAGGGAGAAAGAACAGGAGTTCTTGGATTTGAGGTAGGGAGATTTGACAGTTCTGGAGTATGAGAGGAGATTTCAGAACTTGGCAGCTTTTGCTCCACCAACCTTCCCACAGAGCGCCACAGGGTAGAGAGGTTCCGTGATGGACTGAGGCGGGAATTGAGGATGATATTGATAGCCATGGTGTTTCAGTCTGTGCAGGAATTGGTACGGGCAGCTCAGGGTATGGAGAGGGTAATAAGGGATACCCCGAAACTAGTGGTCAAGCAGATTCAGGTAATTGGAGCTAAAAGGAGAGATTTTGAGTTTTTAAATGGGAGACCTCGTCTCCCAAAGAAAAAGAAGAGCGGGCAATTATCAAGTCAGTTCCAGAAAAGGGGCGGGAGTTTCATCCCAGGAGGGAGCTTAGGAGGATCTAGACGAGTCAATGGAAGAGGAGCTTAGGGAGGACAGTCTAGACAGGGGGTCAAAACTGCTGGAGAGTCTATGAGCAAAAGGGACCAGTATATCCATTTTGTCAGAGGTGTGAGTAGCGACACCTTGAAGATTGCTCTACGATGCTGAGGAGATGTTATATTTGTAGAGGTGAGGGGCATCGATGGAAAGAGTACCCGCATGTAGGAAGAGGTTGTTACTATTATGGGGACATGAGTCATAGGAAGAAGGATTGTCCTCGTAGAACTACCGAGGGAGCCCATGGTTAGAGGATTGAGGTTCAGAGCCAGCAGCAATCGGTGGCAGTCAATCGTCCTATCAGGCCTACCCAGTCAGGGATAAGTGCTACTCAAGGGAGGCCTAGAAATTAGGAGGGGAGGACTCAGGGTCGGGTATACCACATGACCTACGAGGATGTGGGAGCTATACCTGATGTGGTGGCAGGTACCTTACAGTTAGATATGATGTAAGTTATGCTTTAATTGACCCTGGAGCTAGTCATTCCTTTGTATCTTATAAAATTGTGAATAACTTGCATGTGTTATCTAGTAACTTGGGTGTAGGAGTGACAGTTAGTACACCTCTAGGGGAGAATATACATATTAATAATATTTATAGAGGGGTAAAACTATATATTGGAGGGTTAGAATTGAGGGTAGATCTTATGCCGTTAGAGCTATATGATTTTGATGTAATTCTAGGCATAGATTGGCTAAGTAAACATAAGGCACAAGTGGATTGTTTCACCAAGATGGTGATAATCCAAGGAATAGGTGATAAAAGAGTAGTGTTTAAAGGGGAAAGAAAAGTAATTCCGAGTTGTGTAATCTCAGTCTTGGTGGCTAGAAAATTACTAAGGAAGGGTTGTTCTGCTTGGTTAGCCCATGTAAAAGAGCTGGAAAAGGGTAGCATAGATTTGACTAGTATTCATGTTATAAGAGAGTTTTGAGATGTATTCCTAGAAGAGTTGTCGAGATTACCTCTAGTTAGAGAAATTGAAGTTTCCATAGAAACTATTCTAGGAGTTTCTCCTATAGCCCAGTCTCCTTATAGTATGACACCTATGGAATTGGCGGAACTGAAGGTCCAGCTTCAGGAATTGTTAGATAAAGGCTCCATCTGGCCTAGTAACTCGCCCTAGGGAGCTCTGATATTGTTTGTAAAGAAGAAGGATGGCACCCTTCGTTTGTGCTTCGATTATCGTCAATTAAATAAAGTGACGGTGAAGAACAGGTACCCACTTCCACGAATAGATGACTTGTTTGATCAGTTGAAGGGTGTTAGAGTGTTCTCTAAGATAGATCTGAGATCTGGATACCACCAGTTGAGAATCAAGGAACAAGACATACAAAAGACTGCATTTCGAACCTGTTATGGGCATTACGAGTTTTTAGTGATGCCTTTCGGGTTAACCAATGCTCCGACCATGTTTATGGACTTGATGAATCGTGCTAGAGTGTTCCCTAAGATAGATCTGAGATCTGGATACCACCAGTTAAGAAATCAAGGAACAAGACATACAAAAGACTGTATTCCGAACCTGTTATGGGCATTACGAGTTTTTAGTGATGCCTTTCGAGTTAACTAATGCTCCGGCCATGTTTATGGACTTGATGAATCGGGTGTTTCAGCCTTACCTGGACCAATATGTGGTTGTATTTATTGACTATATCTTGGTGTATTCAAACTCTCAATTGGAGCATGAACAACATCTAAGGGTTGTGCTACAAACCTTAAGAGAGAATCAATTATATGCCAAGCTGGATAAGTGTGAGTTTTGGCTTCAGGAAGTGGTATTTTTAGGCCATGTAATATCCACAGAAGGAATACTTGTGGATCCAAGAAAGGTTGAGGCCATATTAAAATGGGAAAGGTCTACTAATGTGACTGAAATCCGGAGCTTCTTAGGCCTTGCAGGATATTACCGGAGGTTTATTGAGGGCTTCTCCACCATAGCATCACCTTTAACTAAGCTGACCCGCAAGGAAGTTAGGTTTGTTTGGTCAAGAGAGTGTGATGCAAGCTTTCGAGAACTGAATGAAAGGCTCACTTCTGCTCCTGTGCTGGCCCTTCCATCGGGGACAGAAGGGTTTATGGTATATAGTGATGCCTCAAAAAGGGGCCTGGGATGTGTATTGATGCAACACGGGCGTGTGACTGCTTATGCATCAAGACAGCTAAAGTCGCATGAGGTGAATTACCTGGTTCATGACCTAGAACTTGCAGCGGTGGTGTTTGCCTTAAGAGTATGGAGACATTACTTGTATAGGACACAAGTTCAAATCTTTATAGACCATAAAAGTTTGAAGTATTTGATGTTACAGAAGGAGTTGAACATATGGCAGAGAAGATGGGTAGAGTTAATAAAAGATTACGATTGCATTATTGACTACCATCCTGGTAAGGCTAATGTAGTAGCCGATGCCTTGAGTAGGAAGGGAAAAATAATGATGAATGATATGAAGCTGAAGGAACATGAAAGTATAGTGGAATTAAAAAAAAAGGGGCTTGCGGCTAAGTGTAGGGCCCGAGGGGTCATTGGTAGCTTAGTTAAAGATCTGATCTGTGCTTCGAGACAAGGTCTTGGTGGCTCAACAAGCAGATGGGAAAGTAAAAAAGATCAAAGGGAGAGTAAACAAGGGTATAGAGACATCATTTCAAATGCTATCCGATGGGCTAATAGCTATAGGAAGGCGAATTTATTTGCCTGAGGATAAGACTTTGAAAGATGAAGTATTAAGAGAAGCGCATGAATCTCGATTTGCTACTCATCCTGGGAGTACAAAGATGTATACAGATTTAAAGGAATACTACTGGTGGCCAAATATGAAGAGGGAAATAGCAGAATTTGTGTCAAACTGTGGGATCTGTCAACAAGTAAAGATAAAACACCAGGAAACCTGCAAGGGAATTACAGTCATTATCAATTCCGGAATGGAAATGGGAGGATATTTCTATGGATTTTGTGACGGGATTACCCATGGGAAAGAAAGGGAATGATGTCATATGAGTGGTCATGGATCGACTAATGAAATCTGTTTTGTTTTTGCCTATGAAGATGACTGATTCGGTGGATAAGCTAGCAAAATTGTATGTAAATGAAGTAATCAGACTTCATGGAGTGCCAGTTTCAATTATATCGGATCGGGATCCAAGGTTCACATCGATGTTGTGGCCTAGCTTACAACAAGCAATGGGGACAAATTTGAATCTGAGCACGGCATTTCATCGTCAGACGAATGGTCAATCTGAAAGGACCATTCAAACTCTAGAGGATCTCCTGAGGTCCTGTGTGTTGGAGTTTGGAGGAAATTGGGAGGATCTTCTACCCTTGGTGGAGTTTAATTATAATAATAGCCACTAAACTACTATTGGTATGATTCCATATGAAGCATTGTATGGGAGAAAATGTCGTACCCCAATTAGTCGGGAGAAATAGGAGAAAGGAAGTTTTTGGGACCTAAAATGGTGCAACTGAAACTTACAAGGTGAGGGTGATCAAAAAGAGGATGAAGGAAGCCCAGGATAGACAAAACGTTACGCAGATCGCCGAAGAAAGCCCTTGGAATTCCAAGTGGGGGATAAAGTATTTTTGAAGGTGGCTTCTTGGAAAGGCATCATTCGATTTGGAGTAAAAGAGAAATTAACCCCGAGATATATTGGCCCTTTTGAGATTAAAGAAAGAATCGGGCCCGTTGCTTATCAATTAGAATTGCCTGTATATTTGGATAAGATTCACAATGTGTTCCATGTGTCATTGTTGCGAAAGGCCAAGATAGACCCCTCACGGGTATTGCCATAGGTTCCTTTGAAGATTAAAGGGGATTTAACCATGAAAACTAAGCCCGTCAAAATCTTAGATCGAGATGAGAAGTTGTTGAGGAATAAGAGAGTTCCCTTGGTGAGAGTATTATGGAGAAGCTCTCGAACAGAAGAAGAAACATGGGAAAGAGAATCCGAGATGAAGGAAAAGTTTCCGCACTTATTCTCCGACATAGGTACGTAACTTGAATTTCAAGGATGAAATTTTGTTATTTAGAGGGGAGAATGTAAACCCCAAGATAATCAAGACTGGATTAAATTAAAGAAAATAAACTAAACTAAAAAGAAGTGAGGCAAAATGAATACACTTAAAGAAAATGGAGCCTAAATGCAAATAAGAATAATTATAGAGCATAAATACTACTCTTCTTACCAAAAACAAATCTGCAACTATTGTGAAGAAAGAAGAGAGGGAGTTTTGGTATCTATTTTTACAGATCAAGAGAGAAATACCAAATTTCAAGAACTCATCGAAGATTAAGGGTTATAGGTAAAAATAAACACTGGTGGGCAAGGGATTAACAAGAAAAATTAAACAAGAAGAGGAGAGGAGACGGTCAGCTATCATTAGAAAGAAAAGGAGGGATCGAGACCTTGATACTTATCGAGTAAGATATTCTAAACATGGTCTTATGAGTTGTTTTAAAGTCGATTATGAATCGATGCCTGGATGTTAAATTATAGATTTGAGTTCTATAACTTCAGATATAGTTAAAAATCTAAGGAGAGATCAGACAGTAACAGTTCAAAAATGAGACAGTAACAGTTGGACAGTAATAGTCCAAGTGTTTGTTGATGAGCAATTTTGACTATCTCAGAGGCAGAAATGGGTTCTCCTTAAATCATAGAACTTGTAGCCTCATGTCTTAGCTTTCCAACGACACTAATTTCGCTTGAATTGGAGTTCTATAACTCCAGATATAGTTAAAACTCTGAGGAGAGGTCAGGCAGTAACAGTTCAAAAACAAAACAGTAATAGTTGGACAGTAACAGTCCAAGTGTTTGTTGATGAGCGATTTTGACTATCTTAGAGGCAAAACTGGGTTGTCCTTAAACATAGAACTTGTAGCCTATGTCTTAGCTTTCCAACGACACTAATTTCACTTGAATCGGAGTTCTATAACTCCAGATATAATTAAAAATCTGAGGAGAGGTCAGACAATAACAGTTCAAAAACAAAATAGTAACAGTTGGACTGTAATAGTCCAAGTGTTTGTTGATTAGCGATTTTGACTATCTTAGAGGCAGAACTGGGTTCGTCTTAAATCGTAAAACTTGTAGCCTCATGTCTTAGCTTTCCAACGACACTAATTTCGCTTGAATTGGAGTTCTATAACTCTAGATATAGTTAAAAATCTGAAGAGAGGTCAGACAGTAATAGTTTAAAAACAAGACAGTAACAGTTGGACAGTGACAGTCCAAATATAAAGAAAGGAATGATAACTAGGATTGGACAAAGAACAACAATAAGAAATGAGTGAAATGAGAAATATATAAAATATTAAGAAATGACTAAAAGAAAGACTTATTGGTTGTTGATATGGTTATTATAAGACATATCCTTAAGTGAGGAAAATTTATGAGATAAACCTGTGATTTGCAGGAGGGACCACAGGCGTAGTGCAACAGCAGCACCAGGGGAGCACGAGTAGAGCTTCTATTGCAGGTAAATGAATCACACCTTTACCTTCTAGGTAAATTCCATGTTTTAATATATATTATTGATATGAAATGTGAATTACTGAATGTACGTGTACTCAAGGGGAAAGGTTGTTGTGTGAATTGCTATGTGATGAAATTATTACTGACAAATGAAATATGAGAAGTGCGATTTGAGGTGTAAACTAGCATACATTTAGTGTATGTTAGGATCTCGGGTAAGGGGATCGCCACGTTTGGACTAACATATATTTAGTGTATGTTAAGATCCCGGGTAAGGGGATCACCATGTTTTGGCTAACATACATTCAGTGTATGTTAGGATTCCGAGTAAAGGGATCACCATGTTTTGGCTAGCATACATTCAGTGTATGTTAGGATCCTGGGTAAGGGGATCACCTTGCATCGACTTATATGGGATGATGATGATGATACCAGTGAAAGGGGTATTGGTAAGGGGTTAAACAAAGATAATCATGTTTGATCTTATAAAGTCTGGAATGGAGGTTAATAGTGAAAGGGGGAACGGTTATTAATAGTTTGAATGAGGAAGAGATTCTAATGAAACCCAAAAAGGAGAAGTAAACAAAATATGAATGCATGTTACCCTGTTGAAATTGTTTGATATTCATGTTGTTATTTTTTTATGTGATATTCACCTTTCAATAATATGTATTTTGTTTTTGGAACATCAAGTGCACGACAGGAGTAGATCCTAGCTTATGTTCCCTTCTAGTAATTTAGGTTATAGGGGGTATACTCTTATATTTTGTAAACATGAAAATATTTGTATAACTTAATTTGTATAATTAATGTTTAAACTTGATTGAATGAACTTAATCTCTGCAGTTCATGTAACCGTTTTTCATGTCCAAGTATTTACTTTTTATCCATCCATAATGATATTTTGTTATATAATGTTTATCATGAATATTGTGGGTAATATGTGTGAGAATATTATGGAAATTAAAACCCAAGATGATTGGGTCGGGATTAAGTTATGAGATGCGAGTTATTAGAAGTGTAAACAGGTTACATGTCGATTACTTGGGACCTTCCGGTATAGGGGGGACTCCGTCAAAATTTCGATAAATTTTAATATGAAAACCATGAATATATATATATATATATATATATAAGGGAAGAAAAAAAATTTACTCTGTTTTTGGTTGACATGAGAGTGTTGTTTTTATCCCGGAATGGGGGTTGTTACAAGATTCCTTATCCTGTGTAGTTGAATTCTAGTTCTTGTCTCTTTCATTACCCTTGGCAGATTGGTGGTCTTTGTTTTTAAAAGGATGTCCATAAGGATCCTTTTTATGAAAATATGCTATATAAGGGGTCTTCTCCACTCAATCAGTCACTGCACCTACGAGATGGTGTGTGGTTTAAAAGGCAAGGTTTACTTGAATCCTGCTTCACTCTTCATTCCAAAGATCTTAGCATATGGTCATTCCTTTCTAGTTTTGGATATCATAAAACTCTCTCTCATATTAAGCAGAGTTTCCTCTGGTCTGGAATGCATGGGATGGTCAAGGAGTATTTAAAAGAATGTGATGTATGACAAAGATTCAAAAATGAATGCATGAAACTGACAGGCTTGCTTCAACCTGTGTCAGTCCCTCCAAGAATATGGACTGATATTTCAATGGATTTTATCAAAGGCCTGCCATCTTCCAATGGGTATTTTGTTATCACGGTTGTTGTAGATCGTTTGACAAAGTATGCACATTTTGCTGCATTAAAACACCATTTTACTATTGCAACCGTGGCTAAGGCTTTTGTCGCCAATGTGGTTCACTTGTATGGAATTCCAACGTCCATTGTTAGTGATCGTGACAGGGTGTTTCTCAATTCTTTTTTGCAAGTATTGTTCCAATTATAAGGCACTCAACTATGCATAAGCTCAAGCTATCATCCCAAGTCTGATGGCCAAACTGACATGATGGACCGAACCTTGGAGCAATACCTACACTGCTTTGCTGGCTACCAATCGAAAAGGTGTTTTGAATGGATCTCATGGGTAGAATACAATTACAACACCTCTATTCACTCCTCCACCAAAACGACCCCCTTTGAAGTTGTTTATAGAACTATACCCCTGATTTTGTTGATGTATATTCCAGGTACTTCTCGTATCCAAACAGTGGATGAGTGCTTGCATGATCGTGATGCCATTTTAAAGGAATTACGACATAATCTCCTACTAGCTCAAAATCACATGAAATGTCAAGCAGATCAACATCGACGCGACATCTCATTCAAAGTGGAGGATTATGTGTATTTAAAAGTACAACCTTACAGACAGTCTTCTGTGCCCTTCCACGCATCTTGGAAACTATCTCTATGTTTTCTCAGTCCCTATCAAATTATTGGGAAAGTCGGTCCAGTGGCTTATAAATTATCGTTACCCCCAAGTTTCCAAATTCATAATGTGTTTCATGTCAGTTTGATGCGGCAACATCACGGGCTAGTTACTCCAGCCTCACCTCAGCTTCCCCTAGTGTCAAATACCTTTACTTTCATTCCGGAGCCTTAAGCTATCTTAGATCGCCATGTCTTTGCAAGGGAAATTACCGGCCTAAATTTGAAATTCTAGTCGAATGGAAAGGAGCTCTTACAAAAGATGCGACCTGGGAGAATGAGTGATACAGCCATATTATTTGATAGTTTTACCCACATTTACCTAGTGTTTTGCTTATATTTTATACATAAAATGCCTTGATATTCTTTATTTTATGTTTTGAGGCACTTTTGGATGAAAGATTAAAAAATAAGTAAATTGGAGATAATTGGCAGATTTGACCTCCAGTCGATGTTTTGTGCAGAGCTTAAGCTCTAGAGGTCAAAACAAAGTGATTCTAGTGGAATTAGAAAGCTAACATCCATACCTTTCTATACATATAAGGAAAGAAAAATAAAAAGAGAAAGAGCATGGAAATCGCAACCTTCAAAGTCAAATCTCGCATTCTACCAATCTTGACCTTCAACTATTCCAACTTGAATATCTTGAGCTATAGAAGTTCATTTGATGCACACTTAATTTTGTTGGATGCCTGACTCAAAGAACTATCAGCCTAACAAATTTTAGTAGAAACAAAGCTCATATGAGAGAGATATGAGTTTTCTAAGATGACACATGAATTCTGCTAGCAGACAGATTTTGTGAAGAAACAAGTCCAAAAGTACTTCTCAAAGCATCCAAACCGTCATCCAAGTCTTTATTTCGGCAATTTAGCTCCTCTAAGTCAAAAGTCAAAGCTTGAAGATTTTATGTAAGGTTATATCTCTTTTTTTAGGAAAATAGTTATTGAAAGGCTTGAATGTAAATTGTCTACTTAGGAAATTACTATTTTGTAGAAAAAGAATTAGGGTTTCCTACAATATAAAAAGAAAGAGTGAAAGGAAAAGAGAGGACAGCCATCCAAGAGAGAAAAAAACGCCCATTTCCTCCAATAGAACCAGAAATCATGCTTTCTTCTTTCTTTTTGATTAGTTGTTCAATAGACATGCAAGACTAAACTCTTTTTATTGGTTGCAAGGACACAGAAACCTTCGGATTTCAAGAACTGTGATATTTATTTTACTTTTTCTTTTTTAGTTTATATGATGAATAAATATGTTTGTTCTCCTATGCTTATTTTCTATGATTTTTTATTTTAATTGCTAGAGCGGACTCTAAGTTATTATTGTAAACAATCTATTGCTAAGTTTGCTATCAAAATCGGTGTTGTTGTATATAAACTTGTAAAACAACTAAGATTTATAATTATGGCGGATCCAGATTAGTAATCTTAGGGAGAACATTCAATAGATTAAATCAAACATGGACTGCGGACAGTTATGTTGACTAGATTAATCAACTCATCTAGTTCTTAAAGCTGCCATTGAATTAAATTACTAGCATGGACACTATGGTTGTTTGATGGTTAGGATTAGTTATATAGTGGATTTGTTAATTAATCAATATAAGAAAAGATAGATATATGAAGTATAAATTGACATTTTGTTTCTATGATCAGTTCTGATTTCTATAGGTGGACGTTTACTTGAAATCAAGGCTTGTTCTCTTGATAATTTTCTAATTTTATTTAATTTTTGCTTGATAGTTTTCTGTTTTCTTTTGTTTTAGCCTAGATAACCTCCAAAACCCCCTCCCCAAATTGCATATCATCTAGCATAAAAATCTAACTTGAACCTTCCTCATGAGATCGACCCCTTGATTGCTCTATACTATCTTGTTTGTTGTGTTTTAAGCTAGGGTAATTAATTTGTGCGACCGCGACATTGCACCAAATTTTGGCGTCGTTGTGGGGGAAGTGATTTTACTTGATTCTTGTGCTGTGATTTTTATTTGTTGTGATTGTTATTTATTTTATTGAATAAAAAAGAGAAATAATTTTTTTTTGCTTGCAGCGATACCGTACAGTATGGTACAATTACTATTCAAAACTAATTTTTTGGTGGAATTAGGTTTTGGCCTTTTTTTTCCTGAAGGGAAATGATGTTCTGAATAGGACTACTGCCTTTGGCAACTAGCCCTACCCTTTCGAGGCCAAATTACACTATTTTCTAGGGTTTTTAGGTAGTTTTTTTTTTCTAGTGTAGGATTTTCATTCAATTTGTTCTGAATAGGACTTGTTTGGTTTGTTTCTTTTTTTAGGCCAATTTACGCATGTAACCCGTTCTACTAATCAGAGTCAAGTGCAGTTAGATCTCAAAATTGAAAACACTTTACGCAGGTTATAAAAGGAAGCTCGCGTTAACACCATGGCTGTTGCACGATAACAAACACTTAAAGAGCTCATTGCTCCTAATGTTGAGAATCAACCATCGTGTATAAACATTGACAATAATATCAACTTCAAGCTCAAGTCTGGTTTTATACATTTACTGTCAATATTCAATGGACTTGCTAGAGAAGATTCTCATACTTATCTCAAGGAGTTCTATATGGTTTGTGTTCGCAAGAAACCGAACATAATTGACGAAGAACAAGTTAAGTTGAAAGCTTTCTCTTTCTCTTTAAAAAGGGCAGCAAAGACATGGTTTTTCTCTATTCTCCTAGGTTCCATTGGAACTTGGAATGACATGAAAAAGATTTTCCTAAAAAAGTATTTCTCAACCTCTTAAGTTGCCAACATAAGGAAATAAATATGTGGGATTCGACAATATCATGGGGAGACACTCTCCGAGTATTGGGAAAGATTTGAGCAACTGTGCATTCAATGCCCTCATCATCAAATACCTGATCAACTGCTCATTTGATATTTCTATGAAGGACTAATATCTACTGACTGTAATATCATTGATGTGACAATTGGAGGGGCATTGGTAGATAAGACACCATCAAGATATGTATTTGACACACATCATGTCGGCAATCGGCGAACCTGTTCCTTCACATCATCAAGATACAATCCATACACCAACAACAATCAACATTTCATTTAAAAGTGAATCTTACATAAACATATATTATTATGTTTACATGATTAGAAATTCACATTAAAAATATACATACATAGACATGAGTTTGCATTCCTATCCCACTAATAGTCATCACGAATTTAAACAAACAGGATCTAATAATAGTTATACATTTAGTACATTGATTCATACAAAATACATCGTGATTTAGAATGCAATTACATGATTCCTTGCAAAAACAGGTTCCCGTGTATTGGGTTTCCTAGGCACCTCGTTGGTGTGACGTCCCTGCCAATACAAAATAATTATAAGAATGCGATTACTTAATAATAATAAATAGTTTAGCAGTTTAATGAAGCATTAACATTATCTCATGTTTGAAACGTAACATTCGTAGTTCCTTTATGTACTTAGTATGCACGACTTGTTGCAAATATAAATGCATCAATTCTTACAATCAACCATAATCTTAAATTTGGTTATCCTCTTAAGTCATCATTAGCCGAGGTTAACCGTTCACTCATCTCGGCCATCCACTTTAGATGCCATTAGCCGAAGCTAATCAACCATTTGTCCTGCCCATCCCTTTGAATGCCATTAGCCGAAACTAATCAATCATTTGTCAACATTTACCTATTTGGCAATTTTGTATCTATACTAACACAATACAGTAGCAATTCATGATAAAGCATTTCATAAATCAACCTTATGAAAAAAGGAAGGTGGAAGTCACCTACTTGCTCCACCTGCGGGTTGTCCTTGTCTCGATGAAGTAGTTGTCTTGATAAGTAAGTTACGAACAAACAAAGATAATGCTAGATAGCTTTACATATATATATATATATATATATATAATGGTTTTAATAGTGGGATTATTTTACATGAAAGATTATTGCTAGACAATATATAATGAAATAGTTTAAATTAGTTCTTTGCGGTGTAAAGGTGAGACCGTAAAGGTTGACAAAAAAATTAAAAATTACCTTATTTTCCATTTGATATATGAATGGTGTTTTATTCCGGGTAAGGGGCTATTACGTTTTTGGTATCATAGAAAAAAGAGGAATAGTGCTATATGGGTGGTTGTGGATCGTTTAACTAAGTTAGCCTTTTTTCTACCATTAACGATGACTAACCCAATAGACAAATTGGTCAAATTATATGTTAAAGATGTTGTAAGGTTGTATGGGGTGTTGATATCTATTATGTCTGACCGTCATCCAAGGTCCTCATATGGATTATGGGCAAGAATTCTAAATGCTATGGGAATGGAATTGAAGTTAAGCATTGCATTCCATCTACAAACAAACGAGCAGACTGAGAGAACCATTCAAACTTTAGAGGATTTTTTGACGACATGTATACAAACTTCAGGGGGGTTGATTAGTACTTAAAAGTGCATTTTTATCAAGGTTTTATATCATCATTTTGCACTTGAAGTATTAATAACTCCTTAACTAGAGCATGTTTTATAATAATAGATCTGATAATATAAGATAGCTTTAATTTATGGTAAATGTTCATTTTAAATGTAGGCATATCTCACAATTCAAAGGATTGATTGATGTGATTAACTATTGAAAGTGAAAGGACAAAGAAACGGCTAAGATTAGAAAGGAGATACCGATTCAATTCAAATTGGAACACTGTTCAGTTATTGGGTCATATCTGGAGCTGTAGATCTTGGATTTCAGCTTAATTTATATGGATGGAAAGCTAAGAAATAGGCCTACAATGTTCATGAATAGTGTAAGACCCAAATCTACCTTTTCAAATTCAAAGTTTGGCCACAAAAGAGAAGTTAGAATCTGTCCTGTAATCCAGCCCAAACACTGCTTAGCATTTTACCCATATCTGGAGTTCTAGAAAACCAAATGACATGAAATTTGGTAGGTGGAAGGAAAAGACAATGTCCAACAACTTTCATGAAGAAGAGTTTCTCAAATTCGGATGGTAACAATGACATTTCGTCCAGACAAGAGCTTGAGGTCTATCCACCACGTCCACCAACAGCACTACTCAGTATTTTAGCCATATCTCGAGCTCTAGTGATCCAAATGCTCTGAAATTTTATGGGTGACAAGATAAGATGATTTCCAACAACTTTCATGAGGAACACTTTGCCAAATTCTGAATGGAGCAATGTCATTTCATCCAGCCAAAGTGCTTGAGTGTTGGTGTCCACCAAGTCTACTAAATCAATAGTTGGCTACTACATCAATAATCAATTACCAAATGAATAGTTCTGAATTTTAGCCTATAAAAGAAGGCATTTGCCATTCATTTAAGAAGCTTGGTTCTAAGATCAAGATCATGTTCTTGCTCTCTCTTTATTGTT
>Ga0325414_1001621_pt1 | contig 21972 bp, 17 predicted proteins | sample PopdelMetagenome_8_FD_206183 | JGI IMG/M metagenome (GOLD analysis project Ga0325414, IMG submission 206183) | Populus deltoides microbial communities from Bellville, Georgia, United States - Leaf-PdKOR-R3 | ecosystem: Host-associated > Plants > Phyllosphere > Phylloplane/Leaf | place: USA... | reverse complement strand
ATTTTGCACTTGAAGTATCAATAACTCCTTAACTAAAGCATGTTTTATAATAACATATCTAATAATATAAGATACCTTTAATTTATGGTAAATCTTCATCTTAAATGCAGGCCTATCACATAAATGAAAGAATTGATTGATGAGTTGAAGTACTGAAATTAAAAGGATAAAGAGATGGCCAAACTTAGAAAAGAGATGTTGGTGCAGTCCAAATTGGAATATTTTTCGGTAATCGGGTCATATCTGGAGCTGTAGATCTCGGATTTTGCTCTACTTTATATGGATGGAAAGGTAAGCCATAGGCCTACAACTTTCATGGAGCCCAAGATTTAACAAGGCCATTTTCAAGTCCAAATTGTAGCAACAATGAAGAAGTCCGAATCTGTCCTGCAGCCCAGACACTGTTCAGTGTTCAGCCCATATCTCGAGTTCTAGAAGTCCAAATGATCTTAAATTTTTACCCTGGAAAGATGAGACAATTCCCTAGAACTTTCATGATTGAAGTATGTTTAAATTATGACGTTATCATTGACTTTTTTGGCAGACAAGAAGATAAGAATTGTCACCAAGTCAAGATGTGGCCACCCATTCATCAATTAGTCAACAAATCAATAGTTCCGAATTTTGGCCTATAAAAGAAGGCATTTGCCATGTATTTAGGCATCTTGATGTTCAGATCAAGATCATGCTCTTGCTCTCTCTTTATATTTTGTAATGCTTAAGTTTTGCTTATATTAATCTCTTGCTTATGCTTTTCATTTCCTTTCCTTGTTTATTTATGTTTCTTTCTTTCATTATGTTTAGCTAAGTTAATTATGTCAAGGTGAAAAGGGTACACTATTGGTGTAAGAATAAGTATAATATAAACTTAACATGGACCTCAATGTTGGATACTAACATGCTTTATATTTGTTATCTTGTTCACTTTTAATACTTTGCTTGTTAAATGGTTAGTCTAGATTTATATTGTATAACACTTGGTACAACAAATACTTGGCACTTTCATAGCCCATACTGTATGGTATAACCGACACCTGAGCTATGGAAGGAACTTGATTTGTTGTTAACATAAGTTATAATCATGAATGCCTGACAACATTTACAAGTATTAGCATTATTCAAATAACTAATGTAATCATGTTAACAATTTATAATCTGATTGGAACCTCCTTGTGTGTGGTTTTCAATTGAATAATAAGAGTTTATACTATACTTGTTTGAAATACCATTAGTGGATCCTCTAACCTTGACATTTGTTGTTATCATTGTTTAATCCTTACGTTAATCTTCCATCTCAAAGTTCTCATCAACTTCTTCTTCTTCATCTTTATCATCATCATCATCATCATTATTATTATTATTATTATCATTGTTATTGTTGTTACTATTGTTGTTGTATTATTGTTGTTTATAATTTATACAATTAATCTCCCTGTGGTTCGACCCCGGTCTTGCCGGGTTATTTATTACTTCGACACTCCTACACTTGGAAAAAGACATCAATCTTTTGGTCGTGTCATAGTTCTAATTAAGAGTTTCTTGAAATTTCATTTTTAGCTAAACCAGATAAAATAGGTTGATCTTTAACCTTTTTCTCAAACTCATTTGGACTCATTATTGTAAGTCTTTGGTCTTTCACATTCTCCTTTTTCTTGTTCTTATTGCTAGGTTTTGGTGGCAATCCAATAAGTTTGATCTTTTTACATTTAAAAGTGAAAGAACATGAATTTGATCCACCAGAAATAGTGATGTCTAAATCATATATACATGGCCTTCCCAAAATAGCATGTCCTACATCCATTGAAATCGTATCAAACCAAATTTCATCATAATAGTCTAGGAATTTGATTGGGAACAAACATATCTCATTAACTGCTATGGAGTTATTATAAATCCATAACACATTATATGGCTTAGGATAAGGATCATTTTTAGGCCTAAGCGAGCTACAATATTTAAAGATACTACATTGATACAATTTCTATTATCAATGATAATTTAGCAACCCTTATCTCCACACTTGATATAGGTGTGAAAGACAACACTTATTCTCCAATCTTTAATTCCAATCTTATTCTACAATATTTACCTTTTTTTTTTTTTATCATGATTGGTTTTAAAGATATTACTCAAGGTCAAATCAATGGTAGTTGTAAACTTAAAGTTGGATGCTAGATGACTATTCATAAATGCATGCAACATTAACTTAGAAATGGAATTGAGATCGCATATGATTTCTGCAAGTGAAATCATAATACAAAAATAAAATTAATTATATTTTTTTTAATGTGGAGATTAATCAAAGAATAGAAAACATTAAGAAGATTTTAAGCATGCAATACTAGACCTTTAAGTGTAAATGATTAATCAAACACAATGTCGAACTCACAAATAACAAAGAAGACTAAATGCTAGATATCAATAATGAAAGAGGTTGATAAGCAAAAATAACATGTAGAAATGCAAGGTGAGATTTTTTTTTTTTGAATTTTTTAGGCATAATGATAATAGACAACGTAGATCACACAAGTTATTATCGATGTGGTATCTCTTTCTCATTGATGTAGTTGTGCCTGATGATTTTTTTTTTTTGCTACTATCATTTTTCATTCTCTTTTATTTTTGGTATTGTCACTTTTCATTCTCTTTTTTTTCCCTGACTTTAACCCTTTTTTAACTCAGAATAAAATAAACATCACAATGTTACAATTAAAGAAAGAAAGAAAAAAAAAGTGCTAATCTCGTCCTGTCAATGCACCTCAATTTATGGTGGCCTGATCCAGAGCATGTTACATGTAGAATGCAATTAATTAGGATAAATGCATATACAAAAACATACAATGAAAGTTTATGAAGTTTTTAATCCTTTAAGCTTTTAAAGGCCAAGGCAAGCGGGCTAGGGTTGATCATCTTCGGTTCGGTTCAGTTTTTATAAAAAAAAAGTAATTGAACCAAATTTTTTTTAAAAACTGAAACCGGTTCAAACCGACCGGTTTTGGTTTGGTTTTTAGGACAAAAACTGGTTAAAACTGGTTTGACTCAGTTTTTTCGGGTTTTTTTTTCGGTTTGGGTTCGTTTCAGTTCTGTTTTAGGCTTATAAAACCGGACCTAAACCGAACCGGTCGATTTTTTAATATTTTTAATTGGTTTGATCGGTTTTTTTTTACAGTTTGGTTTTTTCGGTTATTGTTTTTTCAGTTTAATCAGTTTTTTGATTTTTTTCTCACCCCTAAAGCGGGCAGCCTGTTTCTTTTTTGCTGAGACAAGTTCATATATATATATATATATATTCTTTTGTAGCATAAAATCATCCAGATTTGGAGACACATATCCGGCAAACAAAGAATGGTACTTTCTTGATTAGGGTGTGGGGACAATAAGGGTGTGTTTGACTTCTTTTTTTTTTTCACTGAGAGCTCTCCACAAATTCTAGAGTTTGGTTATTGTATTGAGTTTCAAGAATGGATCGTTCACCTATAGAAACAACTAAAAAACTAGTTTTTATATCAAAATTAATACGGGATAAAAGAGATTTAAAATTAAAAAAGAAAGAAAAAAAGAAACTATAAAGAGAAAGCAAAAAAAAGAGAAGAGAAAGTTGAAGAAGAGAAAGAATAAGGGTTGGAAAAGTTTGCAACTTTGCAAATTTTACTCATTTTATCAAAAACTTCCTAACATTTAGAAAAAAAATAACATATAAATACTAAAATCCTAATTAGAACAAACAATTGGACTTATAGATCATTAAATAAAATATCCAATAATAATTAAATTAAACCCAATAAATAAACATCAATAAAATTTAATAACACAAGAGTTGAGTTATCCTTCCACTACTAGAATTTTTATATTTACTGATAGAAATTTTCATTAGTATTTATACTATCAATCCGTCAGCAATGAATTTACCCATGGAATCACAGACAGAAATACTACGTCAGTAAAACTCACATTGCTAATTTTTGGTTTGACGGTCAGTCCATCGATAATAAAAAAAATATTTATTACCGATGGATTTACTAAGGGAAAAGCATGCCAAAAAAAATTTTAACCACTTCATTCTGTCCATCAGTATTTTCCTTGGGAAGCTTGTCATATAATTGACAGAAATACTGTATGCAATTTCATCGGTAATTGTTTAAAAATATTTCTTTTAAAAAATCTATTTAATAGAACTAGAAAATAATTAAATTAATATAAATCAACACTTCATAATAATCAGGAACTGAGTTGCTTGGAAAGAAGAAGAAGAAAATCAACTCAAATATATTTACAACAAATAAATAACACAAAAAATAAACAACAATAACAACAAATAAATAAATCAACTAAAAACAATTTCCACCTAACCTAGAAAACCTATTTTAGAACCCATAATCTAGCAACAAATAAAATAATTTAATTGAAATTGAACAACAAAATTTATAAACAAAATCTAACAAAATTGATCTCATATGAAAAACAAAATCCTATAACAACATTCATACAATTATTAAGAATAAAAAATTTTAAAATAAAATAATAAACACATATAATGCAAAAAAACACAAAAAAAAGAAATAAAGAAAATGTTTATGTTAATGTAGTTGCGAGTGAAGTTAAGAAGAGAAAAGAAAAAATAAATTTATAAAGTATGTTAATTAAAAAAAAACTAAGAAGAGAAAAGAAGAGAAAAGAAGAAAAAAGAAGAAGACATGCCTGAGTGTGGAGGAGAAGAGAAGTTGAGGACAGGAGAGAAGAGAAAAGAAGAGAAGAGAAAGAAAAAAAAAGGGATGATGGTGTTTTTACATAAGAAGAAGAAGAAGAATAAGAAGAGGAAGGAGGAGAAGAAGAAAAAGCGCTTTTGATGTGAAATGAGAGATTCTTGTCTTTTTATTGGGGCATTTTATCAATGAATAATTAAATATTAATAATTTTAACCATTTCTTCGGTGATTCCGTCTATAATATTTAATTTAAATTTTCAATTTAATAAAAATTTTTTAGAAACCCCTTAAATATCATCAATGACTTTTTAATTTGTCGGTGATTTCATTTATAAAAAACAGTAATTAACAGTACAATTGAGAAGTAAACAATTGCAAAAATTATATTGAGTTTCAAGAATGGATGGTTTAGTTATAGAAATAACTAAAAATTAGGCTCTATTTCAAAGTTGATGTGGGATAAAAGATATTTCAAATTAACGAAAAAGAAAAAAAAAAGAAACTAGCCCCGTTTGTTTGCTGGAAAATAGTTTTCTTTTGGAAAGTGAATTCCGGGAAAATGAATTACTTTCTGATGTTTGGTAGTGTAATGGAAAATAAGTTGGAAAACATTTTTTAGTGTTTGGTTATGTCATGAAAAATGAGCTGGAAAATAACTTATTAATATTTTATTTTTTTCATGTTTATTAAAATAATAAGGAACAAATCTTAGAAATTAAAAAGTTGAATGAGAATGAAATTGAAAAAAAATATAATTTCATAAATTATTTCAAATAAAATAAATAATAATCAAAATAATAGAGATCAAATCTAAAAAATTAAAAAAAATGAAAGATGAAGAAATTAAAATAATAATAATCAACATTTCATAAATTATTTCAAATAAAATAAGTAACAATCAAAAGAATGAGGACCAAATTTGATAGATAAAAAATTTCAATAAAAAAATGATAAGGAAAAAGCAAATAGCAATTATAAAAATAAGGACCAAAGTTAATATAAAAATTAAATTTTAAGAGATGAAATTGAAATATAAATATTCAAAATAAAATATATATAGCAATCAAAAGTTTGAGGATCAAATTTGATATAATTAGCAAATAATGACATTTCTAAATTTTTCACAACTTCCGGAAAGTGTTATCTGCCCAAATTTTTCAGGAAAACACTTTCTTGAAAACCAAGCCAAATTTTCCTTTGACTGGAAAGTGTTTTTTATTGACCAACTTTTCTAATGGCAAACAAACACAAGAAAGTTTGGAAAGTGATTTTCTGGAAACCACTTTCCGGAAAACAAACACAGCCAAAAGGAAAAACACTTTTCTGGAAACCAAACCAAATTTTTCTTTGGCTGAAAAGTATTTTCCGTTGACCGGAAAGTGTTTTCCATTCACCAACTTTTCTAATGGCAAACAAACACAGAAAAGTTTGGAAAGTGGTTTCCCGAAAATTACTTTCTAGAAAACAAATATGGCATAAGAAGAAAAAACAAAAGAAAAAGAAGAAAGGGTTGAAGAAGAGAGAATAGAGATTGGAAAAGTTTGCAACTTTGCGAATTTTACTCAATTTATGAAAAACTTTCTAATATTTAAAAAAAACATATAAATATTAAAACCTTAACTATAACAAACAATCAAACTTATAACACATTAAATAAAATATCTAATAATAATTAAATCAAACCCAATAAATAAACCTAAATAAAATTCAATAACAAAAGAGTTATCTTCATGGATTATACGAACTTGTAAACTCTTGTCTCTGGTTTTATGTACCCGTCACCAACTCCATATTGTGTCTGTTCCAAGACTTAGTTTCACCAGCTTAGTTTCACCAACTCCATATTGTGTATATCCCAAGTCTCAGTTTTCTATCACGTTTGAAATTAGATCAAAGTCACATAAGCTATCGGCAGTCATAAACACCAAAATGCAGAGAATTGACAGCATATCCCGCCAGCAGAGATAACAACAATTCATTAATGGCAAAGGGAAGGAGATAAGGAGGCAAAAACGCAAATTATTGGATCTTAGACTACATATCAGTAGCCCTCAATAAGATTAAACCCAGGACTTGTCAAGTTAAAATATCAAACTCCCAAGTCTTAATCTCTATACTTCTGTTTGGGGGGCTGCATAAGAGCATGGATAGTATCCTGCCAAAAGGAAATGATAAATTGTTTACTAGTTAAAATAATGGAATGGTTCTGGTCTTGAGTACTAAGGAACAGATGGTAAACCATTTCATTTGTAATAATTACATTACATATACGGTGAAAGTTCCAAGATATGAGACTCATTCCTCGCTATCTACTGATCATTCAGAGATATATTCATAGAAATATATGAACAGCACATAGACTGACACAATTTATGGGGGAAAAATAAAGCTAAAAAATTGAAATGTCAAATCTTGGCAGCTTTAGGAACGGGCTCCGTGTCAATGCCATTACTTTAAATTGCTTCTTGTGATTCCTTCAAAAACATCAGAAATTAGGGAAGAAATCTTGACTGCCAGTCCTTAATCTTGCTTTCAAATCGGTATTCCCAGGGGTGGGTATCAAAGGCCTACTTAAACTTTAAAGAACATGTTGTGCACTGTCCGAAACACTTGAACAACCACATTCAAGAAATGGGTCTTTTTTTTTCTTTTCTTTTTTTATGAATATCAATTCTTGTAAGTCTTTTATAAATATAGGACAAAACCCATGACACATGGTAGGATGACTAGATTGTTCACCTTCGAACGTAAAAAAAATGCAAATATTGTTGATGTATTTTTCTAGTGAAAAAACAAATTGTATAGAGATTAATTTGATATGATATAATTTACTTTGTGGATCTAAAAGTAACTTAGACGACGTGTGAAAACATAGTTTGACTCAAATAAAATTTAAAGATTTTTTTTAATATTAAGATAACAACATATTGGATTGACTTGGGTCAACACGGGTTAACATGTCAAATCCACGACACGGGTTATGAGAGACTATAATAATCTCATAGTAAGTAAATCAAAACAAATTATAAAGCTCAATTCTCAAGCAACTCAATGTTGAAAGATGAAATTGAAAAAAATAATTAAAAATATAAATAAAACAACTTGAGTTAATAAATATACAAATTAACACTGGAATAAAAAAATTAATGGAATAATATAATTTTAATTGTTATGATTCAAAACTACAAAAAATAATTAATGTACAAGGGTGAGCACTTGAAGGCCTCAAAGCTATCTTCTTATCCTCCTCGTATGAACTCACTATACTCATCTGTTGCATTTCCACCAATGATTGCTGCATGGTTTCTAAGGCATTCCTTATACCTTACCACTTTATTGGGGGGCTTTTTGATCCTCCTGCTATTTTGAAAGGGAATGTCTATTGGTGAGGACTTGAGCTATTGCTACTGAAGTGACAATGTGTCCATGGCTAAATTTTTCTCTCTATTTTATTTCCCAAGAAAATGGAAAGAAACTAAAACAAATGACTCATTTAGAAAAGTCGGTTATGTTAGGAATATTTAGGATGGAAACAAATATGGAGTTGGCTTAGAGGCACGAAAACACTATCTTTAAGGTGTTTATTTGTCTCACACAGAGACAACAGCTCTAGGATACAACTAAGCCCTCTAAACCTCTAAAAGATTAAAAAGATAAGACCAATAAAAGAATATGTTTTTTTTATTGTGTTTTTTTTTGTATAATAACATGCTTTTATAGACTTGAAACATAATGATGAAACACTATGATTGTTCATCAAATAATATGATTGTTGATGAAAAATATGATTATTCATCAAACAATATGACTATTCATGAAACAGTATAACTATTCATATTAAGTTTCAAGTTTCAAATACTATATTTTGATATTATAAATATTTATATAATAACATTAGGAAGCCAAATAGGAGAGTTTGTCTACCATGATTTAATTTACTACACAATAAAAACTGACACTTAGAAACATTATGAGGGAGTGTTTCTTTCCAATGTGGGATAAACATCTTTTTTTTCTTTATTCATTTACAAACTACACCAACAATCTCCCACTAGTTTGTAATGAAGGTCTTTTCACTTGATAGAATTATGCTTATAAAAAGATATTTTGCAATTTAAACCTTCAATTAGTGTTAGAACTTGAATCCTACTAAAGTTATTGGTGTCCGCAGATTAAACCAATACTTTTATTGTAGAATAAAAGATATTACTCTTAAAGAGGCTTACAATAGTTTAGCACGACCATGTGCTAAAATCTTATTTTTTTCATGAATATTTACAAGAGAAAACCTTAACTCTTGTAAAAAACGGCACCACTTTTATATTCATATAGGTGGAATTATACATGTTTTTATTACATTAGACACAAACTTTAAATTTTATTAAGAGCCTATGTTTATCCTCCTTTACGTAATAAAACACACTGGATACTATCAGAATAGGGACTCAAATTAATTATCAGTGTTCAACATATACAAAATAATAACTTGTTATTACCCATTAATCTAAGAGATAAGCTTCTTGCTGATCCGAAGTTGGGTTCCTATTACTAGTATCTTTAATAACGGGTTTCAACCCCATTCCATTAGTTGTTTTGTTGTATCATGTCTCTAGATAGTCCTTTTGTGAGCAAATCCATTAAATTATTCACAGACTTCACATAGACAATGGTAATTACACCATTTGTAATCAACTCTCGAATATATCTATATCAAATGCTTATATGTCTTGACTTACCATTATAAATGTTATTATAAGCTCAAGACATAGTTGCTTCACTATCGCAGTATAAAGAAATAACTGACATAAGTTGTGGCTACAACTTAGTATCAAACAACATATTTCTTATCAATTTTGTTTCTTTACCTGTAGTAGTCATAGCAATAAATTCTGATTCCATGGTAGAATAAGAGATGCATGTTTGTTTCTTAGATGCCCAAGATATTGCACCTCTTACAAGTGAGAAAATTCATCATGATATGGACTTATTATCACCTGAACTAGTCATCCAACTTGCATCACTATATCCTTCCATCACAGCTGGAAAATTAGAATAAAACAAGCTCAAATTGATCGTTCTTTTTAGGTAACTAAAGACTCTTGCAATAGCTTTCCAATGATCTCTATTCGACTTGCTTCTATATCTTGATAATTTGCATATAATAAAAGTTATATCTGGTCTTGTACAATGTATAGCATACATAAGACTTCCAATTACAATAGTATATTCTAGTTATGCTACCGTTTTATCACAATAATCATTTAACTTCATGCTAGAGGCAAATGGGGTATATATTAGCCTCCTTTATATTGAGATGCTTAAACTTATCAAGCATTTTCTCAATATAATGTGACTGATTAAGTGCATAGCCACTACTATGTTTCTTAACTTTGATACCTAAAATTGTATTTACTTCACCAAGATCTTTTATTTTAAAGATAAAAGTGAGATACCTTTTGGTTTCAACTATTTCAATCATATTGGTGCTAAATATTAACATGTTATCTACATAAAGACAAATAATCACACCAAATCTTTTGTAAATTTAGAATACATACACTTATCAGCATCATTGTGATGAAAATCATTCAATAAAATTGCTTTGTCAAACTTTTCATGTCATTATTTCGAAGCTTGTTTTAAACCATATAAAGACATTACCAATTTCAAACTTTTTCTTCATTTCTAGGAACTATAAAACCCTCAGGTTGCTCCATATACATTTCCTCCTTTAATTCTTCATTTAGAAAAGTCGTCTTTACATCCATTTGATGAACATACAATTTATAAATTGATGCTAATGCAAATAAAACTGTAATTGAAGTAATTCTTGCCACCGGAGAATAAGTGTCAAAATAATTAACACCCTCTTTTTGAGTAAAACATTTGGCAACTAATCTTGCTTTGAAGATTTGTATAGAACCATTGGTATTGTATTTTCTTCTAAACACCCACTTACATCCTATTGGCTTAGAACCTGTAGGTAAATCTACTTGGACCCAAGTATTGTTAGACAATATTGAATCCATTTCATCATTTACTGCTTCTTTAAAAAAAGCAGCATCCTTAGAAGACATAGCTTGACTTAATGTCTTTAGATCATCTTCCATATTTTGGATCATAGGTGTTCTTTTTAATACTGTATTTCTATCACCTTCCACTAAAATTACAATTAAATCAGTAGAAATAAAATATGTATCTATGTGTTTTTCCTTTCTAACTCATTGAATTCTTCTAGGTTCACTTGAACCTATTATTTCTAGTTTTTTACATTTTTCATTTAGCATTGAGCTAGGAGTCATTACTTTTAGATTTGGTTCTTGCACATTTGAATCACTTATAAATTTATTTTAGATAAATTCAACATGTATAGATTCAATAATCACATTAGTTTCTAAATCCAAAAGTCTATAACCCTTTGAATTTTATGCATAGCCAACAAAAACATTCTTAAGACCTCTGAGTTCTAATTTTGTTTTTTGAGGATTAGAAACTTTATAAAAAGCTACACACCCTCGTACTTTAAAATAATTCAAATTTGATTTTCTACAGTTCCATGCTTTATAGGGAGAAACATTTAATTAATATTTTTTTAGATAGTACTCTATTGTAAATGTGACACGCAGTAATTAAGGCTTCACCCTATAAATTATTTAGTAATTTAGCATTCAAAAGCATGTCATTGACCAACTTAAATAATTGAGAATTCCTTTCTACTTTAGGAAAGGCTTCTTTATCATCTTTGCTTGAATAAATACTTCATATTTGTTATTATTATCATGCTAATATGAAATATAACCATGCTTACACATATATTTTAAATATCTATAATTTAGATGTCCTAGTCTAGCATGCCAAAGAAGAGAAGTAGATTCAACCATCTAAGTTAAAATATCATTGATTTCATTAATATTGAACTTAAACATGCCATCACAGGAATAACTTTTTTCCCCTACAAACATCTCACTCTTAGTTACAATAACTTTATCAAACTCCAAAACAATCTTGAACCCTTTCTTGCTTAAGAGACTAGCAGATACAAGGTTTTTCTAATTTCAGGAACACGAAACACATTAAGCAAAGAATTTTTTTTTCTAGAAGTAAAGTATAACTCAATAGTTCCTTTTTCCAAAACTTTGGCAGAATTATGGTTGCCCATCAAGACCTCTTCAGGTTTTTTCAATTATTCATAAGTCTTGAACCATGCTTTGTTGTTGCAAACATGAACTGTTGCACTAGAATCCAACCACCAATCTGAAGTCTTTACAATATTAGTTGTCTTATTTAATTCGATAATCATTTCAATTTGAATGTTTGAAACCATGACAACTAACTCTCTCACTTTGTCTTTTTCAACCATATTCACTTTGAAAGAACCACATTACTTTGTTGAAATTCTTGAATCTGCACTCTGTTATGTAGTGCCATTTATTTCCATAATGGAAACAAACTCTATGCTTCTTATTAGCATTTTATTTCTTCTTGAATTTGTTTTTTTTTTTTTTGCACTTTTAGATTGTTTTGAGTCATTGTCAAATCAATTTCAGTAATCAAATTCACTTTAGAATTTGTTACTTGCAGTTCACGCATACGAGATTGAACCTGAATTTGCAAATGTGTTTGAAATTGTTCAAAGGTATAATTGTATGTAAAATGCAACATCTTCTTCCTATATTCATTCCAGGATGGAGGAAGTTTTGATAAAACAACCCTTACCTGAAGTGAATCAGGAACTTTGATATCCAAATCACTAAGTTTTGATATTAACATTTGAATTTCATGGACTTGATCCATGATTGGCATATTATCAGTAATCTCATACTAAAAAAATAATAAATTAAGAAAACGATCAAAACCTGATTTTTCCTGCTTGTAGTATGTCTCCAAAGCAGCCCAAATTTCTTTTGGCGACTTCAATTTGGAGAAGATGTCATAAAGTCAACTAGTCAGAGTATTCAGCAAGCATATACCCTCAACAAAACACTCCATCTTCTTCACGTTTTAGCCTTGTAGTCTTAACAGTAGCAGATTCGTACCATCAAAATGATCTAGTTGAATTTTGACATCCTTAGCAACCCTGACATTGGAATTCATATTTGTCTCCATCTGAATAAACACCTTAAAATTGTTAGGAATATTTAGGATGGAAACAAATATGGAGTTGGCTTAGAGGCGTGAAAACACTATCTTTAATGTGTTTATTTGTCACATAACATAGACAACACCTCCAGGATACAACTAAGTCTTCTAAACCTCTAAAAGAATAAGAAGATAAGACCAAGAAAAAAAATATATGTTTTTTTTTATTGTGTTTCTTTTTTGTATAGTAACATGCTTTTATAAACTTGAAACATAATGAAGAAATATTATGATTGTTCATCAAATAATATGATTATTCATCAAACAGTATGACTATTCATAAAATAGTATAAATGTTCGTATTAGGTTTTAAGTTCCAAATGCTATCTTTTGATATTATAAATATTCATATATTAACATTAGAAAGCCAAATAGAAGAGTCTGTCTACCATGACTTAATTTACTACACAATAGAAACTCACACTTAAAAATATTAGGAGGGAGTGTTTCTCTCCAATATGGGATAGACATCTTTTCTTTCTTTATTCATTTACAAACTGCACCAACAAGTTATAGATAGAAGAGAAGAAACAAAAGTGAGTAAATGCATATGCCATACGTGAAAAACTGACAGAATGGAGTTGCGTTCTTTGGATGATGTGTTTTTTTACCAAATTTGACTCATTTCTCTAGATTTTGTACTCTCAATTAAATGACAATATTGCCCCTTTAACACACTAATATACCTTGTTGGGCAACCCCACAATTTAAATTTTTTTAACACTGGCACTGTGTGAAGGAGAGATTTTCACTTATTTCAATGCCATTCACTTATTTCAATGCCAAAATATTCAATATTTGATCATGAAAAGAGAGTTTTAAGGGTTTAATGTAAGTTCTTCTGTCTCTCTATTTATTTTTAATGCCTTATGTTTCCCATTTAGGGTTTAATGTAAGTTTATCAAGGGTAGTGAATGGACATTATTATTTAGAAGTGGCAAATACTATTATTGTCTTATAAACTTTGAGAAATACTCTTTTTTTCCATAATAATTGTCAAACCCGTTCAAGGTTTCAAGTCACTTGATTATTGGTCGGCTTCAAAGGTAAAGTTACATTTAAGAGAAATATTTTTCAAAAAATGTATGATAATCCTTGATATTTACAGGATTTTCAAATTTGCCTCCTTTTTTAATACATTTCCCCCCGGTTTTTCATACTCCACCAAAATAATTGTACATGAAGTTATCACTTAAATTCAAGTTTTAGGATTCAATTTTGATACTATAATTTTGTTTAAATTCAATATTACATAGTAAAGTAATACTATTTGTGTAATAATATCTATTAAAATAGTATTTTTTTCTCTCTCTTTTTAACTGCAAATCCTAATCCTTGACATCATTGACATGAGAAATAAAAATATTGTATATATAACAAGTATGTCTGCTTTGGCCAAAACAAAAAACATTTCAACACCAAAAGTGCAAGTTTGTTGTTACAAGATTTCATGTGTTAGGCAGTATAGTTAAATAATATTTTTGAAATTTTTTTATCTTGAAATTTTTTTAAAAATAAATTTTAAATAATAATAAAATGTTATTTTAACACATTTCTAAATAAAAATACTTTGAAAAATAATGTTTTCCACGCTCTCAAATCAACATTAAATGGTCACTCACCTTTTTTATAACACACTTTTCTCTCAAATACAATAGCAAAAAAAAAAAAAAAAAAAGAAAGAAGAAGAAGCAAGACCAGCCAAGCATGCGGGGAGGCCACAGTCACCATCTTCCACGGGCAGATAGTTTTCTGACTTCCACCGGCAACTGTACATGAAACTCTTCTCAAGAGAATTTGCTGCCCAAAAAGGAGTACCATTTATATAAGATCCAGCACAACAACAAAAGGGAAATTTATTCCCTCCTCTCTACTCTAAATCTAACATAGAGAGAGAATAATGGAGGGAGAAGGGGTAGAGAAATATTCACAGGTCATAATGGAACAATATTGTGCTTTCATTATTCAATATCACCTTAAATATCTTCATCTAATGTCTATGCAAACTCTTTTGATTAGCACTTAGAAAAAAAGAATTGAGAGGGGTGATTTAATGCTTGGAACTTGTTTTGAAGAAAGAAATCTAAAGCTAGGGTTTAAAAAGAAAGAAGAAGAAAACTTGAATTTTTCTTGCATCCATTCCTTGAATCTTTATCCAAGTAAGTTGAAGAACACGTTTAGAATGATTAATTGTTATAATTTTATGTTTTGATGAAGAAATTAAATTGCTATGATTATGTGAATTTGAAGATTTATGGTGTTAATTATTGAAATGATGTAATTTATGATTGAACTTATATTAGGAAGCATAAATTATTAATGGGTAAGTGTTTAATTTAGAAATGGAAGAAACAAACCACTCCGCCCTTTTTGTTATTGGTCTCGGCAAAAGGAGAAGTTTCGGGAGATTGAAGAATTTAATGCAATTGTTTAGGAATTGTGAGAATTTATGGGCTTATAAATGTTAATAAATGGAATGGTGAAGGATGTTACAAAAATAAAATATTCACCCTTTTTCCTTGAAGGAATTTTGGCCATGACATATGAAAAGGAGAAAAAGAATTTTGACTTGGATTTTGTTAATGTAAAAGAGTGATTTTAGATGAATCGGATGGATTGTTGGAGAATTAGAAAGTTAATTTCAATGAAAGGTTAAAAAGGAGAATTTTACTCTTCTTAACTTAAAATGAATTGAGATTTTTATTATTTGGTTATGAATAATAATTGACATGTTGATTTTTGTGCTGGTGCAAAAGAGGTCGCAGAACCTAATTAGCAATAAGGGACCACTTCATGCCCACAAACACCAGGTAGGTGTTAAATACCCTATAATAAATTAATTGTTTAATTTAGTATTTTAGAAGAAATTTCCTTTGATTGTAATTTTAATGTAGAAATTGTGAAATAAAAAGAATGGAAATGATGCCCTGTTAAATGGGCGTGTTGAAAGATTATTTCCTAGTTAATGGAAATAATGTTGAAATGGACATATTGGTTGAACTATTTTCCTTTTCTTTTTTAGATGAACTTCGGATATAATGTACTAATTAATGGACAACTTGAGAAAGTCATATCCTAGTTAATGAAGAAGATATCTAGTAAAGGATTGGCAAAAAATAAAATTTAGATTAAATTATTATATTGACGATAAGTACTTCATTTAATGAGCTAGTGCGTATATTATTTCTTTATGCTTCAAATAACCCTTATTTAAATTGTGTATTATTAATAAGTGTAAATTTTCTAGTCTTTACCAAATGTTCACATGTTATATAAATATATTGTTAGGTACATCGCACCCTCGAGCTAGAAAGTAGAAGCATAGATGGAAATCCTTGTTTAAGTTAATTTTTACATTGGAAGTATTAATATTATGTTTTATATTGCCTGTATGTTAAGGAATTTTAAAATGTTTAAATTATTGCTGGGTATGTAATTAAGAACAATGACCTTACTTTAACTAGTAATATAGTGTTGTTGTATTTATATTTGAATGTGTATGTGTCCTAAGAAATTAATGTTATTGTAAATAAATTAGTTTTAAATATTGTACATGAAATCATAGAATGTTAACTATATATAAAAAAAATACTACAGTGGATATGGAAATTGTTGTGTTTAGTGGAGTTGCAATGTTTATTTATACTGGGATGAGTTTGTGGTTATTATTTTATAGGTTTTGATTTTGAGTCGATAATTTGATATTGAAAATACAAAGGAGATTCTGTCAAAATTTTTAGAAAATATTTACTTGAAGATAGACCAATTAACTCTTTTAAATAACTTTTTTTAGGCCTTGACACAATGCATGTATTCAAACACAAAATAAAAAACTTTCATACATAAAATTATATCATTTGTACCTTTCATAATTCATCCTCCAAACCCTATAATAAGTTATTGATTCCAACCTTACCACACCGGAAAAATTAGTTTCCAGTAGCTTTATACTCTTGAGATCATCACACAACAGTGTGGATCCCAACAATTTAAATGTTATATTTTCTCTATTTTTATGAGATATTTTGTTATGTATATAATTAACAATTATAGTTGCTTCTTCTTACAAGTTTTGAGATGCTCCCAAACTTATCAATGTAACATTAATTATTTCTTTTAATATTTGATTATTTTATTCTACAATGTTATTTTATTTAAGTGATAAAGAGTGTAGTTTAATGAATAATACCATTTTTAAAACAAAACCCACCAAAAGATGTTTTGTATTCTCCATTTATATCATTTCCTACGTCTTTTAGCATTCTTGTAATGTTTAATATTTCAATAGCTTTATTTTTATTTTTAAACAAAAAAAAGTACAACAATCCCTTACCGTATATATAAAGTAATCTAATTTTTTTTTTCTCACCTTTAGCTACATAAAATTTAAATCATCAATATATGAGTGAATTAAAACAAATTGTTATAACAGTCTCATGTTCAATCATATATAAAAGTAATGTAATATTTGTTCTAGTCTTTAGTTGCATAAATTTTAAATCACCAATATATGAGTAAATTTATATCCATTTATGACTCACTCTAATATTTTTTTCAACTCAAATATTTCTCATGTTAATTTATGGCACATTATAATATATTTTTTTTTAACTCAAATATTTCTGAAGGCCATTTATGACAAATTAAAATATTTTTCTACCTCAAATATTTTTCATGTCTATTTATGACATATTATAATATTTTTTTTAACTCAAATACTTCTCTTGCCTTTTTACGTTACATTATAATAATTTTTCAACTTAAATATTTTTCATGTTCATTTATATCAAATTCCAGTATTTTTCTAACTCAAATATTTCTAATGCCTATTTATGACAAATTATAATAATTTTTACTTAAATATTTTTCATGACTATTTATGACACATTTCAATATTTTTTTCAACTCAAATATTTCTCACACCTATTTCTAGCATATTATAATAGTTTTTCAATTTAAATATTTTTCATGTCTATTTATAGCTCATTCTAATATTTTTCTAATTCAAATATTTATCACGTCCATTTCTAATCATAATATTAGATTTCTTAAAATGTTTCAAGTTTTATAATGTTGGAAAAAATATATAAGAATAAACAACATTTTTTTACTAGGCAGTAATCATATTTATTAGAATATCATATAAATGTTTTTTTTTTTAAATGTAGGATAGCGTAGGAAAAAGTAACTTTTCGACTAAAAAAATTGTATGCATTCTGACTTTTTATTGGAGGAATGAACTTTTAATAAATGAAAAGTAGAACAGCGCATATCAAAGCCCTTCCGTGATTTCCGGAATATCAATCTGTCATCGTGCGATCGTCCACCATCAATTTAATTTAATGAATTTAGAATTGTCGGTACTTTTTTTAAAAAAAAGTAACTTTTATTTTATATTAGATTTTTTTAATATTAAGTTTTTATTTTTATCATTAATATATTAAAATCATTAATTTAATAAAATATATTCTCAAAACAAAGTACCGTTCTCCCCGTAATCAATCTAGCTAAGTGGTGATAGTCAAGAGATCACTACTGCCGAGTGATTGAAGTGACCACAAAGAAAAGTAGTTTTGATATCTCCATCACTGCCACCAAGTGTCATGATTTTACCGGTCTGTTGGGGTTCAAATAGAAATTGCATTAATAATACTCCTTTTTTCCCCCTTTTAATTAAAAGAAATAACACTTGGAATGCCCTTATTAGCACAAGTGGGAAAGAAAAAGACTTCAAGAAGTGGAAAGAAAGGTATTTATCTTAGTAATTCTTAACAATGGTGGCGATAGCTAGCGACGGAGAGAAGAGACAGCCCCAGTTCAACCACCGCACCCGCTCCTTTCTTTCTCCTAAAGAGGCCAGACACCAACTCCACCATCCTCTAAAGTATAAGTGAGGAAACTATCTCGTCATAATTAAGGAACAGTCACAGGCTTTGCCATACATTTCTTTGGCATCTTCTAATTACTGTGTGGAAGAGTGGGGACTCAGTGGTAGCAAATAGCAAGACATAAAGAGAAGAGTCGGAGCGTGTGAAGACAAAAGAAATACAAGGTGGAACCCAAAGAAAGATCTAGCTGGGAATTTGCTTCTATCTTTAAGCATTTTAAACGAACTCCAATGGCTCCTCTGCCTCTCCTACCTTTATAAAAAAACAAACTTCCCTGAGATATATCATCGCCTGCAGAAGAAGCCAAAAGAACAGATAGAGAGATCTCTGTGTCCTTTCCTGTAGGTCTAAAAAGAACGAAGTCACCTTACCAACTTCCTACCAGCCCACCAAGAACCACCGAATAACACCATCAATGTTGCTTGGAAATTCCTTATGCACCACCAAAAAGTTCTTCCAAAAAACCGTACAAAGGTTCAAGTCTTTTCTTTCTGGTGATCATTACCAAAAGCTACCAAAAACTCCTGCTCGCAATAATCCTCGTCCTCCTTTCACTGGTGGCAGTGACATGAAGGCCCAAAAAAACTTCATCAACATCAAAGACTCGGACAACTTGTGCAACGACTTCACCGGCAGGCGGGACGACACAGATAAAGAGAAACCAAAGAGAGACGAGAAGAAGACAGCATCAGCCCCGTCGTCTTCGTCAGCAAAACAAGAAAGAGATCAGGACCTAAACTCAGGTTTCATGAATTTGTCAAAGGCAACCGCTGTGAAGAATTATCAGTACTTACAAAGGAGAGATCAGGACTATACAACCGATGATCCTAACAATGAAATCAAGAGTTCTTATGCTAGGAAAAGATCACCACTACTGGATGACAATTCAAGTTCTAAGCACATTACATGTGAGGGAAGGAGTTTCTTGGTGGCACAAAAGTTAAAGGAGCTAGAGATGATGGATGTTAGCAACGTAGAACATGTATTAGATGTCGAAGAAGTTCTTCATTACTATTCACGCCTTACATGTCCAGCCTATCTTGACATTGTTGACAAGTTTTTCATGGATATGTATGCAGAATTCATTGCTCCACCTGCGAATCCACGCAGTGTCAATTCGAGGCCAAGGTTGCGTTCGGTCAGGTGATCGACTCTAAATATCCCGGAGAAAAAAGATAATCAAGGCCTGGCAATATTTCATGTTGTCACATTTGTTTTCAGATTTGTTGTATTTACAATTTTTTTTTTCTTGATAATTGTATTTCTCTACAATCATAAATCTGTGCCACAGGAGAAGGACAACAATTTTTGTTATGTGTACTCAGTTTATCGTTTACCCGTTCAACTGACCTGCCCTTCCTTGAAAATCATTTCCTTTCAACATTATAACCATGGATATCGTTGTTATTGAACAAACCCATCAAGCCTAGGCTGAATTTTTTATATATATATATATATATATAATCCAGGATGTTGGATCAATTTACATGTATTATAACTAATTTTTAAATTCATTAAATATTCTGTAAAATTCATTAAATATTCTGTAAGTCCAGCAAGTAGATAAAATACTATAAAAGTAACAGGCATGCACATAAAAATTCAATCCTATAGTGCTGAGATAGAGAATTCCCTCTCATAACTGCAATGCCATGAATCTGAGTGTGCATAGGCTGAATTCTTTGTTTGTTTCTTTGATTCCTTCGATATGATTTCTTATATCATAGACAATAGTGGGTGAATAATGTGAGATCTGCTCTCCTTTGGTGTTATTTGTGGCAGAGGATATATAGGTTAACAAAAAGTGTAAATAGAGATAAAGGAATCTTTATTTTATTCTAAAGGTAACGAGGATATCCAAGACTGATCTTGCAAAAATTTCATGGTAAAAGTATATTTTAAAACTTGTGCTTTAATGCCAAATGCGTTTATTATTTCGTCAAAAACTAGCCTAATTCTAGAAATTAAGTGATTTTTCAAATTCCAGACTAAGAAAAAGCTTAATTCCTTTTTTTTTTAATCAATTACCAATATTGATAATTTGGCAAAAATACCATTTGAATTCATTAAAAAATATAAACATAAAGACCTCTATTTATATTTAATGGGCCTATGTGGGGTTGACGTAACCCAGCCCAAATTTGATTACTTGAAAAGACGAGGAAAAAGAAGGTAAGTTTTCAACATCTAGAAAAAGAAAAAGAAAAAAAAAGTTATTATGACCAACTTGTAGTTAGGTTATTTTTCCTTGGCATTTAATGAAATATAATGTTTACGTTGGTATATTTTAAAATTATATATTATTTATTTTTTTAAATTTAATAACAAGTTTATTAATAACATTAGAACTTGGTCTAAATCAAAAGACATATTAGGCCGACATACTCAAATTTTAAAAGCCCAACCTTAGTTTTTTCAAATTAAAAAAATATATTTTATTATTTATTTTTAATACTTAAAGTAAATGGATTCACGACGAGCTATTATTGCTTTGAATGTTGAAAAGTAAGATGTTTTCAAAAAATAAATTAAAAAAATAGCTCAATATTTAATAACATCAGAGTCGAAAATATTAAGGTAACATGGGTTAGATAAATTTCATCGAGACTCTTTTTATAGGTTTTTTTTAGTATTTGAATTGTGCTCAATAAGCTTAATATATACTTACTATTATATTTATAAATATAATTTAAGTTGTGATTTCGGATTACCAACTTTTAGAGTTGTGAATTCACAAGTAATTGGAATTAACAAAACCAACTAACCTTAAAAAAATTAGGCTGAAGAAATGAGCACTCATTTTTCAATAACAATAGCTAAAGGAGCTAATACTACAACTACATGTTGATACTCATGATTTGATAGCCATCTTGTTTTTTTAGCTAAAGCTGCTCTTCGCAGCTGTACTGATGGCTGAGAGGCCTGAAGAAAAATGTTGTTCTACCTTACTTCACCTATCCAGTGCTTCTGGCTTCCATTCCTTGTGGTTACCACTGCAAGAGCATATTCCTAGTTGGATTACCTACCTAATTCTGAATCTTAATAGGACCTAGCTAGGGGAAGAAGGCACGTAAAAGTTGGATAGTTGGCATGTAGAAGTCTGTTATATAGGCTAAATCTTTTCAGTGTTTACTCGGCTCTAGAAGAATTCCTTCCCCTTAGCATTTCTCAGTTACCAAAGCAAATTGTATAATTAATTTATCACAATGCGAGATTCATTTCTCAATCAAGAAACGCCTC
>Ga0325414_1001620_pt1 | contig 21974 bp, 12 predicted proteins | sample PopdelMetagenome_8_FD_206183 | JGI IMG/M metagenome (GOLD analysis project Ga0325414, IMG submission 206183) | Populus deltoides microbial communities from Bellville, Georgia, United States - Leaf-PdKOR-R3 | ecosystem: Host-associated > Plants > Phyllosphere > Phylloplane/Leaf | place: USA... | reverse complement strand
TCTGGTTTGTAAAAGAAAGAAGAAACTGAAGAGATATTGGGGAGCATTCGATCATGTTATAGTTAAATTTATGTCGAGGAAGAAGGAAGAATTGAGCAAAGAAAAAAAAGTTATGGAAGAACAAGGAAAGATTGTTCCAACTTTCAAAACCATGGCAGCTAGAATCTGCTCCCCCGTCTATATTGACATGGTCATATCTATTCTTGCGACTACCGGTCAAAGTCCTTCGTTCCAAACCTGTACATAAATCCTTACAGTCAAGTTGATTTCTCTCTTTGAAACTCCTGTGACTGCCGGGTTGATCACAAGAGCTATCATTTTATAAGTGTTACAGGTGATGTAGTAGGGATGATTCCTAATTACATTACCGAACTAGAATGTTCAAAATCTTCCATGAGAATCCCACTGGTCAACCAAGAAGATACCAGCTGGAATAATGTGCTGCATTGCCAGATTCAAGCACTTGGTGGGCTGATACAGAAAGCAGCCAACAGCTTCCTAGAAGTAACAATATCGATATCTGGAAATATGCTGGTTTTTCGGCGAACCATAAAGGAACTGAGGTAGTACGAAAGTGCCAACCTCATATGGTTAAGAATGATCAAAGTTCTGAGTCATCGGGAAACAGTAATTTGGCTAACAGGGCAGTTAAAACTCAGGAAGAGCAACACTGAAATACATAAGATAACACAACTGATAGCTTCTTCCCAAGTATATCCCATTATGCTTCCACTTTTAGCACGAGGGAAAATGCATGGTTGAGTGCAAACGATTCTTGTTCTTTGCCCAGAGGAAAATAGAAGTCATCCAGTCCATAGGGTCGAAAGCCATCCGGATTACGTAAATTTCAGTATCGTCCTATGGGGGATCTGGATGTTGACATGGAACCTTCTTATGGAACAAATCTTTCGGCGAATTCACAGTCCATTCCTCGGCAGGTCTGCCAAGGGTTAAAAGGTCTTGACCTGCATGAGGAGACACATGAAAATTATGGGAGGCAGTGTTGAAAACAGATACTTGGAGACAGAAATGGAAGATATTCGTCTGAGGTAACTTCCGACCTTCATTCGCACAACATATCGAAATGACACTATGCTAAACTTTGTGATAAGAATAATTGATAGAGCTTGAAAAGCTTCAACTGTTTTAGTGAATACTTTTGACGAGTTGGGGCATGATGCTTTGCTTGGTCTCTCATCTAGGTTTCCTCCAATTTACTCTGCTGGTCCTCTTAATTTGCTTCATGATCGAAGTCAGAATGATTATCTATCATTAATTGGATCCAGTCTATGGAAAGAAGAGACTGAATGCCTGCAATGGCTTGATACCAAGGAATCTGATTCTGTTGTTTACGAGAATTTTGGCAGCATCACTGTCATGGCACCACAGCAACTTGCGGAGTTTGCATGGAGATTGTCGATAATGAGGCCTGATCTTGTCAGGGGCGATTCTGTGATTTTGCTTCATGAATTCCTCTAAGCAACTAGAGAAAGACACATGATGGCAAGCTGGTGTCCACAAGAGAAAGTCCTGAAGCATCATCAATAGGAGGGGTTTTAAGCCACATGGGGTGGAATTCCACACTTGAATGCATGTCCAATGGAGTGCCAATGCTATGCTGGCCATTTTTCTCCGAGCAACAAACTGTAAGTTTGCTTGCACTAAATGGGGTAGTGGCATGGAAACTGAGAGTGATGCAAATAGAGAAGAAGCTTGTAATAGAGTTAATGGATAAAAAGAAAAGGGAACCAAACCTTTTGTCGAAATCCAATTTTAGGTGTCTTCTAAAATTTTCTTTCAAAAAAAAAAACAAAAACAAAATTCAATCAAAAAATGAAAAGCAATAAAAAAAATAAAAAATAAAAATGAAAAAAGACTGGCAGCTTAGCTGAATCGGGCTGGGAAGAGTTTTAAACACATGGAGGAACCAAACTGAGATTTTGAATAAAATTAGGAGCCCAATTATAACCCGAAGAACCTAAAATTAAAAGACAATGCAAATTCAAGGTTAAATTAAATGATTATGGATAAATTTGTATAAAAATTAAGTTTGAGAACTTAATTAAACTTTTAGTAGGCTAATTTGATTTAATCATGGGGCCAATTAGAAGTTTAATTAAGTTTAAGAATTAACTTGGATCAAGATAAAAGAATCAATTAAGTGTAAGGACTTAATTAGACTTTTAATGAGTCAAATTAATTTTATTAGGAACTTAATTGAGAAAAAAATAAGTTTGAAAGCCTAATTTAAGCTTAATTGAGAAGATTCGAATTTTAGAAGACCAACTTTATTTTTTCCTAGCTAAATTGGGTGAAATTATAGGCAAAATTACAAGCAAATCAAAGTTAGGAGGTCAAATTGAAAAAAATTCAAGATCGAGGATCTTTTTGTAAAAGGCATGTAAATTAGAGAACCCAATTCGGTTGAAAACAGGGATGAAATTGAAGAAATTAGAAGTTGAAAGGTCAATTGAGGATAAAATTGAAATTATCCAAGATCAAGGACCCAGTTAAAAAACACATTTAATTTAAGGGGTGTTTTTGAAACTAGTGTTTTTGAAACTATGCAAGGATGAAATTGAATTGATTCTTAAAATCAAAATTTAATTATGAATCTAAGTGAACAAATTGAAAGATTGAGATCTAAAATTGAAAGATGAGATTTAAACTTAAAGTACCAAAACAACATTGTTTCATATAAATGAAAAGGCGTGTTTTGTATAAAATGATGTTGTTTTATTAATTAAAAAATAAAAAAAGAAGAAGAAACGAAGCCATTTTACAGTGTATTGTACACCATCTTCTTCCTATACACTAGTTTTGCAGACAGGAGGGATGGTTTTTCTCTCGTGTTTAAACCATTTTTAAGAACCTCTCTCTCCTCCATATGCCCTGTATGCGACATTAAACACACCTTTGTTATAGTGTGTCATTGTACTCGAACCTAAGCAAAAAATTTATCACTTAGTAGCCCTGAACCTGCTGCAAAGTAACCCAAAAAAGCACTATCAAGCCAGCTTTTACTACTTTGTTTGGACATGCGAAAGGTGGAGATTGAAGGAACAAAGATCAATGGCTAGAAGAAAATGGTCCTGAATGTCCCTTACCATTTATAAAGACCAACCTCATGGCAACGATGATAAGAGACTAAAAAAAAAGAGAGAGAAAAAGAAATAGAAAAACAGCAAAACCTAGCCTAAAAACATCCCTTTTTGCCTATAAAAATTGCAAAAAAAAAAAAAAAAAAAAGGGAGAAGAGAACCTGTCAATGCCACAAAACCACCACCCTCCTGTATGGCCAGAAACCCATAAGCCCTACAACCTATAAACCTCTCATTTCTTCCTTCCAAACACCCTATAACACATTGTCACCTCTTTTCTTTTCAACCTTTCACTACCAACTTCCACCACTTTTTCTTTCTTTCCAACAACTTCCACCAAGAACCTCCATTATTGCATCCACCATCGTTGCTTCCTTTTTTACCCTCTATAAATATCAACCTCATGGCAGCTATGATGGAAGACTGAAAAAAAGAAAAAGGAAAAAACAATAACAAAAAGAGATCCATACACCAACCCCATCACTCAATCTAAAACATCCACCCTCATGCTCTAAACTAACAAAAATCAAAGCCAAATTCTCCCTTTACCCAACATTATTGAAAATCCCCTTGTTACAATCCAGAAACCTAGTCAAAACATCATTCTTCAATCATAATTCCCAATTATTTTCCTTTCCTTCCTTTCTTCTTCATGCCAATAGCCATCGTGAGCAACCATGAGCTCCTCTATGTCCAGACCTTCATCAACAACTCCACCATGTGCCATAAGCATAACCACCATACTATGAAGGCAGCGCCACCAGCCAACAACATCCCTATTTAGCCAAGGTAACTTTTCATCTCTCTTTCTTATAATTCTCTGCTAGAACAAACATGCAGAATGTGAAATAATTCACATTTTACAGAGGCTAACAACATGGTCACTAGGCTGGGTTGGTAACCAGGTTGTGTGGTTTGGACTTAAACCTAACCCGTATAACTGGTTTAAGTCCAGCCCACTTCTAAAAAAAACCTTTAGGCCATTCGTCGGCCTAAAAAATCAGGTTAGTTTGTGTCTGAGCCTAACCCATACACGTGGGCTTTGACATCATACCCTTAGGCCCAACCCATGTCGTTGAGCCAAGCCCAATCCAGACCTTAAAGGCATGTTTGGCACTCCTTATTTTTATTAGGGAAAATAGTACATAGTTCGGGTCTTTAAAGCTTGTTTGTAAAACATGGCCTTAAGATATTTTTAATAAAGATATTTTTAATAAATCTAATTTTAGGTTGAGGATGCATTTAGTAAACACGCCTTATAACGTTTTCCATTATCTTTAGGTTACCCTTTTTTAGTGTCTAGCCAAATAGAGCTTTAAACATTTTAAAAAATATTCTGAAATAAAATTCAAGATCATTTTGAAGTTATTTATGGGTCCCTCACTTGCTATTCCAACAATTTTGCTTAATATTAAGTTGTGAATTTACACTATAAGATACACATATAATATTAAAAACATCTGGTTTTTTCTCTGAAATTTCAAAAAAATCCAAAATATTCCCTTATCCCAAAAAGACAAAAATATGTTTTTCTTCAAGAATTTCACTTAATATTAGGTGTAGACTTATACTATAAGATACAAACCTGATATTAAAAACACCTTATTTTTCTCTGAAATCTTGGAAAATCCAAAACAATCCAAAAAATTTCACATTAAAAAAATATAAAATATGTTTTGTTTTCATGCATACGGTCAAATTCTAAAGGTTTTTTTTACATATTTTCTAAAACAAAAATACATTTTTATCATATTTTAAAAATATCAAAAGGAATATCATAATCGGTTTATGATTATCTATTAGGATTTTACAAAAAAAATTCAAAAATTAATTTGTTTAATTAATATTCAGGGTATGCATTTTACAATGTAATGCATACTCCCAGTCTTAAATTCAATGAATTGACAGCAATAAACATTATGAATTAGTTGTAGACTTTATTATTTGAGGGTATAAAATTACACTATAAAATATACCGTTGAATATTAAAGATACCAATTAGGAAATAAATGTGATGCTTAAATTTGGGCCTTAGAACATTTAAGATTTAACATAATAAGATAGAGACTTCCTCACAAAAGAAGATCTACCTTAAACCTTAGATAAGACTAATAAATAGATACACGACTTAGAATACCAATCAATCAATAATGCAACTTATCATAAGTAGGGTGCATTAGAGGCGACACATCTTTTCTTTGTATAACCAATCCTTTTACCCAAACTCTCAAAGACCATAGGTTTTTTAATGACCATGATACTAGGTGGCCACTTCAAAATCATAACTTTATGATTAAACTCAAAACCCTCTCAATCTAAGAGATAACTCTGTTATTCGACATCATGCACGCCACAACATGTCTTACAAAAGTTATATGTATCTTAAAAAAAAAGCCAATAAAAAACACATTTTAATACCTCATGGGTTGTTTTCTTCAAAATGTCCACCACAAGCATAAGAATGGAAAAAGTAAGAATAAATGAAACTCATTATTAGGCACACACCTTCTTATGATTTAACCTAGACAAAACTTCAACAAATAAGGCTCATCCTAAACATAATACTTTGTATTAGATTTGAGCTTATCTTTATGAGCTTTAGAGAACTTACCTAGCAATTCTTTGGCAACTAAAAAGTTAACTTAATTCAGATACCATAGATGAAATTCATATAAAGCAAACAACTTCTTGTAAGAAAAAAAAACATTCTTATAGGTACAACATCATGATCATTCTTGCATAACAACCTACTAAAGTGATCAGAAACATGGTTTTCAGCTCATTTTTAATCTTTGATTTAAAGATCAACTTCTTGCAAAGTAAGATATATCTTATAAATCCAGGCTTTGACTCATTTTTATGAAAAAAGTGTTTAAAAATTACATGATTAGAAAACACAATCACTTTAGTTTCAAGGAAGTATAATCTAAGCTTTTAAATGAAAAAATTACAGCAAAGAATTCTTTTTCCATTGTATGATAGTTGCACTAAGCCTCATCAAATATATGTGTTGCATAAGAGATAACATGTAAATTACAATCAATTTTTTGGCCTAACACAACTCCAATTATAAAGTCACTTGCGTCATATATTATCTTAAAAAAAGGTCCTCATTTGGTGGTTGTGCAATTAGTGCCAAAGTTAGTCTCTTTTTAAGCTCATTGAACGCATACTTGCAAGCATCATCAAACACGAGCTTCTTATCCTTAGCCAATAATTTGTATAGAGGTAATGTTATTTTTAAAAATTCTATTATAAATCTCTAATAGAAATCTATATGTTAAAGAAAAAAATAAACTTCTCACTCATTTGCGAAGTAAGGCAAGGATAAGATAATATCTTTCTTAAAGTTATCAACTTTCAAACCTCAAATAAAAATTATATATTCTAAAACTATCTCTTGTTCAACCATAAAATGTCACTTTTTATAATTCAAAACAAGGTTAGTTTTCATGCATCATTTCAAAATAATAGTCAAGTTCATAAGACATGTAGAAAAAAAATTACCATAAATAGTAAATTCATCCATAAAAACCTTTATGATTATTTTTACATAGTCTAAAATCATACTCATTATACATATTTGAAAAGTAGTAGGTGCATTGCATAGACCAAAAGACATTCTTCTATATATAAAAATACCAAAAGGGTAAGTAAAAATAATATTTTCTTTATCTTCAAGAGCAATAACAATCTGATTATAACTATTGTACACATCAAGAAAGTAATAGTAAGACTTACCTGCCAATATCTCAAGCATTTGGTCTATGTTCTTAGAAGTTCTAAAAGGTTTAGCCACAAGTTAAGATGTCTCTACCTAAACTTTTATTTCATCATTCAGGTTATCAATGTACTTTTTAGGTCTTCTCAATGACTTTCCACTTTGTAATGTGATAAACATGCATTCTCCTTACTAGGCATAACTTGTGAATGCAACTTTTTAGAACCTTATAATTCCAACTTACCAATAATACTAGAAAGTTGTCCTATGTATTTCCCTAAGTTGTTTTTTATATTTGACCTTTTTTTTTGCGCAAAAATTGCATCTTGTTTTGTTGCATTGACAAGGTATTAGAAGCAGGTGATTTCATCATATCCTCTATTGGCACACCACTATTAGATTTATTTGTTTAAGGTGGTGATGGTGGTCTAGGTTGATATTAGGTATGTCCTTGGTTAACACCTTGGTTTTATGATGCAAAAACACCTCTTTAATCCCCATATCTCAAGTTAGGATGATCCCTCCATCTAGGATTATAAGTATTAAAATAGGGATCATACTTGTGTTATGGTTATGGGATCATTCCCATAATATTAACTTGATTTGTAGAGTTATCTTGAAGAGGTGGGCAAGAATCAGTACCATGCCCTTACATCATATAAATTTTATAAGTCTTAACCTGTTGTGAATTACCTATCACTAAAGAACTCACCAAAGAGCTTAGAGCATCTAGTATTTGCTTAAAATTAGAAAAATCTACCTCATTAATATGTTTAATAGGTGTGTTTATTCCTATGTCAAATTATTGAGTATTAACAGTAATGTTGGAGATTAATTATTTAGAGAGCTTAGGTGTTTTATTAATTAAAGCTCTTTTATTAGCTATATTTTTCTTGCTCCTATCTTGAAGATTAAGTCTCTCATAAAATTATTAAATGAGAAGTTTCTCAAAAAAATGGTGTTAAGGGCAACTAAAATATAATTTCTTAAACCTCTTATAATATTCATGTAAAGATTCTTTATTCATTTGCCTATCCCATAAATGTTTTTTCTTATACTTCCAAACCCAGACACAAGAAAGTACTTTTCAAGGAAAAATATTTGCATCTCTTCCCATGAGGTGATGGATCCAGAGGGCAGATAATATAACCTATCTTTTATCAATTCCTTCAAACAAAAAGAAAAAGGCTCTTAACTTGGTTTTCTTCTTAGTAACCCTATCAAGTTTCATACTTAAGCAAACAACATGAAATTCTTTAAGATGCTTATAGGGTCATCATTTGAAAAGCCATGGAAAGAAGGAAGTAAATGAATAAGATCATATTTATTCTCAAAAGAAACATCAATTTATAGGAAATTAATGCAAAGTGGTTGTTGGTTGAAGTTTAGAGCATCGAGCTCCTTGAGAGTGTGAGGTTGTTAGATGGCCACGAGGGTATGTTCATTGATGGAATTTTTTAGTGATGCTTGTTCAAAAATAGGTGGTGTGAAGCCTTATTATTGATTCACATTCTCCTATAGTTCACTTGCCAAAGGATGCACACTTGGTGATACAGAAGTTATGTGTCATGACCCAGAAACATATTTAATTTTTATTCGGTGTAAATTTTTTAGGTAAAAAGATGCAATCAATAAAAACAAAACAAATAAATAATCTAATGTTTACATAACTTGTATAATTAAATAATTTTAAGAAAACGATAAAAACTTAGATTATAAACATCCTTTAATTGGGCATATAATAAAACCATATGCTAATATAATAAGAATATTATCCTCAATTACATCCCCAACAAAAAATAATTTAAACATTTAGATTTTTTATCACATAGATAATATAATAACTAAATATTGTTGCTTTCAATCACAGGAATTTTAAATCATACCCAATAATATATTTACTGCCTCATTACATGAAGTAATTATCATGGACACATAATCAATTTAAATATCATTTTGCCAATACGTATCTAATCTATTCTTTAGTATATTATTTTTCTGATATTCGGGAAAGAAAGAAAATCTTCCAATACATCCATTTAACAAGATATTATTTCCATTAACCAGGAATTAATCTTTCAACTCACTCATTCAACAAGACATTATTTCCATTAACCAGGAAATAATTTCTCATTCAACAGGGTATTATTTTCATTAACCAGAAAATAATCTTTCAGCTTGCCAATTTAACAGACAATATTTTCCTTCCTTTTATTTCAAAATTTTTACATAAATTATTATTTAAAAGGAATTCATTATAAAATGTTAAATGAACAAATAACTTATTACGAGATGTTTAACATCTACTTGATGTTTATGAGCGTGAAGTGATTCCCTATTGTTGATTTGGTCCTACGACCTCTTCTGTAACAACAAAAATCAACATGTCATTTATCATTTATAACCAAATGATAAAAATCTCATTTCATCTATTTTTTTTCATACATTTCACATTCTTTTCAACTTAAAGGTCCACATCTTTCTCATCGGTTTCATTTTGAACCGTTACGGCTTAATGCTAGATACACATTTCTTGACTTAATTATATCTGATGCCCTTCAATAGGTTTGATAGGAAAAAAAAATTATACCATGACTGAAAAATCTATAAAGAAAAAGGGTGACAAAGTTTTTGCAAAATTATTATTCATTCTTTCTATTAACATCTATAACTTATGATTTCCCACAATGTCCGAAAAATTTCATCAAATTCTCCAATTCTCTAATTTTTTCTGTTGGCCAAAACCAATAGTTAAGGGGATGAGGTTTTGTTTCTTATACTCTTCAATTAAACACTTACCCAATTATAATTCATACTTTCTAATATGGTTAATTCATAATTTGTATCATTTCAAATATTAACACCCTAAATTCCTAATTTCACATAGTCATGGCAATTTGATTTCTTCATCAAAACATATAATTATAACAATTAATCACTTTGAATATATTCTTTAACTTACATGGATAAGAATTCAAAAGATGGATGCAAGATATTCAAATTCTCTTCTCCTCTCCTTTTCCTTTAACCTTAGCTTTGAATCTCTTTCTTTAAAACAACTTCCAAACGCCAATTCACCTCCCTAAATTGTTTAACTAGTTTTAATCTATCTATTTACACTTCTTCTTCTTTTTTTTTTATGCACTTAGCAAAAACACAAGTGAAAAGGCACACAAATTCTCCCCCTCTCTTATGGTTTCTAGTTGTCTGCCAAGAGAAGAAAAAATGGGCATTTATATAGTCCAATCTTTTAAATTTTACATATTGACCCCTTTTTATATACTCTACTCATCACTTTATTACTTGTTACGATTCGTGCACTTGCGAAATTAGCCAACAAGTTTTTGGCGTCGTTGCTGGGGATTTTAGATAAAATTACTAATAATATCAATATAAATTAAATTTGATCTAATTTGATTGCCTTTTGCCTTCAGCTTTTTAGGTGAGTTGTCTAGTGCATGAGAAGCAATAAAAACCGGTCGTTGTTCCTGTATAATCCTGAGATTGAGAGAATGCAAGGGGATTAAGAAAGAAAACGTGAGAAACTCAAAACAGTTCAAACATCATGGCAGACAATGAAAATCCTGAGCAAGACACACGGGCATTGAGAGATTTTGCTCTCCCATAGGTGACAGGAATCCGTTCTATTATCAGGAAACCAAGGATTGAGGCCAATAATTTTGAGATCAAACCTCAATTCAGACCTCAATTCAGTTTTATTGGTTACCAAGTGATTATCCTAACGCCCATCTTGCTAGTTTCTTGGAAATCTGTGACACATTTAAGCATAATGGTGTTACTGATGATGCCATTCACCTCAGATTGTTTCCATTTTCTCTGTGAGATAGAGCGAAGAACTAGTTAAACTCTATGCCTGCAGACTCAGTTATCAGCTGGGAAGATTTAGCTCAGAAATTCCTTGCTAAATTTTTTCCACTAGCCAAGATAGTAAAAATACGCATTGAGATATCTAATTTCGCCCAGCTTGAAAGTGAACCATTGTATGAGGCATGGGAGAGATACAAGGATTTGCTCAAGCGATGCCCTCACCATGGATTGCCAAAATGGATATAGGTGCAGAATTTTTACAATGGATTGAATGCCTCCACAAGAACACTAATTAATACAGCTTCAGAAGGGGCTTTTATGAGTAAGTCACAGGATGATGCTTACAACTTATTGGAAGAAATGGCCATGAACAATTACTAGTGTCCAAATGAAAGAAGCACACAGAAGAAGACTATTGGGGCGCATGAAATTGATGCAATCACGGTATTAACAACTCAAGTTTAGTCACTGACGCAACAACTAAAAGCCACTCAACTGACAGCAAATGCCATCCATACAACGTGTGACTTCTACCATGGAAATCACACAAGTGAAGAGTGTCAAGTTAGGAACCCTTTCTCTCAAGCAGAACAGGCTCATTTTGTGTCAAACTACAATCGGCAGAACAACCCCTACAGTGTAACATATAATCCCAGCTAGAGAAATCATCCCAATTTCTCAAAACTGTAATGAAGAATCTAGCCATGCCATCTTCAAGTGAGCACATAAAAGAGAAATCAAGACTTGAAGAAGCTATAACACAATTAGCAAACAACACCAATAGATTCATGACTGAAACAAATACCAATCTACAGAACCAAGCAGCTTCAATTCAAAATTTGAAGGTTCAAGTTGGCCAGTTAGTCAAATGCTCACGGGTAGACAACAAGGAAATCTACCAAGTACAATTGAAATTAATCCTAAGAAGCAATGCAAGGCCATAACCTTAAGAAGTGGAGCAGACTGTTGGAAACAAGAGTGCAGGGAAAGAAGAGGAGGAGCAAATGGCTAAACCACTTCAAAATATAAAAAAATCTGATCCTCTGCCAGAACCAACGCAAGAAATAATACAAAGACTTCCATTTCCACATCGACTCAAAAGGAATAAACTTGATAAACAATTTTCTAAATTTCTTGATGTGTTTAAAAAATTACAGATTAATATTCCTTTTGCAGATGTTCTTGAACAAATGCCAAGCTATGTGAAATTTCTGAAGGACATCCTCTAAAAAAAAAGATAGAGGAATATGAGACTGTTGCTTTTACTAAGGAATGTAATGCCATTTTGCAGAAGAAATTGCCTCCTAAACTTAAGGATCTAGGGAGTTTTACTATACCATGTTCCATTGGAAACTCTATATTTGAAAAAGCTCTAAATGATTTAGGTGCAAGTATTAATCTCATGCCTTTATCTATTTTTAAGAAGTTTGGTTTAGGTGAAGCAAGGCCAACCACAGTAACACTGCAGCTAGCTAACAGGTCACTGAAGCATCCAAGAGGAATAATTGAAGATGTACTGGTGAAAGTTGGCAAGTTCATCTTTCCAGCAGACTTCATCATACTAGATATGAAGGAGGATAATAAGATTCCTATCTTGCTTGGCTGGCCTTTCTTAGCCACTAGAGGTGCGTTAATTGATGTGAAGAAAAGGGAGTTGCGGTTAAGGGTGAATGAAGAGGAGGTGATTTTCAATGTGTTTAAAGCCATTAAACAGCCAGATATGGGGGAGAGTTGCTTCAGTATTCAAGTGGTGGACACCTTAATTAATGACAAGGTCAAGCTTCCAACTGACCTGTTGGAAGCATGTTTGGTAAATAATGTACTAGAGGAGGATGCTGAGATAGCAGAATAGACATGTTGGATGGATTTTTTTGAACCTAACCGCAGAAGATACTTTGAAGATTTGAGATAAGCACCATCAAAAATAAAATCAACTAGTGAATATGCATCAGTTCTGGAATTGCAACCTCTGCCAGAGCACCTTCGGTATGCATATCTTAGAGAAGCTTCCACCTATCCTATGATAGTCTCTGCAAAGCTGTCCAAAACAGAGGAAGAAAAATTGTTGAGGGTGTTGAGAAAACATAAGGCAGCTCTCGGGTGGGTATTGACAGATATCAAAGGCATCAGTCCCTCCATTTGCATGCATAAAATTCTATTAGAGGATGAAGTCAAGCCAACAGTAGAACATTAGAGAAGGCTTAACCCGACCATGAAAGAGGTAGTCCGAAAAGAAGTTCTGAAATGGTTAGATGCTGATGTTATTTATCCAATCTCTGACAGCTCATGGGTGAGCCTAGTTCAAGTTGTGCCAAAGAAAGAAGGAATGACAGTGGTAAGGGGTGTAGATGATAAATTGATACCTACTAGAACGGTAACTGGATTGAGGATTTGCATAGATTACCGAAAGCTCAACAAGGCAACTTGCAAAGATCACTTCCCCCTACCATTCATTGATCAGATGCTGGACAGGTTAGCCGAGCATAAATACTATTGTTTCTTAAAAGGTTATTCAGGATACAACCAAATAGCCATCGCATCTGAGGACCAAGAGAAGACCATTTTCACTTGCCCTTATAGTACTTTTGCTTTCAGAAGAATGCCTTTTAGGTTGTGTAATGCACCAGCTACCTTTCAGAGGTGCATGATGGCTATCTTTTCAAATATGGTGGAGCAAATCATTGAGGTCTTCATAGATGACTTTTTTGTATTTGGAACTTCTTTCGATGACTGCCTGGCAAAGTTGGTGTTGGTTTCGGAGCGTTGTGAAAAGACAAACTTGATATTGAACTGGGAAAAATGTCACTTCATGGTAAAGGAAGGTATAGTGTTGGGGCACCGGATTTCAGAAAAAGGAATAGAAGTAGACAGATCTAAAATTGAGGCAATAGACAAGCTTCTGCCACCAACTACAGTAAAAGGAATGAGGAGTTTCCTTGGCCATGCGGGATTTTATAGGAGGTTCATCAAAGACTTCTCTAAAATATCCAAACCGTTATGCAATATGCTGCTAAAAGACACAAAGTTTTAGTGTGATGAGGAATGCAAGACAACTTTTATGCTGTTGAAAGAGAGATTAGTGACAGCTGCTATTGTAATTGCACCAGATTGGGAGAAACCATTTGAGCTGATGTGTGATGCAAGTGATTATGCAGTTGGAGCAGCGGAAAAATAATGTGTTTCACATCATATACTATGCCAGCAGAACACTCAACGATGCCCAGCTCAATTATACCACAACCGAGAAAGAGTTGTTTGTTATGGTCTATGCGTTTGATAAGTTTCGGCCTTACCTGATGGGAAACAAGGTGCTGGTGTATACTGATCATGCTGCAATTAGACACCTAGTGTCTAAGAAAGATGCCAAGCCTAGACTCATCCGTTGGATCTTGTTACTGCAAGAATTTGATGTTGAAATTAAAGATAAAAAGGGGACTGAGAACGTGGTGGTAGATCATCTTTCACAGCTGAAATTGACACAGCAGTTGGAGCCTAAATTCATGATTATAAATAAAAGCTTTCCTGATGAAAGAATCGTAGCAGTTCCACTAATAGTTTCATTCCCTGGTATGCAGATTATGTCAACTTTCTTGTAGGTAGGATCATCCCGCCAAATTTTTCTTACCAACAAAAGATGAAATTTCTTGCTAAAGCCAAACATTACTTCTGGGAGAAGCCGATACTCTATTGGCACTATGCAGATCAAGTCATTAGGAGGTGCGTTCCAGAAGAGGAAATGACAAATATACTGAAGCATTGCCACACACTTGAATATGGGGGACACTTTGGAGCGCAATGCACTGCAGCCAAAGTTCTGCAGTCTGGTTTTTATTGGCTCACTATGTTTAAAGATGCTCATGCCTTTCTTACTGCTTGTGATAGATGTTAGCATACTAGGAATATATCTCGACGAAATGAAATGCCACTGCAGAATATCCTAGAAGTTGAATTATTTGACGTTTGGGGCATCAATTTCATGAGACTTTTTCCTTCATCCTACAACAACAAATACATTCTCTTAGCAGTGGATTATGTATCAAAGTGGATATAGGCAATTGCAACGCCTATAAATGATGGTAAGGTGGTACTTAATTTTCTACAGAAGAACATCTTTACCTGATTTGGTACTCCTAGAACCATATCAGTGATGAAAGAACTCATATTTGTAACAAGCAGTTTGAAGCACTGTTATCTAAGTATGGAGTCAGACACAAAAGAGCGTTGGCTTATCATCTTCAAACAAATGGCCAAACAGAGGTATCAAATATAGAGGTGAAGCAGATCCTAGAAAAAACAGTATGTAATTCTCGGAAAGATTGGGCAACAAAGCTAGATGATGCATTATGGGCATATCGAACAACATTTAAAACACCATTGGGAATGTCTCTGTATCGATTAGGTTTTGGGAAATCATGTCCTCTTCTTGTTGAATTATACCATGAGGCATACCGGGCAATGAAACAACTGAACATAGATCTGCAGGTTGCAGGTGAGAAAAGAATCCTGCAACTTAATGAGATGAATGAATTTCACAATGAGTCCTATGAGAATGCCAAGATATACAAGGAAAGAACCAAGGCATGGCATGACAAACACATTGTACGTAAGGAGTTTGTCCCTGGTCAACAGGTATTACTCTTCAATTCACGGCTCCGCTTGTTTCCTAGTAAACTTAAATCACGGTGGTCAGGATCATTTATAGTTGCGAAGGTATTTCCTTATGAAGCAGTAGAGGTCACTCATGATGAAAAAGGAACATTCACAGTGAATGGGCAGCGTCTGAAGCATTATAGGACTGGAGAGTCAATTGGAAAAAGGGATTATATCCCTCTCACTTCATCTTAGCAAAATGAAAGGTCAAGCTAATGACTATAACTAAGCGCTGATTGGGAGACAACCCATCAAAAAAAAAACCTTATTCATTTCATTAAGTTGTGCAGGGATGGATCATACAAGCAAATAACCAGGAGCAACAGCAAACTCACACCCACATAGTCAAAAAGAAGTATTCATAAGCCTTTCTATTCTTTGTTTTTCCATTAAGGACAATATGGTATTTAAGTTTGGGGGAGACATTGTATGCTTTGACTATGAAAGACATTGCATACTAGGACTATGAAAACAGAGGGTGTAAAGTGATATGCATTTAAGACCAACTTTGACATTTTTAGGTGCTTCATTATGTATCTATGATATTCCTTGGCTGAGAGCAAATAATATCTTATAAAGTTGGATTAAGCATGATTATTTTCTTTGGGATTATTGAAGTACACTTTTCTAGAAAAGTCATGTGAATTGTGTAGTTATGCATAAAAGACAAGTGTGCAATTTCTTTCTTATTATTACCCTTTGAGCAAAATATTAAAACAAAGAGTGATAATAAGTATGAAAGTGAATGAATAAGTATATGATATGTATCTCTCCAATGGTTTGAGTTGCTTAGTAACTAGGAGTATTCATCACAAATGTTTACTTTTACTTCAAACGACAACTTAAAATATGAGTATGCAAATGCATTTTAAGTTTGTGACATGTTAAGTAACTGGGTGCATTCATCATAAATGTTTGTATTCGCGTCAAAAGACAAGTGATAAATTTAAAAAAAAAATCGCCTTTGTCAAAAGACAAGTGAAAGTGTGTTGTTACTCCCAAAGTTTGTATGAGTGAAAAAAGGTGATGGCAGAATGATTGTGTACAATTCAAAAATGCTAAACATATAAAACACATGAATGAGTTGGAAGTTTGTACAATGATCTCCACAAAGAGTAAGAATGCTTAGTTTTCCATTATCTAATATTGTCTATGAGCTAAGTCAAGAAATGAATGTTGCACGAGGAAGCCATTTAAATGTGAAAGCTAAACTTATCATAAGCATTTAGCCCTCTGCTTTCATGGTTTCCTTTTTGCTTGAGGACAAACAAACATTCAAGTTTGGGGGTATTTGATAAGGGAATTTTTAGCATGTATATTTTCCACTATTCATGCTTGATTTTGAAATATTTTAGATGTGTTGCACAAGATAATTAGAATTTTGGATCCCTTTTTGAACTATTGATCTCGTGGGAAATTGATGTGTTTTTAGATAATACTAGGTTACTGAGTAGGCAAAATCCGGCAGTAAAACCGAACATTGATTTATTGTGTGTTGCAAAGGAAGCTATACAACTCAGTTCCAGATGTTCCTCACCATTTTCAAATATCTAATATGAAGGTCTACAAAACATATGAAGGGCATATAAATCAGTTTTGCTGTGTCGAAGCCCAAAAAGCAAGTCGAAAAGCAGGGGTTGAATCAGACCCGAACTTCCTGCTCTCTAAATACTACCTCGGTTTATGGTCTTTATCTCAAGTCTTAGAAGTCCAAAAATTACAAGATTGGTGTTGTTGGAAAGAAGATTCAATTTTATACAATTTCTCCAGAAATAGAGATCTTTGAATTCACATGTTTCATGCCTCAAATCTGGCCCGCAATGTCTGGGTAGGAAGGAATTCAAATCAGAAAAAGAAACTATCTTCATTCCAGCAAGGGTAAAAGGGCCATAATATAAAAGAAAAAAAAATATCTGCAAGGGAGGTGTGCATACATAGAGAGACCCTAAAATAGACTAAAAGGGGAGAAGAAGAGGCGGCACAAAGAGGGATGAAAAACAGAGGCAAAAACAGAGAAGATTTGGAGGACACCTATCTATTCCATTGCCATTCTCTGCTTTTGAGTGATGTTCATCGTATCAAATTTTTTTCTTTTTAATTTAATTATGGAGTAGACTTTTATTATGGGATTTTTTATGTAACCTTACTATAAATATGTGAACAATTTCTTCGATTGAATTATTAAATTAAGTTGTTGAGTATTTCATTCTATGTGTAATGCTTGTGTATGTTTGGCCAACATCTGTATGATTTAGAATTCCATTTGACACTGAGAAGTGATAATTGTTTTAGCTATTATTTGAAATACCTTAAGAAATCTATAGGATAGAGATATTCTAAGAACTTTTGTAATCGTTAAAAGTTTTACGGTACTTAATAAATTTCGACAAGTTCAGAACTTTTATAGGGTATATGAAATTTGCTTGTCGAAATAATTCATTGATACTCGAGAGAGATTAATGTTTAAATTAGAAAAACCTGATTGTCAACATTAGGAGTAATTAATTCAATTGAGAAAGTTCACATAGGAATAGTTACAGTATTTCAGAAATCCTAGAACAAGTATAATTGAATTCATTAATATTTAATCAATTGATTGTTTGTTTTTAATCATTATTTTTTTTTTTCATAAACTATCTCATTAGATTCCTCAAAATATATCATAATTTAAAAGACTTTAGTAATTAGTAGTAATTTTTACAACTCCTCGGGGGACAATACTCTACTCATCACTTTATTACTTGTTACGATTCGTGCACTTGCAAAATTAGCCAACACTAATATTCAATTTAAATAATAAATAATTAAAATTAGAGTTTTGTTTACAAATTAAACTAACTAAAAACAACTTAGAAAGCTAAGAAAACAAAAGAAATCAATTCTGAAAAGTAAGAGGCAAAATCATCAGAATGTAAAACATAAAGAGAAAGGATTTTTAACTTCATTTGTAAGAAAGTATTATTCAATGATAATTAAACATCAATAATTGAATTTAGACATGTTTTCTAATATGATTTATGATCATGAATAAATCAACCATGAAAAAATGTTTTTCAACCTATTGTTGCTTTTTAGTTAACCTAGCATTCGTGCATCAATTAACTCTAATCACATCGTAACCTTTATTGAGAGCAAAAGACTTAATGATGTGATGTTGTTAAGATTATGATAGGTGAAATTGATTTATGTTAATCAAACATGCATAAGGGTTAATTTAATCAAGACTTATATTTTCCATGTAACAAACAATCAAACATGGGATCACAAATTATATACTTCTGCTATATAAGTTAATTAGTCATGCATCTAACATAAAGTAATCAACAAGCAATAGATTTAAAACAAAAAAATATATGATGTGTATCATATAGAATTTCAGTCACCAATCATCAAGTTTAATAATAGAAAAACATAAGATATTCATGTAGCACAATCAAATTTGAAATCATTTTAGGCGAAAATCCTCATGATAATTTAATATCCAAGATTATTAACCTCTTAAAATTTAAAACTAAACTTGCATAAAATTCATAAGTGTCGTAACTTTGAAAAATAAAAAACATGAAAAGATTAAAAAAAAAAATTATAATAACAAATCCCCCCCTCTCTTTTATTATATTTTGAACATGATCACCTCTTCTTTTTTTAAGGTAGGGTCAGTTATGGGTAATCGAGGAGGTGGAGAAGTTTTCCCGATTAATAATTAATTTCTAATTATATTACTTTTAAGTTCTTCTTATACTAATATAAGTTAATGACTTGTTCATTGACTTTGACCTTCTATTAGAGTCTTCCTAGTCATGTGAGACCCCTTTCATGTCATTAATGAGTTTCCATATCATCATCCCAATATAGAAAGATGGGTTGGACTCATGCTAGTTTGCTGGTAGATTTCAAATATGACTTCTCTCTCATCTAGATGAGTTACTGAGTCTCACATATATGAATGAAAAGCTTGAGATGTCTAATTTTTATCTCCACTAGAATTGTAGAAAGACCACTTATAGCTACATATATGGTCCAAAGAGTATATGAAGGTCAAGTCTAGTAGATTTGCAAATTTTAAATCAATGTTCTACCACATCTTCACCTGAGCTTCTATGCACCTTCATACATTTTATTTATGCTTTGACCAATTGTAATCCCGCTATGATTCCTTATTCTAGTTGGATTTCTAATGCAATTAGGATTTGCTTTTCTTAGCTTCAATGGCATGTCTTAATGTGCTATTATTAGTCAATTCCTTGTAATTATGCTAAATATGTTTTATTGAGCTCCCTTTTACACTTGTGTCTTTATAGAACTATTAAGCACAAAACAAGTTAAGTTATTGTAAGACATAAAACATGCATAAAAGACTAAAAGTAAGGTACTAAAAATATAGAATCATATAAGTGTATCAATCATTCATTATGCATCTAGACTCAAGTGTACTGAAAACTGTATAGTTTATATGAATAATTCAGTTTTTTTTCTTATTTTGGTCATCCAATTTTATTTCTTTCTAATCTTGTTTTTGAAGTTATATTAGCATGGTTTTATATGTCAAAACTTGTTTTCTCTTTGCATGCTTCACATATGCAAAATGTTAAGGAATATTTTGATGTTAAATTAAATATCAAAATTTTAAAATAGAATCTTAAGTTGTAGTCAAGAAAGAAATTCATAGAACAAATACCAAAATAAGTAAAAACATAGACCCCAATGTTGAAAAGGCATGGAAAACTTAATTCCAGTTCTTTAATTTTAAGTTTATGCATTGTTTGGTCCCTAGATATTTTAGAATTTTACACTTCAATCCCAAACTTTAGTTTTTTACACATTTCAGTCCCTGAATATTGAGAAAAGAGAGAGAGAAAGTACTCGGATGACCACAATATAACCACTTAAAAGTCTGATCTTGGTGTCAAATAGTTTGTCATTTTGATGGGAGTTTATTTAAGGTAGTGTTGCCCTTTAAACATGTTGAAACAAGTAGATTAAAGTCTATAAAGTTTGTGTTTATTTGTTTAATTTTATTTTTTTGAAATGATTAAAGAGTGTTTTGGGGGTTGTAAATATATTTATTGAGGTTCCTATGATGTTTTTAAAATATTTTCAAGTGAAAACAAGTTAAAAAATAGGTTTTTAAAATCTATAACCTGAACCTAATTTTTTAGTTGTCGAAGATGATTGGTGGTCGACAAGTCTTCTGCCACAATAGATTATGTGTTGTCCGTTAAAAAAACAAATAGAGTGAATGACACAAGTGTCGTCCACTCTTTTAAAAAATATTTCATGAACAAGTTTTTAATTTTTCATTATTTTTATTTATTTAAATTTTAATTGATACACTCTTTTTTATTTTTCAAATTGTTTGGTTTAGTTTTTTGAAATAATAATTAATATTTTAATTATTTTCTTAATTTTATAATACTTCAAAAAGATGATTATTGTAATTTGTATTTTAAAAAATATCTTATATTTATATAATGCATTTATAAAAATAAAAAATAAAGATTGCTTGTTGTTAGCAACCGAAATTAATATCTAAGATAAAATAAATAAAAATATATAAAATATTTACATGCGTGTTTATCTTTTATTTTTGCTAGAGGAATCAACTTTTTGTTTTAATAACTAATTAATTTTAACTATTCTTTTCAGTTTATGAGTCATATATATTTTAATTTAGTTTATTAAATATAAAATTTTGAAAAGAAGAAGAAAAGGAAGATAGAAAATAGTGAATAAAATATTTATAATGGGGAAGACTATCGGGGACGGGAACGTTCCACTCCACCTCATAATCTTGTCTTGTTATAAATTTTTCTTTGGCACTTTTTATGAATTATGAACTTCAGTCCTCCAAGTGCAGCCATCTTTTTATGAACTATGATCAATCGTGACGGCATCTCAATGAAAATTATTTCTTCCAGATGATAAAATTTCTAAGCAAATGCTTTGATTTTCTCCAAAAAAAAAAAAAAAAAGTCATTGTCGTTTTTAAATATTTAATGAGTGTCAATCTCATAATATTCTTGTCGAATTTAATTTTTTAAATTATTTTATTTTTTTCTTATGTAGATATCCTTATATTATTTTAAAAAGTAAAACTAGTCTCGTTCGTGGTTCATGACTGTTCTTTTTTAATAAGTACGGTTCTTGAAGATCGAACTTGTATTCTCATCCTTACAGAGATATAGTAGTGTCTTAACCATTAGACCAACACTTTATTAGTGTGTATATATATATATATATATATATATATATATATATATATATATATATATATATATATATATTTTGATGGTTATAAATTATAGTTCCACTGAGAAAAATCTCTACATCCATCACTGTAAATAAGATAAATTAAACAACACCGAGGCTTGCAGCTTAGTGGCCTTGGCAGGCTTTGCCCTGTCTATGTGCCCTGGGTTCGAGCCTTCGCGTGTACGCCTGTCACCCCGCGGTGCCTTACATGCCTACTAGGCTTGCAGGATGTTCAGTGGGTCCGGGAATTAGTCGTGATGCGCGTAAGCTGGCCCAGACACCCCAGATTATATATAAAAAAAAGATAAATTAAACAGTAATATATTATATTATCAAATTAATAAGATTTAAATCCGGACCACACATGAGAAATTATGTGGTCCATATTTCAACAATTTAATTTGAAAAATACATAGTACATG
>Ga0325414_1001618_pt1 | contig 22011 bp, 7 predicted proteins | sample PopdelMetagenome_8_FD_206183 | JGI IMG/M metagenome (GOLD analysis project Ga0325414, IMG submission 206183) | Populus deltoides microbial communities from Bellville, Georgia, United States - Leaf-PdKOR-R3 | ecosystem: Host-associated > Plants > Phyllosphere > Phylloplane/Leaf | place: USA... | reverse complement strand
AGCTGACTTGGTGAAACAATCAACTATCACCCAAATTGAATTATAACTCTTCCGAGACAAACTTGACATAAAATCTATAATGAGTTTATATCATTTCCATTCAAAAATCAATAATGATTGTAAAAGTAAGGAATCAACTATGGTTGTAAAATCCCTAATAACTTCTGATGCTCGCTGTTAATTCTTTGATAGGTTAAGTATTGAGATACAAACTCAATAATGTTTTTTATGCCATTTCATTGGTAAATTGTTTCAAGTCTATACATCTTGTTAAAACTAGGATGTACATTATAGGTGGTTTGATATGCTTCTGTCATCGTATCTCTTTTCAAATCATTCACCTTAAGCACACAAAAATCTAATCTGGACAAACCATCCTCACCAACAACAAAACTTGGAGCCTTTCCTAACTCTACCTCATCTTGAATCCTATATAGCTGCTCATCTCTCATCAATTGCTTTAATATGGTCTACCAAGTTCGACTTAGTTTGAAAGTGAGTCAACAATGCTCCCAATTCCCCAATCTCAAAACTAATCTTCTCATTCAACAACTCGTGTAACTCCCTAATCAATAGCCTCCTCACCTCTTGAGTATAAGCCAAACCACCATTGACTTTATGCTCAAGGCATCGGCAACAACATTCACCTTTCTCGGGTGATATTGAATCATGTATTTATAATCACTTAAAAATTTTATCCACCTTCTTTGTCTTATATTCAGATCCTTTTATTGGAAGATATATTGAAAAATCTTATAATCTGAAAACATCTCACATGTCTTCCCAAACAAGTAGTGTCTCCAAATCTTAAAAGCAAACACTACCACAACCATCTCCAAATCATGTGTGGGGTAATTTTGTTTATCTTTCTTCAATTTCCTTGAGGCATAAGCAATTACATTATTATTTTGTATTAAAACACAACTCAATCCAATTCTTAATGCATCACAATACATAGTAAAGTCACCAAACTCTAAAGGTACTATCAAAATCAAAGTCTTAATTAACCTTTCCTTCAACTCTAGAAAACTCTTCTTACATTATTTCGGCCACTAAAACTTGACTTTTTTCTGTGTCAACTTGGTCAATGAAGCTGCAAATCGTGAAAAGCTCTTCATGAACCACTTATAGTATCGTGCTCAACCCATGAAACTCCTAATCTTAGATAGTATAGTCAGTCTAGGCCACTTTTTAATTGCCTTCACCTTTAGTGGATCAATCTCTATCCCATTTTTCGACATCACATGTCAAAAAACCCAACATTCTCCAACCAAAACTCATTTTTCAAAAATTTCTCATACAACTGATGATTTCTCAGAGTTTAAAGAACCAGTAACAAATGCTCTTCATATTCCTCTTCACTCCTCAAATACACTAAAAAATCATCAATGAATACAATAACAAATCTATCAATAAATGACCTAAAAACCATGTTCATCATCTCTATAAAGGCTACTGGTGCATTCGTTAACTTAAAAAACAACACTAGGAACTTGTAGTGCCCATAACAAGTTCTAAATGCAGTTTTAGGAATCTCATCCTTTCTAATCCTTAACTTAACTGGTGTTACCTCAATCGCAAATCAATCTTTGAGAAACATTGAGCTAATTATATTTGTTATGATAAATTTCCTCCAATTCATGGGTAGTTTATGCTCATGTGTCAATATATGTCAGCTATTAACATTACGTTTTGTGGTGTGTGTGTATCAGCACTTGCAAATTAGAAACATCATCAACATGAGGGTTTGGGCCCATTATAGCACAAAATGCTCGTGAATTATACCAAAACTACTAGCTAATCAATCATCAACATGGTTAAAGAGGGTTTTGGATCAATATTTCATGGCAACGAATCAGCAAGAGGAGATATGCTTTCTTTCCAAGTCCTTAAATAAGAGCAATCAATATTCAAGATCACAGTAAATCAAACGACTTTGAGTTGCATTACTCATTAGCACTTTGATACACAAATTAATATTTTTAATACAAATAATAAGTAAACAGAGCAATCAATAAACTAAAAGTAGAAGAAGCTATAATGTTAATGAACTGAAGCATATTCTGATTAATTTATAGAGCACGCTTGATCACGGATTTGTTTTAATAATATCTGAGCTATACAATGCTTTCATATGTGCAATTGATAAGGGCAACATAAGAACAATGCCAAACAGAATCACGCCTGCGTCTCGCTATCCAACCCCTGGAGCATTTATGATAGGGGATTCGTTGAAAATGCACCTTGCTGTAACAGGAGGAGGAATAACCGTGGGACTTTCTGATGTTGTTCTACTGCGACATCTTCTTAGGCCTCTGAATGATCTTAGCAATGCAGCTTCCATTTGCAAATATCTTGAATCCTTTTGCATTCTGCCTATGGTATCGGCACTTGCATGAATATGCTTAGCTAATATTTCTTCGGCCAGTCTTCCTCGGGACAAACTCTGAACAGGAATTGCTTAAAGAAACTTCATATTTCAAGCATTGCTGAGTGAAACACAACATAACCATATTTCTATGCGGTTGGTAGATACTATTAACTTATTATTGGTTGCAGCCAACGGCATTTGCAAGAAACACATTTGCCTACACACGGAATTCTCTTCATCGGATCAGGATCCATCAAGGAAGGAAATGAAAGAAGCATTCTTCAATTATTTGAGCCTTGGAGGCGTGTTCTCAGAAGGACTGATGGCTCTTCTGTCTGGTCTAAACCCTGACCCCGTTGAGCTTGGTTTTCCACTGCTTTGCCATGCTTGCCTATGCTGTTGGCCGCTTATTGCTTCCATTTTCTACACCAAAACGCATGTGTATTGCGGCTAGACTAATTTTGGTCTGTATCTCCAGCTTTCTTTACTCTTACTATCAGAAGCTTTTTTGTTTGAACTGTTATTCTCACCATGAGTTTCCTAGACAAACTTAAATTTTTATTTTTGTCAATTTTCAGGTTGGATCAGGCATCATCTTCCCTATACTAAAGGCAGAAGGAATTAGAGCAACATTCTTCCTGGAAACCATGCCAGCTTACTACAGAACTCCTCCTGTCCAATCCACTCATGATATAGAGTAACAGGAAAATAGTTGTTTAGTTTATTGGTGAAGGAACTAATTCTTATCAGCTGAATTCAACCCTGGTTATTCTTCTAACCGAACAGGAAACAATTAATAAAACCTGCAGTATTTTAAGATAATAGCAAGTTATTTTTCACTTTTTTTCTTTTTTTTATAATATAGCAGTGCCGTTGTTGTTCGAATTCCCTATAAGTTGTTTTTCACTTTTTTCTTCTTTTTATACACCTCCATCATTGAGATCGAACTGAGCAACCATATGGAGTAGGCTATTAGCACGCTGCCAGAACAATTCGTAAAGGGCCTAAGATTAAACATCCTGAGTGCAAATAATGGTTGAGCCATATGAAATAAAAAGCAAAGATGTGCATGTGGCAAATCAGTAACGATAATGGATGTCATAACTCAATTTTTTATTTTTTGATTTTAATTATTATTATTATTTTATTTATTGAAAAGGATAAAAAAAATTATGATGAAAAAATAATATTGATGAAAAACAAGTAAAATGAAATAAATGAAGAATGAATTAAAATTTGGGTTAAGAACAATATGATTGGAAGTTTTGGGGTTTAATTAAATTTTGAAATTAATCTAATTAATCCAATCAAGGGTTTAATTGGAGAATTGATAAGTTTTGAGACTTAATTAAGCTTGAAATTAATTTAATTAATCCAATCAAGGTTTTAATTGGAGAATTGATAAGTTTTGAGACTTAATTAAGCTTGGAATTAATTTAAATATTAATCCAATCAAGGGTTTAATTGGAGAATTGACAAGTTTTAGACTTAATTGAGTTTGGAATTAATTTATTCAGGGACTTAATTGAAAAACTATCAAGGTATAGGGCTGATTCTGGTCAAATTTGCAAGAAATTAAAACCCAACGACCAATGTGTAAATGACACTGAGATGCAGGGGTTCAATTACAATTTATCCAAGGACTGGACTACAAAAATTCAAAATGTCAAGGATCAAAACGCAAATGGGCATTAAACATCAAAACGGCGCCGTCTGTGGATGCGCTGTTCATCTTCTTCAACGGACGCACACCACCACCATTACACCTGCAATCAATGGTTGGAAGAAACGGATTGTTCTCTGGCTATAAAAGCCAGAGAACGAAAGGTCACAAGGGGACTGAAAGGGGGGGGGGGGGGCAAGAAAGACTAGATCCGAGGGCAAGAAAAAAAAGAAAAAAAACTAAGGGGAGAAGACAGAGGGAGTGAGCGACCGAAAAGGGGAAAACAAAAGGAAAAACTGAGGGAAAAGGGAGACAGTAGAAATCATAGAACCGAGGGGAGAGAACCTAGAACACTAAGGGAGCAGGAGGACAAAGACTATACAGAGGGGAGCAATTTTATGTACCCCTGTTTCTTCTTAAAGAAACAGAGGCGTTCGTGCCTCACGATCGTGAGGCACGAACGCGTGAAGAAAGGCCATTATCTGGCTTTATAAGCCAGATAAGGCCACAGAAGAGGAATCACATAACCGAGGGGCCAAGGGAGAGCAGGGAGAACACGAAGAAAAGCCAGGGGAAGGAGACTAGACAGAGAAAGAAGAAATAGGCCGAGAGAGAGTAGAGAGGTGTTCTGGAAAACAGAGCAAAGAAAAAAAAACAAGCCGAAACAGAGAAACAGGAGGGAAATAAAACGTGAGAGACAAGCAGATGGAGCAAGAGGAAATTTGAAAGCAGGAGCGTCGTTCTCAGCTGGGCCAGCCAAAAAAATAAAAAAATAAAAAATATGTATGTATAAATAAAAATAATATAAATTTATTGGTTTATTCACTGACGTCAGAGTCAGGAATAAAAATACCAATTTAAATTTATATTATTTTTATTTATTGTATTTTATTTTATTTAACTAGAAAAAAAAATATGCATGCGTAAAATTTTTTTATGTGAATATTTAATGGCGCCAGAGTCAGGAATATTAAAATCAAATTATCATAACATAAACTAATAAACATTTAGCAATCTAAGACAAAATCAGCAATGCAGTCTGCCTCAAGCAGAACGTTTAAGGGGTGATAATATCTTCCCTTTTACTTAATCAATCCCGAGCCATAGAATCTTTGTTGACCAGTTAGGGTTCCTAGTGACCGTAATACTAGGTGGCGACTTATTAAACAAGAGTTTTTCTCCTAAAAGAATAGAATGCCAGAAATCTATTTTTTTTCCATAATCAAGAGTTATTTTGTGGGCCGCCGCGATGTCAGTTGCGACAATGAATACCAAGAACAGCAAAAAAAAAAAAAACAAAGAAAGTGTGGGTGCACGGTCTGATGCCCAGCAGGTCTCCTATTGCAAGGAAAGAGTGTTAGCTTTCATCTAAAAGATGATGGGTAATGTGCAAAAGAATTGGAGCAATCAACTGCAATGTCAAAACTTTGGAAAGCTATTTGAGGGAACACCAAGCACACCAACATCACCCCCAACAGATTGGAAAAATGCTTATTAACATTTCGGTATGTTTTTGAATTATTTTAATGTAATGTTATTAAAAATAAATTTAATAAATAAAAAATATTATTTTAATATATTTTTTTATATGAAAAAAATAAATAGAGGTATGAAACTTTATTCTAAATATATCCTTATAAAAAAATTAAAATTTCAAGTCATGTAATTCTATCATCATTCTTTTTTTAAAGTGTCTTCTCTCTCTTTTTTCATTCTTTTTGATCTGTATTATCTATTAAAAAAATAATTTATTGCTAGTTAATGATTTTAGATGACTTATACTAGTGAATAGATATATTATTTTATTAGGTTACTTTAATGATAAATCAATATAGTATTTTATTTTTTGGATTTTTATCTTGGAGAAACTCAATAGGATTTTTATTAGGTTATTAGGTTACTTTAATGATACATCAATATAGTATTTTTATTAATCAAACTTCAAATTATAATTATCTATCTATCGAGTTAAAAAAATCAATAAATCTAATGACTTCAATAATCTTAAAAGATAATGAAATAAATAAAAAAAATGAAAAATGTTATTTATGTAATTGTAAGCACACTATATAAAAAAAGAAATATTTCCTATTAATAAACGCTTAACGAGTCCAATAAATCAGATGTTAATTAACATAAAGAAGTTAAGAGAATCAATTGTAGAAACAGAGATTGAGAAAGATGATGCTTTATTCTATATTATATTATATCACGGGAAGAGTAGTCTCCTCCTACCAAAACTTTACAAAGGGACCAAGGACATCCTTTGCGTCAGGATGCTCCCACTCCACTACTGACTCCCACCATTCTTCTGGATATGCTCGGATGTATTTAAGAGAAGGGGGAGGGGATGGCTGGCCATTTTCAAGCAACGGGAGACAAATTGGCATCCTCTTCAGCTTCTCACATTTTATTACTATAATTTCTTCGAGAGAATTGCATATCAATTTTGCTCTACAAATACTTTTCAGTTCTGGTAAATGATACAATTCCAGAGTTCTTAACTTTGGGAGTATTAATTTCGTGATGGGATTGGAGTTGCTACTTTCTTCATCTGTCGTTCCTATTATCTCCTCCATTTTCTCACAGAGCATCACTTCAATCCTTTCCAGGTTTACGAGGTTTGGCAGCAACACAAGTGGGAACAACATCTTCATACTGTTACATCCACCACAATAAAACTTTTTAAGACCAGAAAACATACCATTATATGGTGGCAATGGTGGTGGAGCAGAGCAAAACCAAGAAGATGAAACCAAGCTCTCCATGCTATTGCAATTTGAAATGCTGATGTCCTCCAGTTCAGTTGCATTCTCTAATGACAAAACATCACATAAACATCTTGCATCGATGAATTGACAAACCAGTCCTTGAATGCCATTTAAGAACTTGACCTGAAAATCTCTATCTTTGTTGATACTCAAATTACCCAACGCAACTGTTTTACTTGGAAACTTTTCAACGCCATATAAGAATTTCAGAATTCCCACTGAAATTCTGTATGTGCTTAATGACTGGATCCCATCCCGAGATCTGAGAAACTCCATGAAGTCCGAGAGACCTTCGAAATGGCATTCCAAAGTTTCCAAATTTCTCAAGGATACTACTTCCTTTCCTTCAACTGTTATCGGAGCATAACATTCCTCAAAAACCTCTTCTAGTACAAAGACTTGCAGGTGAGAGAGTTTTGGTAATATCCCACTAGGAAACTCCTTTTCACCACATCCATTCATTCTAAGATACCTCAGCTTGGATAGACATTCCATTCCTTGCGGCATCTTTTCAAGCATGGTCCAAGAGAGATCCAACCTCTTCAGTGCCTTGAGCTTCTTTAATGATGGAACGTATCTTAACTTCCAACAACCATTGAGCAATAATGCAGTGAGACTCATCAAATCAGAAACAGACTCTGGCAAATTTTTAATACCTGTGCAAGACAGATCGAGGACCTTGAGCCCATGCAATTGCTTGAAAAATGAATCCGCAATAGATCGCAACTCTTTATTATCACGTAGAAATAGAGATGACAAATTTGGACACATTGGTGAATGGCTGGAAGGAATTTCTTCGATCTCGTTTTGCATTAGTGAAACTATTGTCAGATTCTCCGTCCACTCCTCTGCATCTGGCAACTCTTTTAACTGTGCACCTGCTTTAACCATGTATTGAAGGTTCTCTTGCAGTATATGGATGGCCATGTCCCTAATCAAGTCATGCATCTTGACATTTCTACTACCATTATACTCCATTTTAACACTTTCCATTAGGCAAACATTTTCAAGTCTATTAAGCATCGTCTGGCCCTCGTCAAATGCATCTTTCCTGCTCCTTATTCCTTTAATAATTCCCTCATCGATCAAATAACCTATCAACTCCTCCCTTTCAATCTCACTATCTTCGGGAAATAATGCACAGTACAAGAGACATTGTTGTAGTGCTAAATCACCTAATTTATCGTAACTAAACCTCAATAACTTGAATACTTCCGTGTCCCTAAATTCTGATTCTCTCAATTTCTTCAATATATTTCTCCACTCATGTAGATCATCCACTCCCATCAAGCTTCCTGCCACTGTAATAATTCCCAATGGCAAACCAGCACATTCCCTTGCAATATCTCTCGCAATTCCTTCCACTTCTGGTGAAAGTGTGACGTCACGTCCAAGTTTCTCCATGAACAAATTCCAAGCTTCACCCTCAGAAAGTGGCTTCACTTTGATTTTGTGGTGGCAAGCAATCCGATGACAAATTGTTTCTGATCGAGTTGTCAAAATCAACTTGCATCCTTTCAACGCGACAGGAATTCCCACTTTGTGTAGCTCAAAATTGTTCCACAAATCATCTAAAATGAGAATCCATTTTTGTTTCTTTCTTAGTTCTTCTGACAATTTAGCAGCTCTATGCAGATCATCATCTTCACTTGAAAGATCTAAATAGAGACGTTTAGCAATAAGATACTGCAATCTATTAATGCTGAAATCTTGAGACACAGTTACCCACCAAACATGATCACAAATATCTTGTCTTTGTAGAAGCTCATTATAGATATGTTGCAGTATTGTTGTTTTACCAACTCCCCCCATCCCATAAATGCCAATGATTGGGACTTTATCATCCATTAACAATGACCATATCACCTTCATATTCTCTTCAAATGCTTGACTCACTGGCTTTGTAGAGCTAGTGGGTAATGGAACTCCTCTAGTCTTGTTGTGTTTCAGACTTTCAGAAGATCTAGCTCCCGCGCCAGCCTGCACTACTGAACTTCGACTATTCTCCACATCCTCCTCCTCCAATGGTTCTGTCCTCACTCTAACCATGTTCTGCACATCATTCATAATGACATCATTGTTTATTGATGGAGTAAATAGTTGATCATAATGTCTTCCATGATCAAGACACAATGAATCTGTTGGTTGTGATGAATCTCCTCGAGGCTCATCAGCTTGATTAATTGATGGCCTCTCACAAGAGCTACCTCTCTCCAGATGCTGCACTTGTTCTGTTCTCGGTACAGTTTCAAATGCATCATGCAGACGCTCCACATCCTCATCTTCCTGCATTAAATAGGTAGAGATTTTATTCAGCTTCTGCGCCTTTGAAAGGGCAGAGTGTATCTGAACCCAAGTACCATCAGCAAATTGATCCACTAAATCTGTTCTTTGTGTTGCTTCTCCTCTATTCTCATGAGCATCAACTCTGAGTCCCCAAGGAGAGACACTCCTGTCAACATGCTGAAAAGATCCTTCACCAGTGTATTCCATGCCATTTGCCGCTTCTACACGCGAATGAATTCTCTCAGGCCCAACACCTTGTGCCAAATTACCAAGTACTGCATTGTCTTGTTCTTGTGGACAGGTGGAAATGGCATAATCATTAACATTGCTTGAACTTGCTATGCTTTTATGTCTTTTGTTGCCACCATGCATAGCTAGAAAGGCTGCTTCTTGAACTTCTTTAGGCACCTGACCACAAATGCCAACACCATGCCCTCTCTCTCCTGATAAATGCCATTTGATCCTCGAAATGGAAGTACCATTGGCAAATAAATGCCCACAAAACTTACACTTCATGCTTCCATCATTCATATCTTCAACTTCCTTCCAAAACGGATCATCTGATCTACCCATTTTGTCCTATAGATAAAAAGGGTCAAAATATTGAATAACAATTAATGGAAGTACATTAATTGGAAAAGGAAAAGGAAGGTGAAACTAAAATAATAAGTTACAAACAGCAAAAATAATAAGTTACAAACAGCAAAGAAATTAAGAAGAAAAAACAATGAATTCAAGGTTAACTTGGGGTCAATTTAATTAGTATGAACTCCATAAGGCATGGATTGTTAAAACTGAGAAAGATCAAATTATTTTTATTTTTGGAAACTGTTGATGATCCTAACTCCAAAGTTTCTCATTAGAATTTCTACAACTTGTGGTTTCCTTGAAAGATTCAAACCAGAGTTACATGTGAAAAAGAAAATGAAGAAGATGGAGTATAAATAATCTACCTGGATTCAAGTTGTTCTTCAGGTCCTGGTTTGCTTAAGCAGTATTCAGCAAAAAAGACAAGAACAGAGTAGAATATATAGTTTAAAAATAACAAGGAAGTTCCAAGATGTTGAACTCGAGATGATTTGATTCAATCAGAAAAGGAAGCACTGATCATCAGAAAGGTTTAAGAAATTTGATGAGGGAAATTGGGAAATCAATGGTATAATGAGATGAGATGTCGAAGATAATGTTACAGTAGCAAAGATATTATTCTAATAAATCTATATAAATCATGTTAATCTTATAAAAATAGTAAAATAAAATTAAAAAAATTACGAACTAGCCTAATATTGAAATAAACAAAAATAAATTTTAAAAAACAAAAAAAAAACTGGAATTATTTTGTAATTTACAATGAAATAGGTGTGGATAGATAATGATTCTTCCACGTCTTTTAACTTTTCTTTTAATAAAAATTAAAAACCCTATAATATTTTCCTCGATGATGCTCAATGATGCCAAATTAAAACATCTTTTTTTATTGCAATCATGTGAAACTTTTTTTAAAATAAAATATTTAAAAATATAATATTAAAAAAAACATTGTTATTTTAGATTTTTATGTTCTTGGTTGACCTAGCAGTACCGTTGTTGTTTGGACTTTGAGCAGCAGTAGATATCTCCAGCAGCAGTAGATTTTTACCTGCCGGCTAGAAAAGGTATGTTGCCGTTTTTTAGTTTACTAGAGAGAGGGCAGAAAGCCTCGAGAAAATAATTTCACATTCTGTGTGGTAGAAACCTGATTCCACCCAAAAATAATTTCACGACAATATACTTAAGGAGCAATATTACAGCAAAGAAATTAAATCAATACAGGTAAATAAATGATCCAAAGAATAATTCATTCAATAGAAAAAACATGACTGACTCCATAAACTGCATAAATCTGAACAAAAGAGTTAGAATAATTGGAAATCTGAACAATTTGGCTACCCATCACTGTATTGGACGTTGAAAATTTCCCGAGAAGATTTTGGCACCAAGCATTCATAGCCATTCCTTTCCTTGCATGTTCTCCTTCTTCCTTTTTCTTTCTCTGGTGCAATTCCCACACGTCTTCTTTATGCCAAATACCCCTCTTTTCAAAGGAGGCAGCCCCACTTTTCAACCTCCTTTTTCATCACGTCTCCGTGCTATATTTTAGGACTTCTTTGGCACCCACGTACATGCCTTAGGAGATCTTTTTTTGAAATCCTCATTAGAGGCTAATTTGTAGCCCTTTAAGAAACCTCTCCAACGCGTCAAGAATCACAGCAATCCTATATATGAGCGGAAAGTTATGATTAAAATAGTGCTACTCGGTTGATTTGATAGTATGGTTGTGGTTATTTTTTAAAATGTTTTTCACTCATAAATATATCTAAATAATATTTTTTATTTTTTAAAAATTATTTTTGACATCAATGCATTAAAATAATTTGAAAACACTAAAAACATATTAATTTGAAGCAAAAATAAAAAAAAATAATTTTTTTCAAAAATACTTTTGAAACACAAAAACAAACAGGACTTTATCTTTTAACGTTTACCGGTTTTTGAAATGCACTTAAGCTTTTAAATGTATTTTTACGTTTTTCTTTAGAAATTATCAATTTGATAATTATTTTTAGTGTTTTTTAATAATTTTAATGTATTAATATTAAAAATTAAAAAAATTTACAAAAATTATTTTTATAAAACATTTTTAATATACATTTTATAGCACAATATATTTCAAGTGAAAACATAATCCCAAAACCTTCACCAAGCATAAAAAGGTTTTCAACCCAATCATGCTTTTTCCTTATTATAAATACAAAATAAAGTTCGAGTGAAGTAGTAGGGTACAATCTTAAATGGTCCAAACATTATTGTTAGAATGTGACAGTGGTCCCAACATTAGTGTAGCATTAGCCATGTCTCAAGCTCCTCTAATAAAAAAATCAGGTTATTGGTGTTTGATGAAATTAGTTGTCCCTAAAAATAAAATAAAATCCTTTGTGAATTAATTAATTACTCAATTAATCCCTAAATTAGTTTTCTTGTTTTCCACAAATTTTTTAAGAATACAAATATTTTATTAGATGTTTAGACCATAGTTATTAAACTCGGATCGGCTCGGCGGGTTGACCCGGGACCCGGTGGCTAGATTGGTCCGGGTTTGTTAAAAGACTGGTCGGTGCAATGACCCGGCCAAACCCGGTAGACCCGGGTTTTTTTTTTTTTTCAAATGTGGGATTTGAAACCCATTAGTATATATACTCTATATTCCCAAGAAAAAAGTTATGTTTTTTCAATGTGGGATAAAAAACTTTTTGGTTTAAATACTTCAACTTAAAAAGATAACATAATATCTTTTCAATGTGGGATTTGAAGCTCTTTGTATATATACTTCATGTTCCCAAGAAAAAATTTATGTTTTTTCAATGTAGAATTTGAAACCCATTAGTATATATAATCTATGTTCCCAAGAAAAAAATTATTTTTTCAATATGGAATAAAAACCTTTTTGATTTAAATACTTCAACTTAAAAGCTTAACATGATATCTTTTTAATGTGGGATTAAAAACTTTTTAAAATATTCATTTAAACTTCATTATTTACAATATGTATAGCCTATATTTACATGGATTTTTTCTTAATTTTTTCATATAAAATATTAAAACTTTAAATATTTTTTTTAATTTTTCCGGGTTGATCCGAGTTGACCCATAAAACCCAGGACCCAGCCCCTTGGCCAAGTCAACCCTCAGGCTGGGTTTAATAACTATGGTTTAGACACTCCACTATTATAATATTTTATTTAAATTTAGATTTTTATTTTAATTATTGAATTTTATTTAATGTAACAAATATTATAAATTATTGTTTTCTTTTATCTGGCGATGATAAATTCTAAAATATTATTTGATTTTATTGATTTTGAAAGAATATAATATTTTAAAATATTATGAAATGTTGTCCGAATTTTATATGTTTTTGTTTTCTAAATGCATGTTCCAAGACTTAATGTGAATATGATATTCTTATAGCATTGATTTTGCGTTGGTAGTCATGTATCCGAAACACGGTTCGTGACAATAACGCACAACACAACAAACAAACATTGTTGGAATGCTGAATCCTTGAAGTGCGTATAACAAAATCTCAGTGTCCGGAATACCTCTTCCTCCATGGCATCTTGCCTAACTCTTGATTGTCTCAGGTCCTCCAAGGCATTCCTCCACTTCTTGGTTAGCTATCTCATGGAGGTTGACGCCATCATACCTTGGAAATTCAATTCAAAAATACCCTTTAATTTCTATTATTTTTATTCACATTTTAGCATTTTATTCCAATGATAGAAAATTTAGAATGCACTTTCATACACTGATCATCAAAACCCCAGGAACGCCATCAAGCATCAGCTTCAAACAACCAGAGGGAGCTTCAGTGCAGTAGAGAACTTCAACATCTACTATGAAGCTTGATTTGCTATACAAGATCTGCACACCAGTTTTTCATTGCTACAAAGATACTGTATGTATCAAATGAAATTAAAAACAAAAATGCTTAAAAAAAAACAGAGAGACACCTACCTTGTTTTCTCTATTGGTACATGGTAAAAGTCTGAGCATATTTTTTTAATTTTAATAATAGTACTGTTCTTTCTACCACCAAGAAATCAAGAACGCTAGATTCATTCAACAAGATTCTAAAGCTTATATTTAGATAAATTAGCAGAAAGGACAAAAATCCTAGTGCAAAAGTCCTATAAACTAGCCCAACAAACCATACCCAGAGAAGCAAAAACCAAAAACAAGCTAGCTCAATTTTTGCTCCACGTACCTGGCTAAGAAATGCAGCATACCCACTTGGAATTATACACCATCCAAATTATTTTATTTTTGATGAGTCATTTCAAAATTCAAACTTATGAGTTATTTATTAAGTTAATTCAGATTAATTATTTTATTAAAATAATATTATTTTATTTTTTTTAGTAATCCGATTAGATATGAACTAGGTTGGTTTGATTGATTGATTAAATTCCACCCAATCAATATCTTATTTAGTTTAATTACAAACCCAATCCAAGTTAAATTTTACATTTTAAGTTTTTTAAATAAACACGGTTTAACAATTATTTTCTTATCTTTAACTAAACTTTGAAGTGTATAAACTTTCACACTCAGTGTGTGTATATATTATTCAACCAAATAATTGCTTGTGACATATATGTGGCGAGCTTCCTAGTATTTAAAATCTTAGATTATCAAATAATTAAACTTTTTATCCAAACCAATAAATTTTATGTGTCTATTTTAAATTTTGGTTTTAGAAAGAAAATCGAAATGGCATATCAAACAATACCTATAAATCTTTTATATTACAGATTAACATAACCAGTGCACCAATTTATCATTCTTAAGGTCAATATTTAGAAATAAATAAATAAAAGTTAGGTACCAATATTTAAATTAAGTAACCTCAAAGACTACTAATTGAGCTTTTGATATTAAAAGGGTGTATGTCGTTACTAATATGATAATAAAAATAGATAATTATAAAATTAAACACCAATCCAATACTAATTTATATTTTTTTAGACCATGATATCATACAAAGAAAAATAAAACCAATTATAAAACTACATTCTAAACTAACCCAAATATGAAATAGAAAAAAAAATTAAAAAAATTGATAACAAAAAGAAGGAAAGGGAAAGAAAAAACCAAAGAAGCCAAACACTATAAATTATTATTGTAATTCATAATGAAATAGGTGTGGGTGAATATTGGTTCTCCCACACTGTTTAGCTTTTTTTTTAATTAATAAACAAAAAAATACTTCATTAAACTAGTATAAATCACGTTAATTTTATAAAAAAATAAAATAAAAATAAATAAATAATAAAGTTGAATTTTAAACCACCCAGTATAAAATAAACACAAGCAAATTTTAAAAAATAAAAGAAAAAAAAACACATTGGATTACTTATTATAATTTATAATGAAATAGGTGTGAATATGTCTCTTAACTATTCGTGAGCTTCTTATTCCTTCTTAGTTTTTCTTGAAGTTATTTTATTTAGAGCATGTTTTACAGTGTGGTTGCGGTTGTTTTTTAAATAATTTTTCGTACTAAAATATATATCAATGATATTTTTTATTTTTTAAAAATTATTTTTAATATCAGCATATCAAAATGATTTGAAAACACTAAAAACATATTAATTTGAAGTTAATAAAAAAAATAAAAAATTTTTAAATTTTTTCAAAAACACTTTTAATACACAGAAAACAAACAATGTCCCGAGTGTTCCATCGAGGAAAAAAAGAAGAAAAAACCTAACTTTTTTTTTCCTCTTCATAAAACATGGATTTAAGGTGGGTTGAGATTTAAGAATCAAAATATTTTTTTATTTTTAATATTAATATATAAAAAAATATTAAAAATATTAATTTAATATTTTTTTCAAAATAAACATATTTTAAATGCAATCAAACATAATTCTAAGTACAAAAACAAATTACGTTTTGATTGCAGTTGAGTTAATTTTAGGAGTTCTTTTTTGGCAGCCACGTACATGCTTTAGGAGTTCTTTTTATTAAATAAATATTATAGTAAAAAATTAAATCAATACAGATAAATAAATGAACTAAATATAATCAAACAATTAATCCATTTAACAGAAAAAACATTACTGAATCCATAAACTACATTAATCCCTTTTCTTTTCTTGTTTTTTTTTTTTCTCTGGTGGAATTCCCACTGGGCAGCCCCACCCACTTTTTCAAACCCACTTTTTCATCACGTCACCATGGTCCCACACGTTTTCATCAAAAACCTAAATTTTAGGACTTCTTTGGCAGCCACGTACACGCTTTAGTTTTTTTAAATAAAAAATCATTATCAGAGACTATTTTATATACCGGGGAGCTTGTTTTGAACGCGGTAGTAATGATATTTTAAAGTATGTTTTATCTAAAAATATATAAAAATAATATTTTTATTTTTAAAAAAATTATTTTTAACATCAACACATTAAAATAATTTAAAAATATAAAAAAATTATTTAAAACAAATCAAAAATTTTAAAAACATAAGCATTCCCAAACAAGGTAACACATCAAGAATCACAGCAATATGACATGTAAGTAGAAAGTTGTGATTAAAAAACATTACTACTTTTATAGTGTAGCAGGAAATGTTATTATTGTTATTTTAAAAATATTTTTTATTTATAAATATATTAAAATAAAAGTTGTTAATTTCGTTTTGTTTTATTTATAATGATTTTATACCAATTCAAAAAATGAAATAATTTTCATCTCATTTTAAATTTTGGTCCCTTCCGGATTTTTCGGCTAAATTCCGTTCGGAATGTTCCGGTTTCATTCCACATGTTCTGTTCCGGTCTTAAAAAGCCTTTAAATCAAATTGAACCAGGTTCAATTAATTAATTAAACCATCAACGTATAAAAAACTCTTTTTCATTACTATTTTCTTTAATTATGATATTAATTTTTTAAAATTAGATTTATCACTAATATATATGGTTTATGTTCATGTTGTTTTTTTTCAAGTTTATACTTTGTAGGAATTTAAGCAAAAAAATGGATGTTTTAGATCTTATTAGACTTGATAACATTGACCTAACTTTATATTTAAAATATTAATGTTAAAACATTTTAATTTCATAATATTTTGATATTTTATTGAATTTGAATTGTTTTAAATTAAAAACTTATTTAATCTTAACTAATAAAAAATATTTTAAATTTTAAAATTATATTTCATCACGTCTCCATGATCCCCGTTGTGTCAAAAACAAATTGCCTGTGCTACTTTCTAGTTTTAGTATTAAATTTGGTCTTAGAAGTTTCAGTTATTTAAAAAATGTGTTTATGAATATGGCAGTTTCAGGTTTAGAAACCAAAACTGCCATATTCATACTCTCTCTTAGACATTTTAAAAATGTGTGTAGATTTATTATTTTATTAGGTTACTTTAATGATAAATCAATATAGTATTTTTCTTATTTTTTGGATTTTCATCTTGGAGAAACTCAATGGGATGAAAATATAATATTAATCAAACTTCAAATTATAATTGTTTATCTATCGAGTTAAAATGATTGAAAGAATTGAATATTATTGAATATGAGCAAATTTAAGGTTACAATCAATTAGTATTCTTACAACGGAAGGATTACCAGCACCAACTCCTAAACTTTACAAAGGGACGAAGGACATCCTTTGCATTAGGTTGCTCCCACTCCACTACTGTCTCCCACCATTCTTCTGGAAGTGCTCGGATTACTTTAAGAGGAGATGGTTGGCCATTTTCAAGCAACGGAAGACAAATTGGCATCCTCTTCAGCTTCTTACAATACGTTACAGTAATATCTTCAAGAGAATTGCAAATCAGTTTTGCACTGCAAATGCTTTTCAGTTCTGGTAACCAATCCAATCTCAGAGTTCTTAACTTTGGGAGAATGACTTCCGTGATGGAATTGGAGGTGCTGCTTTCTTCATCTGTTGTTCCTATTATCTCCTCCATTTTCTCACTGCAACTCACTTCAATCCTTTCCAGGTTTACGAGGTTTGGCAGCAGCACAAGTGGGAACAGCTTCTTCATATTGTTACATCCACTACAACAAAACACTTTAAGACCAGAAAACGCACCATTATATGATGGCAATCGTGGTGGAGCAGAGCAGAACCAAGAAGATGAAACCAAGCTCTCCATGTGATCGCATTCCTGAATGCTGATGCGCTCCAGTTCAGTTGCATTCTCTAATAACAAAACATCACATAAACTTCTTGCATCGATGCATTCACAAATCAGTCCTTGAATGCCATTTAAGAACTTGACCTGAAAATCTCCATCTCCGTTGATACTCAAATTACCCAACCCAACTGTTTTACTTGGAAATTCATCAATGCTTAGCCAATAAAAGAAATTCACCATTCCTACTAAAATTTTATATGTGCTTAATGATTGGATCCCATCCCGAGATCTGAGATACTCCATGAAGTCAGAGAAACCTTCGAAATGGCATTCCAAAGTTACCAAATTTCTCAAGGATCGTACTTCCTTTACTTTAACTGTTATCAGAGCATAACTGATCCCCTTAAGCTCTTCTAGTACAAAGACTTCCAGGTCAGAGAGTTTTGGTAATATCCCACTAGGAAACTCCTTTTCACCACATCCATTCATTCTAAGATACCTCAGGTTGGTTAGGCATTCCATTCCTTGAGGCAACTTTTTAAGTGCCCAAGTACTGGAGAGATCCAACCTCTTCAGTGCCCTGAGCTTCTTTAATGATGGAACATGTCTTAATTCCATACAATTATTGAGCAATAATGCAGTGAGACTCACCAAATCAGAGATAGAGTCTGGCAAATTTTCAATACCTGTAGAAGACAGATCGAGGACCATGAGCCCATTCAATTGCTTGAAAAATGAATCCGCAACAAATCTCAACTCTCTATTATCACATAGAAATAGAGTTGATAGATATGGACACCTAGGTGAATGGCTGGAAGGAATTTCTTCGATCTTGTTTTGCATTAGTGAAACTCTCGTCAGATTCTCCGTCCACTCCTCTGCATCTGGCAACTCTTTTAATTGTGCACCTGCTTTAACCATGACTTGAGAGTTGTCTTGCAGTATATGGATGGCCATGTCCCTAATCAAGTCATGCATCTTGACTAAGATACTTCTATCATTATACTTTATTTTAAAACTTTCCAATAGGCAGACATTTTCAAGTGTATTAATCATCGTGTGGCCCTTGTCAAATGCATCTCCCCTGCTCCTCTTTCCTTTAATTATTCCTTCATTGATCAAATAACCTATCAAGTCCTCCCTTTTAATCAAATAATCTTCGGGAAATAATGCACAGTACAAGAGACATTGTTGGAGTGCAAAATCACCTAACCGATCATAACTATATCTCAATAACTTGAATACTTCCTTGTCCTTAAATTCTGAATCGCTCAATTCGTTCAATGTATTTCTCCATTCATGTAGGTCATCCACTCCCCTCAAGCTTCCTGCCACTGTAATAATTCCTAATGGCAAACCAGCACATTCCCTCGCAACAGCTTTTGCAATTCCTTCCACTTCTGGTGAAAGTGCTACATCACGTCCAAGTTTCTCCATGAACAAAGTCCAAGCTTCTCCATTAGAAAGTGGCTTCACTTTAATTTTGTGCTGGCAAGCCATCTGATTACAAACCTTTTCTGATCGAGTTGTCATAATCAGCTTGCATCCTTCCAACTTTTCAGGAATTCCCATTTTGGGTAGCTCAAAATTGTTCCACAAATCATCTAAAATGAGAATCCATTTTTGTTTCTTCATTAGTTCTTCTGACAATTTGGCAGCTCTATGCAGATCATCATCTTCGCTCGAAAGGTCTAGATCAAGACGTTTAGCAATAAGATTCTGCAATCTATTAATGCTGAAATCTTGAGACACGGTCACCCACCAAATATGATCACAAATATCTAGTCTTTGTAGAAGCTCATTATGGATATGTTGTAGTATTGTGGATTTACCAACTCCCCCCATCCCGTAAATGCCAATGGTTGAGACTTCCCCATCCATTAACAAAGACCATATCACCTTCGTATTCTCTTCGAATGCTTGACCCACTGGCTTTGTAGAGTTAGTAGGTAATGGAACTCCTCTAGTCTTGTTGTATTTCAGACTTTCAGAAGATCTAGCTCCAGCACCAACCTGCACTGATCTTCGACTATTCTCCACATCCTCCTCCACTGGTTCTGTCCTCACTCTAACCCGATTAATTCTCTCTTCCCCGGCACCTTGTTCCAGCACCCCCTGAACTCCCACTTGTATCCTTCCAGCACCCCCTGCCAAATTGCGAAGTACTGCATTGCTTTGTTCCAACGATCGATCCACTGGTTCTGTCCTCGGTCTGCTCTCGAGTGCCCCTTCGGAAACTCCATCTTCTGGTGCTCTCATTCCGGTCACGCTTACTACGTCGTTTCCTGCTATTGCATGTGAAGAAATCCTCTCTTCCCCTACTCCGGGTTCTACAACCTGAACTTCTCTTTGTGCCCTTCCAATTCCTCCTACCATTGTTGAAATTCCACAATCATTAACATTGATTGAACCTGCTGTGATTTTATGTCTTTTGTTGCCACCACACATAGCTTTCCAGGCTGCTTCTTGAACTTCTTTAGGCACCCCACGACAAATGACAACACCACGCCTTTTCTCTCCTGATAAATGCCATTTGATCCTTGAAATGGAAGTTTTAATGTCATATGTATGTGGACAAAACTTACACTTCATCCTACCCTTATCACTTTCTTCAACAGAATTCCAAAACGGATCATTTGATCCAACCATTTCGACCTATAGAAAAAAGAAGTCAAAGTATAGAACAAAAATCAGTCAAAATATGGAATAAAAATTGACGGATCAAGTTACAGAACAGAAGTTTCCGAATTGAGAAACTATTTTGCTATCAAAATTGATAGTTAGTTTATAGCACAATCATAGGGGAAAAAAGACTACGATAATTCAGTTATACTTCTTACTTGTTGAGTATTTAAACCCCTATTTTGACTTTGCAGGGAAGTGTCAGGGCCAGGATTTGAGGCATTTGGCCTAGCAGTTTGATTTTGCAATCCTCGGACTTGGAGGTTATCCATCTGTGACCTATATATAAATGAAGTGATCATATTATAAAACCTTTCCATAATTGGTAGTCTCTCTTAAGCAGTAAAAGTTAATGGTGTTAAAACACAACAGCTACAAGTCAATCAGTACCTAGGCACGAAGTTCTCTTGTTGCCCGTTGTCTATGTTAGGAATTACAGCAGCTTGATCGACTTGTCCTTGATTAGAAAAATATTGACTCCTGAATCCAAAATCATTTGCAAACAATATGTTTAGCTTGTTGGGTTCATGTTCAAGCTATGATGTTTCTTTCCTGATTGAAAAACTAATTTTTTTTTTTATATAGAAAATACTAAACATGAAAAATTGGATACCGGGGAGCAGGAAAAGAAGGTTGATGAATAAAGGAGTTCTGATTAAAAAGAGGGATTGGAACTTTATAACTTTGACTTTTTGTACAAAAAAGAAATGTAGTGATGCATAATTCTTTACTATTAATCCACTAAGCATTTGATATCATTTTAGCTTACCTCAAAGGCATTGATGGTCCAGGTAGCATGGGATAGGCACATCGAGGATCAAATAAATTAGGATGAGGCAGATACCTATATTCAAATATAATGATATTAGGCAGATAAGTAGAACAACAACAAGAAGAAGTTAAATAATGATGAATATTATGTACAAGAAGAATTTAAATAATGATTATTCTCAGTTGATTTTCTAGTTTCATTATGTGATGCAAATCACGAGACAGGGGAAACATGGGGAAGGCAAGGACTCTTGAAACCTGATTAAAGCTTATTAGCTATAGTTATTATTTTCCCAGTTAGCTGATAGTTTCCTAGTCAGATTAGTATTAGATTTCAATTACGTATTAGATCGTAACTCCTTAGCTGTAGGGTATTTAAGAGGGGAACAGAACAAAAGATGGGACATTATTTGTATTCTTGGCAATTGCTTTCTTTAAATACAAATTGAAGTGATTCCTCTACATAGAGATTATGTATTAAATTATTTATTATTCTTACTGGGAGCAACGAGAGGTTGTACATAATATTCATCAAGTCAACGAGGGCATTTACATTAATATGTGCACACAAAAAAAAGAGAGAAAGCGAGATAGAGAGCTCAAAAGAAGTTAAATAATGATGAATACCTTGATGGAGTTTGAGGCCATTTTGGTTCATTTTGGTTGATCCGTGATGATGATGTTCCGTCTAAACCTCCCATTGTTGTCTGTTTGTTTTATAATAAACAATTAGAAGATGCTCGAGATAAATATTATGTAGCAAATTGGAGCACTC
>Ga0325414_1001617_pt1 | contig 22016 bp, 8 predicted proteins | sample PopdelMetagenome_8_FD_206183 | JGI IMG/M metagenome (GOLD analysis project Ga0325414, IMG submission 206183) | Populus deltoides microbial communities from Bellville, Georgia, United States - Leaf-PdKOR-R3 | ecosystem: Host-associated > Plants > Phyllosphere > Phylloplane/Leaf | place: USA... | reverse complement strand
GCTATAATTAATAAATAATTTTATTAATATAAAATATATTAAAATATAATTAACTTTCATAAATGACTTTTTATTATTGGAGTGTACATGAGCAAAAAAAAAAAATCATATTTATACTATTTAAAAAGTTATTTTATCATTTTAACTATTTAAAATAACATCTCTAATTATAAAAGACAAATGATATGTCATAACCCGATTCTTGAAAAAGATAAATAATGAGAGGGGTAGTTCAACAACTCAATAAATAAATAACATTTAATATACACCTACAAGATAATACATCAATGAGAAATATATACAAGTTTGACTTTATACTTTTACAATAGAATTTCTTTAACATATTATTACAAGAAATATCATAAGGTAAGGCTTGTCATAAAATCACATTGCAGTGAATATGATGCTCCAGACTGTGGGATAATCAGTCATCATAGGTTGGTGACTCCTCCGACTAACTAGAGTTCAGAATTATGATGTGTACAAAGACTAACACTTCCCTATTAACATGAGTATTCTGATTGTCATACTATAGGGTTATAATCAAACAAACATAACCATTTTCTTAAAGGCTGAATTCATATAATCAATCAAATGAGGAGTAATCAATTCAAATATATATAGTATCTCACACCAAGGATTCAATTTCAATAAGTAATCATTTTTTATTATAAACAAGAGATACTAAACAATATATATTACCATGAAGCATGATCTATTCCACATTAACAATAAATATTTATATTATTTTTTTTATATGGAATATTATCCACACACCTAACTCAAAGGTAGTAAGAACACAAAAGCAGATATCGAAGGAAATCTTATTGACGCTCAACAAGTAAAATATCGGGAGTATCTGAATACAAAAGAAGACATATTCAAAACAACTCGAAATAGATAACATCAAAGATTAAAACTTTAAGATTATAGACTAAAATATAATTATAAAAGCGAAATGGATTCATTTGTTCAATCTCGAACATTTCCTAAACTGACCGAATTTTAAAAAAAATATTCATCCTTAATATCTAGGTTAACTAGTCGATCAAAACTTACTGATTAGTCGACTTAAATTGACCTATTAGTTGATTGAAGCCAAACAAGCCAACCAGTTGACCAATTGATCAGGATTTCATAATCTCGATCCACTAGTCTTTTTTAAAACGCTAAATGTTCAAATTTCAACTAACACCTCAAAAACATAAACTTCAAAACCCTAAATCTTATCAAATTCAAAATCTTAACTAATAACAACAATTATACATATCAAAGCATAATGCATACCTTAATAACTTATTTCTTCTAATTTCCTTTATCCCTTCCTCTCTTTCGATTCTCTCTCTAAATTCTGATTTCTCTCTTTTTTTTCTCTTCCTATTTATATTTATGAATCTCATGCAATTACCAAAATATCTCTCATTTATTTTTGCCTAATATCAACTCCTCCAAAGGCATTATTGCCTTTTCCTACTAAAATCTCTATTTTTCCTTCAAAATATTTCATTCTCCCTACCTTACAAAGGTTTCATCCCCGAAACTTGACATAATTAGTTGAACACTTACCAAATTTATCGAAAAGATAAGGATACTCCTCACATATTTTATCCTTAAGCTCTCATGTCTCTTCCTCACGTAAATGACCTTTCCACTTCACTTTTACTGAAGATATTTTCTTTGATCGAAGTTTCCTTACTTATTTCCACTATAGCTTCCAGTTTCACCTTATAAGTCACATCATCTACTAGTTCAACTGGCTGAACTTCTAATACATAAGATGGATCTAACATATACTTTATTAGCATCGAAACATGGAATACTAAATGAATAACTTACATTTTTTTTGTGGTGGTGCTAACCTATAAGCAACAACTCTAACTTTCTCCAAAATCTTATATGGTCCAATGAATCAAGGACTTAACTTGTCTTTCTTTCCAAACCTAAATACTTACTTGGTCGGTAATACCTTAAAAAACACACAATTATTTATTAAAAACTCTAAGCCATTCCTTCTCCTTTCCGCGTAACTATTTTTTATACTCTAAGTAGTCTAAAGCTTCTCTCTGATCACCCTTATCTTCTCTGAGGTAATTTGAATCAATTCTGATCTCATTAGCCTTTTCTCATCAACCTCAAATCAACAAACCATTAAGCGACACTTTCAACCATATAAAGCCTCATAAGGTACCATCTTAATGCTAGCCTGATAAATGTTGTTGCAAGCAAATTCCATCAATGATAGGAACCTACTCCAAACAGCTCCAAAATTCATACCTACTCCAAACAGCTCCAAAATTCATAACACAAGCTCTAAGCATATCCTCTAAGGTTTGAATAGTCCTTTCTGACTAACCTTCCATTTGAGGATAAAAAGTCGTACTCAATTTCACCTCAGTACCCATAGCTTCTTGGAATTTCACCTAAAATCGCGATATGAACTGTAGATTTCTAACTGAAACAATTGAGATCGACACTCCATGAAGTTTTACAATCTCGCTAATAAACAATTCTGCTAACTTTACATATCCATAAGTAATCTTAATTGGTAGAAAATAGGTTGATTTTGTCAACTTGTCGACAATCACCCATATCAAATCATAACCCTCCCAACTCCTAGAAAATCCTATCATAAAGTCCATTGTGATCCTTTCCCATTTTTATTTTGGAATCAATAATGGTTGCAACAATATAGGAGGTTTCTGGTATTCACCCTTTACACTTTGATAGGTCAAACATGTAGAAACAAAATTTACTATATTATACTTCATCCTATTATACTAATAGCACATCTTAAGATCCTTGTATATCTTGGTGGAACCCGAATGTACTATATGAACTATATAATGTGCCTCTATCATTAATTCTCTCCTCAAATTATCCACATCAAGCATATAAAATCTACTTCTATATCTCAGCACATCATAATCACCAATAATAAAACGTGCAACTTTTCCCTGCATTACATCATCTATGATCCTGAGTAGCGAATCATCTCTCTTTTAAGCTACTTTTATTTTGTCAATCAAGCTTAACTTAACCTGAGAGTGAGCAATCATTGCTCCAACTTCATTGATGTTAAATATAACTCCTTCATCCACTAACACATACAACTCTTTGATCAGAGGTCTTTATACCTCTAAAATATAAATTAAGCTCCGAGATAATTTTCTGCTCAAAGCATCGGTAACTATATTTACCCTGTTTGGGTGGCCTGTATGGTATAATCATAGTCATTCAGCAGCTCCATCCATCTTCTCTACCTCAGATTTAGATCATTTTACCAAAATATATACTTCAAACTCTTGTGATCTATGATGATCTCATAAATTTTACTATATAAGTAGTGCCTCCAAATCTTCAATTCAAAACTTACAATTGTCATCTCTAAATCATGCGCAGGGTAGTTCTATTCATACTTATTCAGCTGTAGTGAAAATTAGATAATAACCCTGCCATGTTGCATTGGAACAAATCCTAACCCCACTCTCGAGGCATCACAACACACTGTGTAACCACCAAAACCAGATTGTACTACAAGAATAGGCATTATAGTCAATCTCTACTTTAACTCTAATAACCTTTTATCATAAGCTTTAAAATAGTGAAACTTAACATTCTTCTGTGTTAACTCAATTAGTGGTGAATAAATACAAGAAAAGTTCTTTATAAACCTCGAAGAAACTTATAGTCTCTATCAGTAAAGTAGGTATAAGCCATTGTTTGATTGCTTCAATCTCTTGAGGATCAACTTCTATTCCCTTCCTTAACACTGCATGCCCAAGAAATGCCACACTTTCTAGCTAGAACCCGCTCTTTGTGAACTTGCCACACAACTAATGATCACTTAGAGTTTGAAGCATCATCCTTCAGTATTGGTCATGCTTTTCTCTAGACCTCAAATACACCAAAATATCATCGATAAAGACTATCACAAATCAATCTATAAATTGCCTGAACACTATATTCATCAAGTTCATAAAAGTTGCTGACGGATTCGTTAATCCAAAAGACATCACTAAGAACTCATAATGATCATACCGAGTTCTAAAAGTTATTTTTGGAATATTCTCTTTCCTTATCCTCAACTAATGATACTTGGATCGGAGATTGATCTTAGAAAAGAATTGAGCTCCATATAATTGGTTAAACAAATCACCTATGCAAGGGAGCGGGTATCTAACAAACAATATTGGGGCTTCCCAAGAAGACACACTTGGTTAGATAAACTTTTTATTCAACAAATCATGTAGTTGATCTTTTAGTTTTCTCAACTCTTTTGACACCATTCTCTACAGTATCAATGATATTGGTTCGGTACCTAGAGCCAAATCAATACAAATTTCAATGTCCTTTAATGGAGAAAATCCAGGTAAGTCATTGGAAAAGACATTGATGAACTCATTGACTATAACACCCTCAACTTTTATTATTGATCACACTTTATCATTTTATCATATTTGTTTTAAAAGAGGTAAAAAAAATTATTTCTATCAAAACTTGGCCAGAGTTTCTCCTATATTATCGATACCAAGTCATTAACAATACTTTAACTTTCTTCACTATCACTGTCGCAAGGCGACATCGAAATGGCTTGCTTTTCATGCTTTCTAAGAGGTGGTGTTGGGAAAGGAAAATGGTTTTGGATTTAATCATAAAACTATGATTATAAGGTTTAGGAGTCGCCACCTATTATTATAGTTAATAGAAAATCTATGGCCTGCGAGAGTTTGGGTAAGAGACTGGTTGTGCAAGAAAAAAACGCATCCCCCCCAATGCTTTCTACTTAAGGTAAGCTGCATTATTGTTTGATTGTTTTTCTAGGTCGTGTTTCTATTCATTGGTCTTTCTGTAAGATCTCTCTTGGTGAGAGTCTCTATCTTATTGAGTTAATTCCTAACATTCTAAAGTCTAAATTTTAGCATCGTATTTATTTTGCATTTTGTATCTTTAATACCTGAATGTGTACTCTACTTTGTAGTTTTACACCCTCAAATATTAAAGTCCACAGCTAAACCCTAACACTTTAAATATAAAGTGAACAAAATAATTGGTGAATGATTTTTGATATTTTGACCAAATCCTAACGGATAATCATAAACTAGTTACAATATCATTTTTTTTTGCATTTTTAAAACATGAAAAAGATGCAATTTTTTTTTCATGAAAACATGATGGGAAACTTTTTAGGATTTGGCTGCATGTATATAAATTTTTTTTCATTTTTTTTATTTTTTTTAAAAAGGAAATTAATTTAAAAATTTTGAATGAATTTTCAAAAAACAAATTTAGAAAAGTTTCAGAGAAAACTGAGTATTTTAATACCAGATCTATATCTTACAGTGTAAATATATAGCTTGATATTATCCAAGATTGGTAAAAAAAAACATGCGAGAAAATCATAATGTTTTGAAAGGACTTTTGAATTTTTTTTATTTTTTAAATTATTATTACTATTATTATTATTATATTAGGTAAGGCTCAACCTAGCCAACTAGGCCAAACCCAGTTAAGTCAGGTTGGGTCACCAGCATGCCAACAAACCTGGCTCTTTTTTTTTTTAGGAAAATTTCAGAGAAAACCAAGTATATTAATACCAGATCTATATCTTACAGTGTAAATATATAGCTTGATATTATCCAAGATTGGTAAAAAAAAAAACATGCGAGAAAATCATAATGTTTTGAAAGGACTTTTGATTTTTTTTTATTTTTAAAATTATTATTATTATTATTATTATTATTATTATTATTATTATTATTATATTGGGCAAGGCCCAACCAAGCCAACTGGGCCAAACCCAATTAAGTCAGGTTGGGTTAACAGCATGCCAACAAACCTGGCTTTTTTTTTTTTTTAGGTTGGGCTGGATCCAACCCAACCATTTAGGGTGGACTGAAATGGGTCCAGCCCAAATAAAAAGCTAAGAATTTTTTGCTACTACATGCAGTAGCCGGGGTGGCTGCTTTTCGGGAGAAAAAGAAAAGGGAGGCTTGCCTGGCCGGAGGAGAGCAGCTGCCGGAGGTGTTCTTAGTGTTGCAGGGAAGACAAGCGAGTGGTTGGTGATGACAATGACGGTTGAGGCATGGCGGAGGAGCTAGCCAAAGTGGTGCCCAAGAGGGAAGGGAGAAAAACTAGGGAAAAAGATGATTTTTTTGCCAACTTTACACACTAATTTCTCCTCCTTCAGACTATGGAATCCATCCCTATTTATAAGGGGTAGAAGATGAAAATTTTGGCCCTTGATTCGACTCGGAAGGATTCCAACTATTAATTCAAAGTGGCTATCATGGGTTGTCAGATTTGCTGCAGAGAAGGGTGGTCGGGTTGGCCACTTTAGAGCAGTGCCACCACCGCAGTGGCATCAATCGGCAAGAAAGAACTTCATTGGGGTGTAGTCAGATGTCAGGCCATCGTTTACGTGTTAAATTTGGTAGAGGATGAAGCATTAAATTCTTTGGGAATGAGGCCACTCGAGAAGCTTTTCCAAAGAAGAAGATGAACAGTCACCAAACAACGCGTCGTTTGGTCGGATTTAGGGTTTTAATTTAGGGTTTTTGGTCAAATTTCAATTTGGTCCTCCATCTTTTAATTTCTTTCAATTGCACCCTTAATTGACTCTAAACTTCTAATTTTATGTAATTTTATCCCTGTCGAACTTTAATGTCATCCCTGAATTTCAACGCTTTTTTTATTTTGGTCTTTGGTCTTGGATTTAAGCAATTTAACCCTTAATTGACCATTAAACTTTCAATTCTCTTCTATTTCACCCCCTGATTTCAATCAATTGGGTTCTCATAGTTTGGTGTCTTTTGTGAAATGGTCATTAGCTGCAAAATTTTTCAATTTAGCCCTTAATTGACTAAAAAACTTTGATTTTCTTGCAATTTTACCCCTGATTTCAATCAATTGATTTGGTAAAAATTAAATTTGATCTCCTAAAATTCCAATCTTCTCAAAAAGCCTAAATTGGGCTCTCACACTTAATGTTCACCAATTAAGCCCCTAGACAAATTAATTTGATCAATTTAAAGTATAATAAAGTCCCTGCACCAAATTAAATCTTTTAATTGGACCCAAATTAATTCTTAAATATAATTAAACTTTTAATTCAGCTTATGATTAAATCAAATTGGCTAATAAAAAATCTAATTATATCCCTAGGCTTAATTTTTATGTAAATTCGTTCAGTAATCATGTAACTTGACCTTGAATTTGCATCGCCTCTCCAGTTTTTGGTAAAATAGGATATAATTAGGCTCCTAATTCCATCCTAAATTGCAACTTAATTTTTTTCTACATATGAAATCCTCTCACCGTTCTTTTTTCAAAATCCCAGTTTTATTTAATTTTTTATTTTAGAAAGAAAGAAGATGAATTTGAGGAATAACCCAAAAATAGGTGATAACAATCACCATCATGATCGCAAAGTTCTACCATCCAAAACCATTCCATTCTCAACATTTCATAAACAGTCATTATAGTTCCAAAAATAAAACATAGTTATCAATTCAGATGAATATACATAACAACAATAATATAATCTAACCATACTAAATGAAATTCATATAAGCTAAAAAAAATAAGTCCATGCCTTATTTAAACTTCAAATAATAAGTTTTTAGGATTTAAATATTACAGAACCTAAGGATTAATCTAACTACAATATTAAAATGAGACTTCAAAATGATTGTCATAACCTAATTTTAGGTTCCTCAAAATTGTCTTCATCTTTCAAAAAACTTAGAAAAATCAAACAAAAAATAAAAAAATGAAAAGCAACAAAAAAATACTTACAAGAGCAATCTAAGAAGGGTTGTAGACACATGAAGGAACTAAATTGGGATTTTAAAAAGAATTGAAAGCCCAATTGTACCTTACTATACCAAAGATCAAAAGACAATGTAGATTTAAAGTCAAATTAAATGATTTTTTGATTAATTTGTATAAATGTTAAGTCCGAGGACTTGATTAGACTTTTAATAGGCTAATTTGATTTAATCATGGGCCCAATTAAAGGTTTAATTAAGTTTAAGAATTAATCTGGTCAAATTAATAGATTTAGTTAAGTGCAAGGACTTAATTAAACTTTTAATGGGTCAAGTTAATTTTATTAGGGATTTAATTGTTGAAAAATTAAATTTTAAAGCTTAATTTGAGCTTAATTGAGAAGATTTGAATTTTAGAGGACCAAATTTATTTTTTACAAGTCAATTGGGTGAAATCAAGGACAAATTTATAGAAAATCAAGGCTTGAAAGTCAATTTAATGTCAAATTGAAGAAATTCACAATCGATAACCTTTTTTAAAAAAGAGCCAAACTTTAGGGACTTAATCCAGGTGAAATCAAGGGTGAAATTAAAAAAAATTAAAAGTTTGAAGATCAATTAAGGATTAAATTAAAAATATCAAAGACCAAGAACCACTTTGTAAAAATCGCAGAAATTGAAGGATCCAATCAAAGAAGATCAAGGGTGAAATTGCAAGGAATCCAAATGATTATGGTTGATTGGGGGTTCCATTACAAAGAGCCAAGGGTTTAGGGACCTAAAAGAAAAATACCATGATTTTAGAATACATTGTCTTCTTCCTTTGAACCTTAAAAACTACCTATAAAACACCTTTTCAGAGCCATTTAATGTGTCACCTATACCTTAAATAAAATGAAAAGGATACTATATGGTAAAGCTCAAACCACACTACAACCTCAACTTGATTACCAAAAAAAAAACTGATAAAAAAGTAACTCATAAAGGCTGACCCGATTACCCGATTAGCTAAAATTGACTTTTAGCTGATGGTTAAGATCCTTTACATTTGAATCAAGGACTAATATTTACCTCCAATAAAGACCAAATAACTCTCTTTCATCTTTTATGGATAAGGGTGGAGTCCATACAAGGAGAGAGGAGAAGGGAGGGGGTGAAAATGTGGCAAAAAATCAACATTTACACTATTTTTTTAGCTACCCAACCAGTCTTGTTTCCTCTTCAACCTCCTCCTCACTCATGACCAACTCCTTCATGCCAATCATCTCCTCTTTCCATCACAACACAGCCCCCTTGCCCCTATGACCAGCTCCTCCACTCCAGCCATCTCCTCTTTCCATCATAACATAAACCCCTTGCCACCATGAACTCTAACAGCTTTAACCTCTGCACCGTGACCAACAATAGCCCAGCACCCATACAACTTTAGCTCCTGCTCTAGTAAAGAACACTACGCCAACATCTCCTCCCTTGGCCAAACAACCTACGTTGCCAGCAAGAAGGCTAGACCACCAGTTCCAGTAGTATCTTGTCCAACACCTTTCTTCCTTTCCAATAACGACAACATCGTGGGCAGCACCTCCAGTGGCAGTGTAGAACACGAGCAACAGTGGTCTTCCTCTCAGCCACGCCAACCTTCACCTCGAGCCACCAAGAACGCCACTAACTAGGGGTGTTCACAAAAACCGAAAAAACTGATTAAACCGAGAAAATCGGAAAAAAAAAATAACTGAAAAAATCAAACTGTGAAAAAAACCGATTAAAATTTTGAAAAAATCAACCGGTTCGGTTTTGGTTTTTTAAGCCCGGAACCGAAAAATCCGAATCAAACCAAACCTGAACCGAAAAAACTGGCAAACAACCGAGCCAAATCAAAAAAATCGAGCCAAACCAGAAAAAAACAAGCCGAACCGAGCCAAAACCAGTTTGAACCGGTTTTTGTTCTAAAAAACATAACCGAACTGAATCAAAACCGGTCGGTTTGAACCAGTTTTGATTTTTTTTAAAAAAATTTAGTTCGGTTACTTTTTTTGATAAAAACCAAACCGAACCGAAAATGAACACCCCTACCACTAACAGTGTCACTCCTTGTCCAGGTAAGTCCCTTGCTCCTTCCTTCTTGCTTTTATTATTATTATTGTTGTTGTTGTTGTTGTTGTTGTTGTTGTTGTTGTTGTTGCATGCAAGACATAATTAATTCATGTTGGGTCTTTATATATTAAAAAAAAAAGAAAAGAAAATTGTTGGGTCTTTAGTCGATCCAACTAACTAGGTTGAGCTTGGGCCTCGGGGCCAACCAGCCCAGCCCTAAGGCTAAAAGTGTGTTTACCAAACACACCTTAGTGTCTTTCTCTTAGTTTTTAATTTGTTTTTATTTTAATGTTTAGCCAAACAAAACTAAAGAAAAAATCCAAAAAATTCTAGAAAGAATTTGTGGGTTCCTCACATATTTTTCCAGCAAATTTTACATCTCCTCTTCTTCTTTTCTGTACCGTTTTGTTTATCTCTATTTTTGTCAATTTTCTAGCAACTATGAACTAAAATTTGGTTTTAGGTTGAACATCACCTAAATAAAAGTCAGAAATAAAGTCTAAGTTGCAGCAGAGTTGTGACAACAACATAAATTCTGAGGGATTTAACCAACCTTAATGACCAAATAAAGAGGAAAGAATTAAGTAACATTAAGGACTCCTAATAATAATAAGAATCCTAACGAAAGACAACAACTGAAGGAGGGAATAAAGGAAGCAAATCATGGTAGAAACAACTTATCTTCTTCTTTTCTGCACTGTTTTATTTCTTTTTATTAATTTTCCAACAGCTATGAACAAAAATTTGGCTTTCGGTACATAATAGTTTTGTTCCATTATTGTTTTAGGTTGTGAGAAGAGATATTTTCAACTTTATTTATGGACATTCAAGTACCTATTTTGCCTAATTTGGTACATAATCTATTATTTTCGTTCAAGCTTTTTGAATGGTTTCTGCAGTAAGTATGCTTTTATTTTTGTGAATTTTTCAATCTGTAATTATTTATTTGGATCAAGAAGAAAGAAAAATAAATGAATTAGGTTGATTTAACTTTCAGGTTAAAAGAATAAGACAAGTTAAAATCGTTATGTTTTTTAACGATAGCTTGGAATACTTGATCGTTTTTTTTGCTCTTAAAGCTTTCATCACCGAATATAAAATTTATTTTCAATCTTTATTTTGATTGACCTCAAGGAATTAATTACGAGCCTTTTCTAATTAATTTAATCTTTTTTTATCTTTTTATTTAAAGGAATTTAATTATTTGCTTGAATTAAATGAATACTTATTTTACTTCGATGATCAACCTAACTTGTTGAATGGACAATCTCTTTGAACCAATCACATAAACAATGAATTATCTTTTACATTTAAAAAAAAATAATTTTCTTTAGTTTCCTTATTAATCCCCAATCTTTATTTCCGCTTCATGTAAGAAGAATTAGAATAATTTCCCTTGGTTTCGACTTGACTTTCACTATTATGCTACAAAAATCAATTCCTTAAAAAAGAGAAAAGTCAGAATTAATTTTGGTGACTTCTACAGCGACCAAAGTGCCAAACACCGGAGCGGTAATAAGCTTTTTTTTTTAACCCTTGAAAACTCTCTTCACATTCTTTCAACCATTACTACTTTATCTCTTTTCAAATTAATCATGTCATTGGAATCACTATAGTTGAGAATCCCTCAATAAACCTTTTATAGTATCTTGCTAACCCAAGAAAACTATAGATCTCGATGACATTTATAGGCTTTTCCCATTTCAACATTGTTTCAACCTTTCTAGGGTCCTTAGATATTCCCTAGTTGATATGACATGTCCTAGAAAAACCACTTCTTTCAGCCAAAACTCACACTTATATAGTTTGGCATACAATTTATACTTTCTTAATATCTGTAATACTTGCCTCAGGTATTGTTCATGCTCCATATATAAGCTAGAATAGATCAAGATTTCATCAATAAATAACACCAAAAACTTATCCAAATAGGGTCAAAAGACCTAATTCACAAATTCATAAACATTGCTGGTGTATTTGTTAATCCAAACGACATTAATAGGAACTCCTAATGTCTATAACGAGTCTTATATGTGATTTTTGGTATATCCTACTCCTTAATCCTTAGCTGACAGTATCTTGATCTAAGGACTATCTTTAAGAATGCCCTAACTTCCTTAGCAGACAGTATCTTGATCTAAAGCTTTGTACACCTCATAAGGAAGTGTAATTCATTATCATTATTTTAGAGAAAATAAACTTATAAATTTGGGGCTCATATTTGTAACTTCTTTCGTCCATTAAAATTTTATGTGTTTTTTATTTAATTGTTGTCTTTAATTTCCATCTGTATCATAATCATTTCAGTTCTATAAATAAAACATAATAATTAATTCTTACGAATATATATAGCAACAATTATATAATCTAACCATACCGACTTAAATTCATAGAAGCTAAAATAAAATAAGTTCATGCCTAATTTAAAATTCTAATAATAAATTTTTAGGATTTAAACATTACAGAACATGAGCATTAATTTAACTAGACTTCAAAATGACATGTAACAATTCTTAACATTACATATTCTTTTCATATATCAAAAAATATAATATAATCCTGCTAAACAACATGAGATTGATACGAACCTTAAATCAAATTAAAACAAAATATAAATAATTTATACAATATTTTATTTTTCAGCTTTAAAACATATACAAAACATGGTATATACTCAATCCTCCTTTCAAACCATTTCACAAACCTCCTCAAATTCTCTCAAATGCAAGTATGGATTTTCTAGATCTAAGATGTGAAAAGAAGGTAAAAGTTGAATAATGCCTGACTTAAAATTAAAATGAGATGCATCAGAAGGAAAAACTATGCATGATCGCGCACTTGTTCTTGTTGGATTCATGTAGTCTCTAAGTGTTCTAACACGATTATTCTCATTATGAAACGACTGATTATCTTCTTCGACCATATTTTTCTGAAAATGATGAGGATATCGTACAAAGTCTACCACGTAATGTATGTGACCAAACTCTCATACACGTGTAGGAAGAGAAGAAAAAAAAGAAAAAAAAGAAACAAAACAAAACAAAATAAAAGAAACAAAAGTTAGATAAAATGAAAAGTGAAAATAAAATAAATATTATAATTTATACAAGAATTTACCTCCCCGGCAACGATGCCAAAAACTTGACACGATCAAAGAGTTGATGTCTTATCCCAAATGCAGGGGTGTCAAAGTAATAAATAACCCAGCAAGACCAGGGTCGAACTACAGGGAAGTGAACTATATAGAATTATAAATAAATTAAAAGATTTGAAGAGAGCTTTAAGATGTGATAATGATGTAAGGATTTAAACAAAGATAAAATAATTGTCAAGGTTAGAGGATCCACTAATGGTATTTCAAATAAGTATAGTATAAACTCTTTTTATTACTCAACTGGAAATCACACACAAAAGAGGTTTCAATCGGATGATTTGTCATTAATAGCTCATTATAAATTATTAACATGATCATATTAATTATCTTATTAAAGTAACACTAAACTTTTAAATATTGTCAGGAATTCATGATGCTAACTTATGTTAACAACAAATCAAGTTCCTTTCATAGCACATGTATAGGTTATACCACACGGTTGGCTATAAAAGTGCCAAGCATTTATTGTACCAAGTGTTATACAACACAAATCTCGATTAATTATTTAACAAGTAATGTATTATGAATTAATAAGATAAAAATGATAAGACATGTTAATAGCAAGTTGTTAAGGATATAATCATTGAAGTCCATATTAAGTTTATATTATATTTATCCTAACACCATTAGTGAAACCTTTTCATCTTGACATAATAAAGTTAGCTAAACCTAATGAAGAAGAGAAACGTAAATAAACAAGAGGAGAACATGATTATACAAGTATAGTAAAGAAAATGAAAGGCATAAACAAAAGATTAATGAAAGCAAACTTAAGCATTACAAAAATATAAAGAGAGAGAGTAAGAACATGATCTTGATCTGAAAACCAAGATGCCTAAATGCATGACAAATGCCTCCTTTTATAGGCCAAAATTTGAAACTATTGATTTGATGACTAATTGTTGAGTGGGTGGCCACATCTTGACTTGGTGACAATCCTTGTCTTCTTTTCTGAAAAAAAACATCATTGCTAACGTCAGAATTTGAACAGATAGTCTTCATGAAAGTTCTAGGAAATTGTCTCAGCTTTCCAACTAAAAATGAATCGGTGCATTTGGACTTCTAGAACTCGAGATATAGGCTGGACACTGAACAATATCTGGGCTACAAGATATATTCTGACTTCTCTGTTGTTGTTATAATTTGAACTTGAAAACAACCTTTTTGAATCTTAAACTCTCATGAAAGTTTTAGGCCTATGTCTTAGCTTTCCATCCATATAAACCAGTCCTAAATCCAAGCTCTACAACTTCAGATATGATCCAATTACCGAATAGTGTTCCAATTTGGACTGAACCAACATCTCTTTTCTAAACTTGCCCCTCTCTTTGTCTTCTCAATTTCAGTAGTTTAACTCATCAATCAATCCTTTGATTTATGTGATAGGCCTGCATTTAAGATGAACATTTACCATAAATTAAAGGTATCTTATAGTATCAGACTTGTTATTATAAAACGTGCTTTAGTTAAGGAGTTATTGATACTTGAAGTGCAAAATGATGATATAAAACCTTGATAAAAATGTACTTTTAAGTATTAATCACACCCCCTCAACCAGCTTATTACTAGTTCCTAGTAATCAAAGCGTTAAAATAGAAAAACAATTTGCAAGTTTTACAAAGCAAGGCATTCATCATTCAACTTCCATTAATCTATCCAAATAAACAAACTCTCATTAAATTTATATATCTGCTTCATACTTCTTAAACAAGATATTAATAAACCTTCTTTTTTTATATGCTCAATGTATGAAAACATAGATGTTGGTGCTTTTATTGAAAGAAAACAATATTTTGTTCTAATGTTTTTCTAAGGTTAACTTCCTTGGGTTGGGATTATTATCTCTTTTTTTTTAATATATATACATATAGCTTAAAACACAATGCATCTTTAACCCATGTAACCAGCTTTCGACTAATGACTTCCAGACGAGTTAGTCTTAAAGCATTAGGTGTTGAGACACCCCTATGAGCTTAGCAACTCGGGTTGCAGATACTGATACATAGATAGTGCAATGTGTGATTCCCTTAATCCTTTCTCCTTAACCCATGTAACAAGCTTTGGGCCAATAGCTCCCAAGTCAGTTGACTTTAGGGTATTAGGTGTTAAAACACCGTTTCGGGCTTAATTGTTTAGGTTAGGGAGGCTACAAAACCAAACTTATCTATGTTTTTATTATCATCAATATTATCAATTTATTTATTTTTTGGCAAATTATATATTATCCCTTTCCCTTAGTTGTTACCTTTAACAAAAGAACATAAATAATGTAATAATCCAATGTGCAACCCACATTCATATGTTAAAGTGTGTGTGTGAAAATGAAGGTTTAAGAATACTTGTTAAATGAGTATATGAGCAGAATCAAGTGATAACAATGCGAGTTTGTAAACCTAAATATTTTAAGAAGTATTCTGATAGACCTTAATAAGAATATTTACTAAGATGCGTCTCAAGAGTCAATAAAATTTCTCTTTACTCTGTCATCCTAATAACAGTTTTGTCAAATGGTTTTAATAATAGCAAAAACAGTAAGTAAGTTAGGTTTTTTTGTCAATTACTACCCTCTCCCCCTAACCAAAACGAGATATTGTCTTCAATATTCTAAGGTAGAAAGATAGCTAGAGTATAGAAGACATCACCTAAAACAACAAACATTGACAAACCTGAAACACACTTAAACAAATATAAGAAATAACAAAACAAAATAAAATGCTATTAATAAAACTAAAGGACACAAAGTTTCACAAACAAAGGCTTAAATCCAATCTAAGCTTTTTACGGCTTTCCATAGTTGACCAATTTATACGACTTAGGGAGGGATCAAGTATAGGGATGAAAGATTGTAATTGGTCAGTCAATTGTTCAGCAGTAGCAGCAGAGATTATGATTTGTCGTGCCGAAGATGTTAGAAATTCTTGTTCCACATCTTGATCAAGAAAATAGAACAAATTATCATAAAAATCATTAACATTTAACAAACCTATAAGTTTATGGTGAATGTGCAATTGGGCCCAAGAGAAAATATAAAAGATCTCTTCTAATGTGCCCAAACCACTTGGTAAAGCAATGAAGGCATCAACATGATTAAACATCGCATTCATTCGATCAGACATTATAGAGACCGTAGTTCCTCTTCAATTATTTTTCCAATGATGTCCCCTTTTGCTAAAGCTTTGGGGACGACCCCCAAAACTTGATTGTCTTCTAAAAATGCAGTTATTGACACACCTCTCATTAACCCAAGGCTGCCTCCCCCATACACTAAATGAATCTTTCTCTCAACTAGTACCTGACCAAGATGATTTGCTGATTCTAAAAACTTTTTTTCTTTCCCAGGACTGGATCCAGCAAAAACACAAATATTTCTTATTTGATGACTTGAGGAACCTGCCATTTCTAGAAATGTAGGCCAGTTGGAGTCTCACTCTCTCTCTCTCTCTCTCTAATGAAAACATGTGTATGTATAAGTAGTTGTGATTGTGGCTCACATCTTCCCTTGGTTTTACGTCTAAGAATGACTTAAATGCCCTCTATGGATCGGGGATATGCTTCTCATCCAGTTTTCTTAAAAACTGACAAACAGGGTTTTTTTAGTCAGATTCCCAAGACTATGATGAGCATATTCTTTATGAAAATAGGGCTATAAATCATGAATTGCATGATGCACATCTCTACTATGATGAGACTTAAGAGTCAATAGAAGATTATATAAAGACTCTCTATGTTTTGAAATAAATCCCACCTTTTGATAATTTTCACAGGTTTTGCAGAATGCATATGAGTCCTTGAACATGGTGGGCCAATAAAATCCACTTTGTAAGATTTTTACAGTTGTCTTTCTTGATGAGAAATAACCCCCACATGCCTCGGAATGACAAAATCTCATGACACTACTTACCTCATTGTCAAGAATGCATCTTTGATATATATGATTAGGATAATATTTGAATAAGTAAGGGTCATCCCAATAAAAGTTCTGCACGTCGCTCAAAAACTTTCTTTTGTCTTGGGTATCCAAATGAGCTAGCAAAAATCTTGAAGCAAGAAAATTGTCAATATTAGCAAACCAAGGTATTGAACTAAGAGAAAGTAAAGATTCATCAGGAAAGTAATCATCAATTGGTGTGATGTCAGATATCGAATCTACTGTCAATTTTGATAAATGATCCGCAATAACATTTTCGGTGCCTTTTTCATCCTTGATTTCTTCCTGTTTGAAAGTTTCAAAGATTTCAGAATCGTGATTGACTTTCCTTTGTTTGGTCATGGCATGAGAAAATGGAAGCACTGGTTGGGAATCAGTCTTTTCTTTGCAATGTTCAGGTTTAACCCCTTCCTTACCCTCAGAGATTGACTCATTTTCTTTCTCACAAGGTTCAAGAATGGGTTTTTCAATAACATTACCACTGTGGAGAGTAATGACTGATTGGACTTGATCTATGTGTTGACTTCCGATACTACTTGCATTTGCATTGTATTGCCCCTTGGGATTTTGCTGTGATTGAGATGGAAACTCACCTTTCTCTTGAAAATTGAGAGTAGATGTGAATTTTGCAAGAGTATCTTTCAAATCAGCCATAGTTTGAGCATTTTAAGTGTTAATTGTCTCTTGCTTTTCAATGAATGCATGCAAAGTTTCCTCAAGATTTCTTCTAGGAGGGGGAACATAAGGAGGTGTATATCCATGAGAATTTTGAAAATTATGGTGTGTTTGAAATGGTGGTTGTAAGTTTGTGCATTATTGTTACCACTCTTCCAACTAAAATTTAGGTGATTTCTCCAACCAGGGTTGTATGTTTGCGAGTATGGGTTATGATTGGGCCTTTAGAAACTGTTTAAAGCACGAGTTTGTTCATGGAGGCATTCCTTAAAAGAAGGCAAAGTTGGACAGTCATTGGTTGAGTGTTCATTGGTTTCATATATTTGACACACAATATCTTGAATAGATTTTAATTAACCACACTTTTTCAATTATAGTGCCTCGACTTTTCTAGATAAATATGCAAACTTGGCTTGGAGGTCATGATTCCCTAAGGTTGTACATTCCTCCACTAGATGTATGAGGTTAAGTTTTACTTGGTTCCTCATAAGTGCCTGTAGTGTCTTAATTTTGAGTATTTTCAGCTAACAAGTCTAGATACTCCATTGCTTCATCAGGGTCTTTATCTTCAAAAGTTCCATTGCACATCAATTCCACCATTTGTCTATATTTAGGTTTTAACCCTTCATAAAAATGTGAAATCAATCTCCATGTTTCAAAACCATGATGAGGACAAGTGTTAAGCAAGTCTCGATACCTATCCCAACATTGACAAAATGTTTCTCCTGGTTTTTAAGTGAAAGTAGTGATTTGTCTTTTGAAAGAGTTTGTTCTGTGAGATGGAAAAAACTTCTTTAAAAATTGTTGTTGCATTTCATCCCAAGCACGAATGGATCCTGACCTAAGATTTTATAGTCATGTTTTAGCTTTATCTTTTAATGAAAAATAAAAGAGCTTTAATTTGATGGTGTTCATGCTACAATTTAAGTCATTATAGGCGTTACAAACCTCCTCAAATTCTCTCAAATGCAAGTATGGATTTTCTAAATCTAAGCTATGAAAGAAGGTAAAAGTTGAATAATGCCTGACTTAAAATTAAAATGAGATGCATCAGAAGGAAAAACTATGCATGATTGCGCACTTGTTCTTGTTGGATTCATGTAGTCTCTAAGTGTTCTAACACGATTATTCTCATTATTCTCTTATGAAACGACTGATTATCTTCTTCGGTCATATTTTTCTGAAAATGATGAGGATATCGTACAAAGTCTACCACTTAATGTATGTGACCAAACTCTCATGCACGTGTAGGAAGAGAATAAAGGGAAGAAAAGAAAAGAAAAAAAGAAACAAAACAAAAAGAAACAAAAGTTAGATAAAATGAAAAGTGAAAATAAATAAATATTATAATTTATACAAGAATTTACCTCCCCGGCAACGATGCTAAAAAATTGACACGATCAAAGAGTTAATGTCTTATCCCAAATGCAGGGGTGTCAAAGTAATAAATAACCCAGCAAGACCAGGGTCGAACTACAGGGAAGTGAACTATATAAAATTATATATATAAAGAAAAAAAGATCTGAAGAGAGCTTTGAGATGTGATAATGATGTAAGGATTTAAACAAAGATAAAACAATTGTCAAGGTTAGAGGATCCACTAATGGTATTTCAAATAAGTATAGTATAAACTCTTTTTATTACTCAACTGGAAATCACACACAAAAGAGGTTTCAATCGAATGATTTATCATTAATAGCTCATTATAAATTATTAACATGATCATATTAATTATCTTATTAAAGTAACACCAAACTTTTAAATATTGTCAGGAATTCATGATGCTAACTTATGTTAACAACAAATCAAGTTCCTTTCATAGCACATGTGTAGGTTATACCACACGGTTGGCTATGAAAGTGCCAAGCATTTGTTGTACCAAGTGTTATACAACACAAATCTGGATTAACCATTTAACAAGTAAGGTATTATGAATTAATAAGATAAAAATGATAAGACATGTTAATAGCAAGTTGTTAAGGATATAATCATTGAAGTCCATATTAAGTTTATATTATATTTATCCTAACACCATTAGTGAAACCTTTTCACCTTGACATAATAAAGTTAGCTAAACCTAATGAAGAAGAGAAACGTAAATAAACAAGAGGAGAACATGATTATACAAGTATAGTAAAGAAAATGAAAGGCATAAACAAAAGATTAATGAAAGCAAACTTAAGCATTACAAAAATATAAAGAGAGAGAGTAAGAACATGATCTTGATCTGAAAACCAAGATGCCTAAATGCATGACAAATGCCTCCTTTTATAGGCCAAAATTTGAAACTATTGATTTGATGACTAATTGTTGAGTGGGTGGCCACATCTTGACTTGGTGACAATCCTTGTCTTCTTTTCTGAAAAAAAACATCATTGCTAACGTCAGAATTTGAACAGATAGTAGTGTCTGAGCTATAGGACATATTCTGACTTCTCTGTTGTTGCTATAATTTGAACTTGAAAACGGCCTTTTTGAATCTTGGACTCTTCATGAAAGTTTTAGGACTATGTCTTAGCTTTCCATCTATATAGACCAATTCTAAATCCAAGTTCTACAGCTCCAGGTATGATCTAATAACCGAATAGTGTTCCAGTTTAGACTGAACCAGCATCTCTTTTCTAAGCTTGCCCCTCTCTTTGTCTTCTCAATTTCAGTAGTTAAACTCATCAATCAATCCTTTGATTTATATGATAGGCCTGCATTTAGGATGAACATTTACCATAAATTAAAGGTATTTTATAGTATCAGACTTGTTATTATAAAACGTGCTTTAGTTAAGGAGTTATTGATGCTTCAAGTGCAAAATGATGATATAAAACCTCAATAAAATACACTTTTAAGTACGAATCACATGTGGTGCTCCAATGAAAAAAAACCGTTTTAACAAGCTATTTTGTATTTTACATAAAATGATTAAAAAGAGGGGGAATTTTTAAAGAGAACACATAGTTAAAATTTTCCCTCCATTTTTTAACTTCTTTAAAAAAACATATAGGAATGACTCTTTATTTTGACAAAATATATTTTAGCATCTCATATAGCTATCCTTTTGGAGAATCGAAATCAATAAATAAAGATCCATTTTATTAGTTTTTTTTTTGCTCTATGTTATAGCTCTCTCGTTTGAGATGCTCTAAGATGGGGAGTGTTATGGTCATAGTTATTATATCCTATCCAACTAAGTCTAAGTTGTAATTTTAGACGCTTAACTCACTAACAAACAAGTTAATTTAATTTTATCTTAAAACGCTTCATTTTTAGACAATATAAAAACTACAAAAATGTTATTTTGGACAAAAAAAAATAAAAAGAATATTATTAAAATTGACCTAGTTGGATGTCACTTGAATTTGGCCAAGTCAATCATATCAACTAGTGGTTATCAAGTTGATCATGTTAACTTTTAAAATGATTTGAAAGAAAACCCAACATAGATTCGACTCCAAGTCACCTGATCAACATGTTAGACCAAATTTAATCATTATGACTAAAGTAAAAACAATACATATACAGGGTTAGTGTTGTGTAATGTTAGTATGATTATGTCATGTTTCAAAGTCTACCTATTTCACTAGGTTTAATCATTCTTTTAAAATCCAACTGACTTGGCTGGTTGATTTGTGACCTTGGTGATTTGGGGCTTGGGTTGAGTTGGGTTTCAATAAAACTCCTAATAAGTTGATTAAATTCAGGACCTCACTGATATTTGTGTTAACTCTTCTCTTATATTATTTGGAACACATTTCTCTGTTCATTGTGGAAGAAAAGGAATTATATTTTTGGTTCAATCATGTCTTGCCATTTTGTCAAAGCCTCGCCAACCAATTTAGCATCGACCATAGTTTTAAAAATTGATTTTGGAATTAACTCGGAGCAAAATCTAAGAGGGTCAACCCACGTTAACTTCTTTTAAAAAAAAAAGTTAATAGGTTGATGGTCAAGTTTTAACTAAATTAACCTGAGTTTTTTACGAGATTAGCCAAAAAAAATTCTTTTCAATTCAGACCAATTTAAGTACCGAGGTGATCAGGTCCTTGATCAATCTGTTAGGCAGATAGAGGTTTTAATACAATGGCATCAACACTCCTATATTCTTTCTGTTTTTTTCAACTGTGATAATATTTGTGTACTAGCTTTTTGCATAGAGCAACTTTATTTTGAACATCTACATTTCAGTTGCCGAATTGATATGAAAATAATTCTTTCATGGCTTTTTCTAAAATTTCAACTCTAGATTAGACAACAGTCTTACTATATCAATGTTTTATATATAAAAAAATTGATTGTTTTGAATCAATGATATTTTGGAAGATGGAACTAAAAACATTTTAAATCTAAGTGATAAAAGTATTTTCTAATCATTTTTCATACATTAAAACTAAAGTTTACCTTATTAAGG
>Ga0325414_1001616_pt1 | contig 22021 bp, 8 predicted proteins | sample PopdelMetagenome_8_FD_206183 | JGI IMG/M metagenome (GOLD analysis project Ga0325414, IMG submission 206183) | Populus deltoides microbial communities from Bellville, Georgia, United States - Leaf-PdKOR-R3 | ecosystem: Host-associated > Plants > Phyllosphere > Phylloplane/Leaf | place: USA... | reverse complement strand
CAATCGTCATCGGAGGTTACCAATTGGAGAACAATCTTCTGCAGTTTGATCTTGCCACTTCAAGGCTTGGTTTCAGCTCTTCACTGTTGTTTAGACAAACAACTTGTGCCAACTTCAACTTTACCTCTAATAATGTTTAAAAAAAGATTGTTTCCTTTCGTGAAAAATACATCATGTAACGTGTTGATCGTTTGCGCATGTTGCTGTTTTTTTTTTTTCTGATATTTGAATCTAAATAAATACAAAATTTACTTGACATCCAACGCCAACCTTTCAAGTAATATTTGATTATCATCTCAGAATAATAATAAAAAAAAAACAAAGTGCGAATACAAATAAAAAAATAATAATTGAGCAATACAAATTCAAATGAATTGAGAATCCAGGTCCAATCCTATCCAATTATTTTGAGTCAAATCAGATAGCTTTCAGGAGAAATTTTATTTTATGATGACCGGGCCACCAGTTTTGTGATACTTGGATTTAAATAATCTTTGTAATATGTAGGGCTCAACTCATCATATGCATTCTGTATTTTCACCGATGCATTAAAAAAGCTTTCCTTTTATCAATTTAACATTCATATTTTCAATTTCTATTAATTGAATATAATTTATCTAAATGGAAAAGGAAACTACTTAACAGAGAGTGTGGACCAAGGCGATCTAATAAACTCGAATGAAAGAAAAAAAAATCATAATAATTCCCCATGTCTTTAAAAAGATTTTACTCAATTGGTTGAGATAGATTTTTCACTACTAGAAAATCAATGAATATAAACAGAAGTATTGATAGATTTTTTCTATTAGTATTTTACGATGATCTTTACCGACCAAATTTTTTCCATCGCTAACTTTGTCGATAAATACCGATGTAAATATATCATTGGTATTTTTTTATGTGTTCACCGACGTGTAAGTTTTTACAGATGTTGTTACTGATAGAATTACAATTGGATTCAAATAGCCAAACTATACAGTGACGTGTCACTTAGACTGACAGAATTGTCGACAGATTGATAGACGAAATAATTCCATTGGTAATATTTAACATATGACCTGACGCTCGACCTTTCTCTCCCCCTCCTATATTTCTCTTTCTACCTTAAAAAACTTATGCAACAAAACAAACAACCCCCCTCCCCCCCTCCTCATCTCAATATAACTCATCTTTCCATAGCTTTTCCAGTCACAACAACACTCTGTTTAACAACATCCATGTTCATATTGAAATTTATTGCAGATTTTTCATCTTAAGTAATGCATCTATCCTTTTTAAAATTTAAACATATTTTTAAAATGTTAATTTTTTTAATTGTATATTTTTGTAGTATATGTATTTTGTTTGGGTTCTTACTTGTTTTATTGTTTTTTCTCAAATAAACTTGTTGTATGGATTTATAAATTTGTACATGTTATGGTTTGATTTAGATTCTGTAAAATTATATTTGTTTGTAAATTATTGAAGCTTATGTCGAATTACCGACTTAGGTGTGTTGTTATAAAATAAATAATAACTTATTTAACGGGTTCGTTTTATATTCTGTCAATTTTATTGTTGAGTTGTAATTTTTATAAATTTGTATAAATTTATATCTACATAGATAATTGATAATGAATTAAGAGAAGTATTAAAGTAGATTGAATAATCTTGAGCTAAACCAATATTTTTGCAATTTTATTTACTTAGCGTAGTTAATTAATACATGTTGTCATCATTATCTAATATAGATTTGATAAAAGTCATGGATGATGATTCATGAATGTATTGAGGTTCACCCCAAGGATTATAGAGGATGGATTATTGTAATGGGGTTCAGGGTTTTATTAATTACGCTACATCTAATTCGAGAAATATTAGTGAAGGCGGTATTAGATGTTCATGCAAGAGGTGTACAAATAAAAAAGTTTTTCGATCTAAATGTTGTAACGATGCATCTTCTACACAAAGGGTTCATAAAAGAATTCTTGTGTTGGTAAGCACAAGGTGAACCATTTGTTCCTTACAAGACCATGGTAGAAAAGATGGTTAGGTTAACTTCTAGTGCTAGTAACATGCATGAAGTTGTACATGATAACAGTAATCCTTATAGGACTATGGTTATGAATGCGATAAGAATGAATTAGGGTAATGCCGGTTAATATCCAATCATAGATGAAAAATCTAATGCAGACGCAACCAGGTTCTTTGATCTTTTAAAAGATTCTAACAAACCATTATGGGATGATCGCATAAATCACAGTAAATTATCATGCGTTGCACAGGTGTTTACAATCAAGTCAGATTATGGGTCGAGTGAGGGTGGTTATGACAGATTACCGAATCAGCGAGAAGCATTTTACCTGAAGAAAACAGGCTGAAAGAGAACTTCTATACTGATAAGTCCATGATAAAACTCATTGGTCTAAAATACCATAAAATTGACATGTATCTAAATTTCTGCATGTTGTACTACCTTGAAAATGTTGAGCTAACCGAGTGTATGATATGCGAGCATTCTCGTTATAAACCTATAATTGGCAGAGGAAAGACTTTTGTCGCACATAAAAAAAAAACTTAGATACTTCCAAATCACACCTAGACTACAGAGGTTATTTATGTCACTAAAGAATGCTGAGCACATGACATAACACCAATCACATGATACGGTGGATGAAGTGATGGTGCACCATTCTGACGGTAAAGCATGAAAACACTTTAACAATATGCATCCCTACTTTTCAGCTGAATCAAGAAATATACGTATTGGGTTATGTACAAACAGATTAAATCTATTCAGGTCATTTGCTGCTTCTTATTCTTATTGGTCGGTTATACTCACGATTTACAACTTGTCACTGGATATGTATGAGGCTGGAGTTTGTGTTTTTATCCACGGTCATACCCGATCCTAATAGTCCAAGCCAGAATATAGATGTTTGTCTTCGACCATTGATTGATGAGTTTACATAGTTATGGTCCTCTAGGGCTTTGACTTATGATATATCAATGGAAATTTTTTTCTTATAAAGACAGCTTTGATGTGGACCATCAATGATTTTCTAGCTTATAAAATGGTTTCTAGTTGGGGCAAGTATGGAAAACTAGCATATCTATACTGTATGGAAAATAAGAAGGCATCCACACTAACAAATTGCATTAAAACGTCTTTTTTTTTACTACCACCGACGTTTCTTACCAACGGATCACAAGAATAAAAAGAACAAAAATGATTTTTTTATTGGTAGAGTTGAAAATGATGTTGAACCCCCGTGTCTTTCTGGTGAAGAATTGTATGACGTGGTGTTAGAGTACGGTGATATTATTTTTTGTTTTCAATTTGGTAAGTAGAAGTTCCTGGTTTTAGTTTGACCCATAATTAGGTAAAGCAAAGTATTTTTTGAGAAATTTCTTATTAGAAGACCAATCTCCTCCACCATAACCTTGACGTCATATACATAGAAAAAAACATGTTTGAGAATCTTTTCAACACGATCATGGACGTGAAGGGGAAGACAAAGGATAATATCAAGGCTAGAAAGGATATAGCGTTGTTTTGTCACCGTAAAAATATGAAGTTGGTTTATATTGGGTAATGAGTCGCAAATCCCAAAGCAAGCTTCGCCTTAGATAAAAATACACAACTACTAGTCTACCAATGGCTTAAGAGTCTATGTTTTCCGGATGGAATGCCTTAAACATATCAAGAGCCATGTTTTCCGGATGGAATGCATTATATGGAATGAAGAGCCATGTTTGCCACGTGTTTATGCAAGCACTCATTCCATTAGCTTATCGTGATTTATTGCCAAAGGGGATATGAGATGTACTTACGAAGATCAGTCATTTTTTTAGAGATATATGCTCCAACAAGTTGCAGATAGTACATTAAGAGGCTTGAAACAAATATGATCCAAACAATATGCAAACTTGAGATAATATTTCCTCCATTATTTTTTTTGACTCGATGGAGCATCTCCCTATACATGTACTATATGATGTAAAAGTTGGAGGGTCAGTCCAATATAGATGGATGTATCAATTTGATAGGTTAAAGATTACACATACAATGTAATTAAAAATGTATTTTCATTGTTTTTGCTAATTAAAAACATTTGTTTAATTCCATTTAGGTACTTCTTCAACCTTAAGAAAAAAATATTAAAAACAAGGCACACGTTGAGACTTCAATATATGAGGCCTATATTATTGAGGAGATCTCAATAATTATCTCATATAATTTTAAGCCTCATTTCAGAACAAGAATTAATTATGTTTCAAGGTGTTGTGATATCGCGGTCATACAAATTAATTACCTTAGCTTAAATAAACAAGATAGAATAGAGCAAGTAAAGGGTTAATCCCACGAAAAAGATTTAGTTCAAATTTTTATGCTATACAATATGCAATGGGGGGATTTTGAGATTATCTAGGCTATAGTATAACAAAACAATCAAACTAAATTAAATACATCAGAAAACTATCAAGAGAACAAACCTTGGTTTCAAGTAAACATCCACCTACAAAACTCAGAATCGATCATTGAAAGGAAACATCAATTTATATTTTGAATCTTTATCTTTTTAATATTGATTAGTTAACAAATATATCGTATAACTAACCCTAACCAATAAACAATCACAGTGTTCGCACTAGTAATTTAATTCAATGGCAGCCTTAAGAGCAAGATAAATTGATTAATCTAGACAACATAACTATCCACAGTTCAAGTTTGATTTGTTCGAATGTTCTCCATAAGATTAATAACGGAGATCCACCACAATTATTAAACTCAGTTGCTTCACAAGTTTATATACCTCAACTCCGGTTTGGATATCAAACTTAGCAATAGATTATTCACAATAATAACTTAGAGTCAGCTCTAACAATTAAAATAAAAAAATCATAGGAAATAAGCATAGGAAAACAAACATATTCATCATATAAACTGAAAAGAAAGGGTAAGAAATTCAAAGGTTTATGTGTCCTTGCAACCAAGAAAAAGAGCTTAGTCTTGCATGTCTATTAAACAACTAATCAAAAGGAAAGAAGAATGCATGATTTCGGGTTATTGGAGGAAAGAGTGTGTTTTTCTTCTCTTCTGGTCGCCTCCTCTCTTCTTTTCTCTCTTTCTTTTTATTTGATAGAAAACCCTAATCCCTCTTTCCTACAAAATAGTCCTTACCTAAGTAGACAATTTACATTTAAGTAGTAATAACTATTTTCCAAAAAAAATTGAAATAGCCTTGCATAAAATCCTTAAGCTTTGACTTTGGACTTAGAAGAGTTAAATTATTGAAATAAAGACTTGGATGTCGGTTTCGATGCTTTGGAAAGTAATTTGGACTTGTTTCTTCACAAAACCTGTTTGTTGGCATAATTCATGTGTCATCTTAGAAAAATCATATATCTCTTATATGAGATTTTTTCTGTTGAAATTTGGTATGAGGATAAGTCTTTGAGTCAGGAATTTAAAAAAATTGAGTTTGCATCAAATGGACTTCTCTAGCTTAAGATATTCAAATCGGATGGTCAAACGTCAACACTAGTAAAATGTGAGATTTGTCTTTGAAGGCTGCGATTTCCATGCTATTTCTTTTTATTTTTCGTGCTATATATGTATAGAAAGGTATCGATGTTAGCTTTCTAATGCCATAGGAATCACTTCGTTTTGACTTCTAGAGCTCAAGTTCTGCATAAAACATCGATCAGAGGTCAAATCTGTCAATTATCTCCAATTTACTTCTTTTTTAATCTTACATCTAAAAGTACCTTAAAAACATAAAACAAAGAATATCAATGCATTTTATATATAAAACATAGACAAAATACTACGTAAATATGAGTAAAACTATCAAATAATATGGTTGCATTATAAGACATGATGATGATGGTAAAGTGCCTTCGAGTAGGAACTTGTCAATATTCTTTAATCCTGGATGACCTGCACCAAACAATGTTGTTAGAAGAAGATATTTGTCTAAAATAGAATTCAGATAAGCATATAAGTATTGCCTATTTAACTGCGAAGAACTGAGACCTTTTATTCAGTAAGTATATTATTTAAAATTTGTTGTTAATAGACTATTTATCTCTTGTAATATCACAAACTCATACATTATTAAATACCTTGTAGGCAACATCGTCAATATTTACTATCTAAAAACTCACAACTGATCGAATCTCAAATATTTTTATTACAAGATGAATAATTTGTCACGTGGTTCAGAACACATGTAAGTAGTATTTAATTATCATTATCTATCGAGATACTTAATTTCATTACACATTTCTCGTTCACTGTTGTACTCGATGTACCACCTTTATAAATTAGAAGGGAATGCTAGTGCTATATTGTCTTTACTAAGTCTAGGTCTTAAAAGAAAGATGAAGTGCTACAATGGGTATTTTTTCAATGGATACGTGTTTCATACTGAAGAATATGGGCAGGGTAGAAAGACATGTGACAGTGAGGTTTGTGTTAAGGGATCAACTTCAAGTGAGTTTGAAGTTTACTATTATGAGAAATTAGAAAAGGTAATTGAATTGCAATATCATAGCAAGCATAATAGAGTATTTTTATTCAAATGTTATTGGTATAACACTACTGGCAGAGGAATCAAAATAAATCCCTATCATGATTTGGTCGAAATTAATTTAAAAGTTAAACTTCGCAACGTCAATAATGTCTTTGTTTTTGCCAAGCAATGCCAACAAGTTTATTACACATATACCCCTTCCTTTGAAAATGATCGTTCAAGAATTGATTGGTTATCTATATTGAAAATCAAGCCCAAGGGTCGTATCGAGGTTGTTTAAGATGAGAACAATGAATCAAATGTAGGAGATGATGTCTTTCAAGTTAATGAGTTGGTTAATTCATATTGAGTTGCTTCATCAATTGACTTAGAAGAAAATTCAATGTTTTTCACCTTTGATAATATTTTTGTTGATGTTGATGCTGAAGAGTTGAATGTTGTTCTGAGCACTAGCGGACAAGCATAGGTTGATGAACATGATGATAGCAATGAAATCAACGTAGAAGATTGTGATGGAGCTGATGACGATTCAATTGAATAAGAAGAAGAAGACAATTTTAAATAACTATCAAAACACGAAACTATAATGCCATAAACTATAATATAATATTTATTGATGAAATTCTTTATAAAGAAGTATTTATTTTATTACTGTTTTGTGAACTTGTGTTATTGTGTTGTGCTGCAACATTCAATTGAAGTATCTGCAAAATGGATAGATAAGGAATACATATACAATCAGGCGTCAGACCTTGTTTCATGCCGATGAAAATACCGACAGACTATACATCACACCGATGGAACTATTGACGGTTCGTGTCTGTCAGTGTATTCTAGAGGTGAAGGGAATTGTTCCCCTCCTCTTACACTATTCATAACATCGATGGAAATATCAACGGTTTATATTTTTTGGTGTATTCCTAAGGCGAAAGGAACTATTCCTTTTGCATGTCAGTGATGACAATTAAAGTTTATTGATTGAATGGTAGGTTCTAGATGGAATCACTAATGGACTGTGATTTCCAACGTGCTGGTAATTAATGCATCTCTGATTGTTTACTATTCACTATTTTACCAACAGAATCATGGACAAACTGGAAAAAATCTAAAGGGCTTTTTGAAATTTTTAGTGTGAAAAAAAATTTCAAGGGAACTTTATCGAGAGAATCACCAACATACTAATAAAAAATAATAATATTTAATAGTCCATCGGTAATTCCCTTGGGAAAATGTAATATAAAAACCAATAAGCGCAGCAGAACTTCTTTTTTTTTCTTTTTCTTAAGGCTCAAAATCACTCCCAGTCTCTCAAATCCTCTCATCGATTCTCTACATTCTGTCTTTCAAACATAAAGGCTAGAAATCAAGCTTTTTTTCTCTCAACACAATCAACATGTATATATGGTGAATCTTTTGACACATTTTCTTCTGTTTTTTTTTCTTTTATTCAGTTTATTAACAATGTATCTTTTTTTGTTTTTTTTTATCACATGTAAATAAAATCTTAAATTAAGCACAACATTAAGGTAAGAATTTTTCATTCCTAAGGCCTATATTTATTTTTGTATTATTTTTTTGTCTATTTTTTTTCTATATTGCAATAATATTTTTATTGTTTTGTTGAATTTTAATTATTATTGTCAAATTTGTTGTTCAATGTAAATTGAATATATAGGATTAAATTTAATTACAAAAAACTCTTATCAATTTAGGATTAAAAATATTATCACATTGAAAATAAGATGAAATTGAATTATTCAAAATTGTTGGTAGAAATAAAATAAAATCAACTGGTTTATGGCATATATATTGTCTATTTACAGAATTAAAATTTTAGGTAGTTTCTAGTATAGGGGAGGTGCTGCCAAATATTTTTTTAAAATCAAAATTGTTTATCAAAATATTCATTAAATTTGTGTAGATGCATCGAGGAAAATCAATTGCACATCGTGAGCATAGATCGCAGTTAGTTCTTCTAGCAGCGATAATGACAACGAGTTATTAGGTGCCGACCAAGAAGAGGCACACCTGAAGCACACACATCTACTGAATATGTTGCCTCTTTAAGTTCGATTTCGCAATGTAGAGGCACAAGTATAAGGTGCATTGGAAGAACAACCTTTCAATGTAAGTTTGTTTTGCTTTAAATTGGTTTATATTTAACAATTTATGAACAAATAATATTTCATTAAATTTATCAATTTTCAGGTTCACAAGCATTGAGGTTACCCGAGTAATAACATTGGCATTTAAATCGTCGATGAAAATTCTATTGTTTCAATAGAGTCACGTTTCCAAACATCTTGATTGGAAACCACATGTCGATGCATGATTTACAAGATTTAAGATTAGTGTTAACTTAATATTTTTACTTTTTTTTAAGTTAATTCCTTTACCTTATTGAAATTATTGAATTATTTTATATAAATTTTTAATGCAAGGCTAAATTTGAGTGGGATAAAGCAAATGATAATGTTGTGAGGAGAGTTTGGGAAAATCACGTTGCAATTAGGTAACATCAAAAACAATATGATAATATTTTTTTATTTTAAATATTAAAATTTCATTTGTCATTAACTCATCTAGAATACTTTTATATCATGTAGCTTGCGTGATTTTTTATATAGTGCAAAAAAAAAATCTAAAAAATATGCCAGATAAAACGCTCTACTAGGCTGGAATGACGTGGTGGTTTTGAAGGATTTCAGGCCGCCATACATCTCGAAGAATATATGGGCATAATATATTCAGCACATGATGTTCGAGTGTTTCACACGACGGTTACAGTCTGGTGTAAGGAACCGGAGCTGACAAATTCACGGTTTGGTTACCACGCACACCGGCGACTCCATTCCGTTCGTTTCTCATGTGAAGCGAATGGTAAGATTAATTTTAAATACATCTATCCTTAATTAATTTTTTGTTATTTATAAATATATTTAAATGAAAATATTTTTTTCTTACAGGCTACGGCTCTTGGATGTTAGCCAAGTCCAATGGAGTTTTTTATGGAGATGCACATGCGGAATATAGGCCGCCAAAAAGGGATACAACAGTTTGTTGACAATTGTGCTTAATGCTTTGTGGTACGTTCGTTCAACCATTTTCTTTCGTAAGTTATTATTTTCTTGAATTTGATGATTTCATTTTTTATTTTCAAGAGACATATAACAACTAGTTGAATGAAAGATACAAGGACAATCCTTTGACTCACCCGAATTTCGATCCAAATTTGTGGATGGAGACAGGATCGTCTGGTGGACCCGATAGAAATCGGATGTACGGACTCTCCAACACTACGACCAAGAACTTACTGATGGCTCGTAGTGTCTCAACCGTTGGGAGCTCGCAATCGATACCGAGCACTCAGTCTCTGGAGATCAAAGCCTTGTTACAATAAGGAGTGCAAGAACATACGGCCCATCTAAATGAAAAATATGAATGACTCTCTACTGATTATGAATAACTTCGCCGAATGGTCATGGATATTAGATCACAGATGGGTGGTACATGTACACCCTTTTATTGGCCCTATGATCCCGGAACGACCATTCTCCTCCTCCAGCACCACCTTTGTTCTAGTTTCATTGTATTTGAACATATAAATTTGTAATAAATATTTGGCTTTTATATTAAGATAATTTGTTTTTACATACTTGAATTTTATACAATTTTAATTTTTTAAATTGTTTTCTTTTTCTGTACAATAGATTTTTTAAAAATATATATTTTTAATTATTACGAACGGGGTTACCGACAGACTCAATCCGTCGGTATATTGTAAAGAGTTGGAAAAAAATTACTGCATGTGCCATTTCAACTGTTACATCACCGACAAAATTATTCCGTCGATATTTTACAGAGGGTTGGAATTACTTTAAATGCCACTACCAATCATCAATGCAATTCCATCGGTATATTCCAACGAGTAAATTTTTTTTGATGTGTATTGTCCGTTTTTAAAACTATTGGGTTTTATTTTTAACGACGGATATTTTAACAGACCAAAAATTACCAACAAGGAGTTTTTCGAAAGCCATTTTCCGTCCATGAATCCGTCGGTAGAATATGCTTCGAATGAATGGTAGAGTAAATACCAATAAAACGTAGTAATGTTTTATTTTGATTGCTATGTTTTAAGTTTTTTAAATAACTTGTAAGAGGAAAAGGAGGTGTAAAGATTTTCTCCATAAGAACCAATTATATTTCATTCTTAAGTTTTTTCTTGTTTTATTTTAAAATCTTGATTTTGATTTTTCTCTTTTCTTCTAATTTATGGATAATGGGTTTATTTAATGTACATTGTCATCAACAAAATGAAAAAAAAAAATCGAAGTCTTTTATTGAAAGAAACGAAAGTATATACACTTAAATAGAGAAAAAAATAAAAAGAGCCCTGATTAAAAAATTTGTACATGACACTGAATTTTGCATTTACCTCCATCCATATCCTTCAAGAGCAATGCAGCAAGTTGTAATTGGACGACAGATGCACAAATACAGGAGGATTTTCAAATGTCCATGGCCCATATTGCCACTCTAGACACTACCCAGCTCGGGTCTGTATAACCATTTGTTCTTGGTGTAAAGGCTCAAGAGCCCGCTTCTTTTCTAGACATGGACAGGTCGTCATGGATGAGACCAAAGGAGCACCAGCCTCATGAGCCCTCAAATCTAAGAAGTAATGGAAGCAACTAGGGACTTCCCTTTCCTCCACAACTTCAACTTTTTATGGCATGAATGGTTGGCCCATTTTTTATTTATTTTAATTTACTTTTTTTTGCTAAAGAATGGTTATTTCGAGTCTTATTTACTTACTTGTGTTTTGCAATAGATGGGTTGGTGGTTAGGATATTGTTTGTATACTCTCAAATTCGTTGGCCCACTTGTAGAATTCTGCAATCTACATCTTTAGTTTCATAGCTAAACAATTCAAATTAGGAAGACAAGCATGAAATGGTGATTCACTAATTTTAAATTTGAAACGAGTTTTAAATTGATTTAAATAAAAATTAACTTGATTAAATTCAATTTATTTAATAAATCAACTAAGAATTTGGTTACTCGGTCAAAACCTGATTTGATTTTTTTGAAAATTAAAAATAATATCGTTTTAATCATTTCTTTTTAAAAATTAAAATGATATCATTTTAAATTAACTTGGTCAATCCATCCACTCGTGAATGACCTGAATCTTGTGCAAATTTCAGTTATTTTGCTTAATAGCAAACTGAATTTTTTAAAATTATCATCAGAATTCATATATCTAACTAAATATAGGTTAACATAAAAAGTAAACAAGAACCTCAATTTACATTATTTCTAAGTAAGGGGTTAAAAGAGAATAAATTATTTTGTAGATAATTATTAAAATTAGAAAGAAAAAAACAAAACAAAACAGGAAAGTGCTAATAAAATAAGGTGAACCAAAATTTAAGATTGTAAGTAAATTGTGGATAACCTCTTAAACTGGAAACAGTTGAGAAGCACAAACTATACACCTCTTTCCCCCGCCCATTTGGAGAACCACATGAATTGTGTTGAATTCCTCATTTCAATCAATTCTCGCAAGCGTCAATCAACTTATAAGCATGAACTACAGCGAAAAAAACCTGCCATATTTAAAGCTTCCCTTAATAAATGATTATTGATCAATGCAAGAAACATCTCCACTCCTCTAAACACCATGCTCTTTGCGTTTCCTTAGCTTTATGCAAGACCAATAAAGAGTCTGTCTGCCTGGACTCCTATGTTGTAGATTGGAGTCCTGATCCCTCGCATGAGAGCTGTTTTCATGAAAATGAAACACTTACTTGAGGAAATAACATCTGCTCATGTTCCAAAGACTGCCGTGCTACCACCTGCATCATCTAGTAGCTCATCTACTGATGATCAAGAGATGGGTTCGAATTCAATGCCAATGAAAAGGCATATCTTTATTAAAAAATCTAGTTTTTGCAGCTTTCTGCAGGGCATGGATCTAAATCCAGCACGCATGGTAAGCAATCCAACTCTCCTTGATATTCATGAGCCTAGCTAGCTACAATTCATCAGTGATGATTGGTTTTCGTCCTTCTTACAAAATAATCTACACTTCTTGCATCTTGCATAATTCCATTGATTCCTGCCAATTAAATTCCAAAATCATTTACAATCTCGTTATAGACTATAAGACATACTGTCTTAGCGGAGAAACTAAGGTAGCGCTCGGTTGCTGTTTAAGGATAGAAAAGATGAGAACAATTAGGACAAATGAGACATATCCTTTCTATCCTTCCCTGTTTTGGAAGGATATAAATTCACTCCACAACAAATATACAGTTGATGGGATATAGTCGAAACAAATACATCTACAAGAGGTTACCAAGAATACACCAGATTTCGACATATTGATCCTCACATTTTTCTGTCAGCAACATTTTCATGGAACTGCTTGAAACAGTAAATTATGCTAGTATAAATCTCAAGTCCAAGTTCAAGTGCCCAAAATGTTGTTAAAAACATTATTTTTCAACTACAAATCTTAAGTCCGTTTTCGCAGCCGATCAGTTTGATTGAAGGCTCTTCTTTCTGCTGACCCTGCATTCCGAATGTTTTGCTATATCTAAAACGTGTAAGCTCCATTATGATCTGCAGGTTTTAGCAGAGATGGTAGGAACCTTTCTTTTACTGTTCTGTGTATGTGGGATTGTAGCATGCACGCAGATATTGAGAGGAGAAGTGGGTCTGATGGAATATGCATCCGTAGCAGGATTAACAATCATCGTCGTGATTTTCTCCATAGGATCAATCTCTGGTGCTCACGTTAATCCTGCTGTTACCATTGCCTTCGCAACTTTTGGCCATTTTCCATGGTCCAAGGTAAAAAATCATCCAAATTCTATTTACTGAGAATTTCTTCATATTTTTATACACCAATTTACATATACATGATACCAATATTGGTTTCTTCCAGGTTCCACTTTACATTTTGGCTCAAACAGTAGGTTCAGTATCGGCAACATATGTTGGAAGCTCAGTATACGGCGTAAAAACAGAACTTATGACCACCCGGCCAGCTATAGGCTGCAGTTCTGCCTTCTGGGTGGAATTTATGGCCACTTTCATGCTCATGTTCCTTGCAGCCTCGTTAACAAGCCAATCCCGATCCGTAAGGCAAATCCCACATGTTTTTGTTTCTAAATTAATTGTGTTGTTTTTACCACAAACATGCATATTGTTTTTTATATTTGCAGTCTCTGCTTTTTTTCGGTGAATTTCTCAATCTCTATGGGAGAAATCTCCAATATGTTTTTTTTTTTTTTGAACTTTTATTTATTATATCTTTATATAGTACATGGAGATATGTTTTTCCATCCAATTTAATAAAATTATATTTTTTATTAAAAAAATGCCATGACGTTTTATAAGAATATAATAGCAAAACTTTATAAAATTGCTAAAAATTGTTTTGAGAGATAAAAAGTTTCAAAATTACTCTCCAATTAAAATTTTGAAATTTTCAAAAGATAAAAATTATTTTCTTGAAAACTCATGGAAATTTTTAAAATAAAAAAATATAATTATATCAATTTGAATGGAAAAAGAATTGACATAAAAAGAATTAAATATTATATAAGTACATAAAAAAAGGGATATAAGGAAAACTTTCCCAATTATATATTAAATAGTTGTAAATTATAGTATTTGAGTTCGAGAGTCATGAATACATGAGATTCGAGTTTGGATATGAACACTATAAAACCCGATTCATTGGTATCCATTACCTCCCCCAAGTGAAAATGCTTATTCCTCAAACGGAATTGCAGGACTCTGTCAACCGCCACAAAACCTGTTCATGACTGTAGTTGGAAAACTTTTTTGCAGATAGGCCCTTTGTCTGGTTTTCTTTACGGCATTGCCATTGGACTTGCAGTGCTTATTACAGGGTATGAACAATGAACGGCTGGAAAACACTCTTAAAATATCGTTCCTTCTAATTTTCTCTTGGTTTTTTGATCTTGTTAGTTTTTCTTCTTCTTCTTCTTTCATTCCAGGCCTGTGTCAGGAGGATCATTGAATCCTGCAAGGTCATTGGGCCCTGCAATTGTTTCCTGGGACTTCAAGGATATATGGGTATACATCACTGCTCCAACCATTGGAGCTGTAGCTGGTGCTCTCATGTTTCATCTTTTACGGATTCGACCCCAGGCATGCAGTGCCAATTCCTCTCCTGATGATGATCTACTTGTTCACTCCATAGCCTTCACTGAGAGCTAATCCATCGTGGTTTTCTTCTTTCTTTTCCTATTATTTAGAATTTGTTTTCGAAATATATACTTGTCCACCACACTATAATGAAGGTGGCACCGTGTACATTGCAGCAACGAAAAAAAAATCACTAGGAGGTGGTTGGTGATTAATACAGAACTTATTGTTGTTTCGAAAATAGCAATTTTTTAGGTTTTTGTTCGGGAAATCAATGTTATAGAGTCAGTCACCTGGGCAAGGAGGCTTAATAACCTAGTTTAAATTAATGGATTATGAGTTTATTTTTTTTTATTTAGTATTACTTTAAAATACATGGGGTTTTTTTTTTTTTTTATTATGCAAGGCTTTATTGTTTAGCCTTTTACTGATTACTATGGATGGGTTGTGCAAAATTTTATATTTTTTCAATTTGGTTCTCAAACTTGTTTTTCAGCGATTTAGTCCTAATTGAAGACCAATTAATTTTGATTTCTTATAAAAAGATGGTATTGAAAGAAGAGAAACTGAAAAAAAAAAAAAGGCATCAAACATGGGTGATATGCTATAAGTTTCGCAAAAGATGCACTTTGATTCTTGAATTTTAAAAATCACGCAAATTATACAATTTCAGTATCTCAATATTTTTCTAATTTAATTTTGGTACAAAAGTTTATTTTTATTATTTTTTAGTCCCTGGTTGAGAGAAAAAAAAAAGAGAGAGAGCTCGCTGGATTCTAGTGGTAAAGAGAGAAAAGTGTTGTCGACACCAAATTAGACCACTAAAACGAATGATATTTTTGTTAAATGGTTCCATTTGATTAGGGGAGTTCATATTAGGTGTTTTTTTAACCTTTAACGTTCGTGAAAAAAACAGATATGAGTTCGGGTTGATTTCAGTTTTTAGGGCGGTGTTTCGGGCTTTTTGAGGCCATGGATAGATTTATCACGGTTTCTACAATGTTTTGGGTCAAAAATGGATTGAAAAATGGGTTTTGAATGAAAAGACTTAAGTTTCGATTTTCCAGCCACTACAATGGCTGGAATCTAGGCAAATCAGAAGATGTGTCGTCTGAATTTTTTTTCAAAAAAAATTAAAGCAAACTACCTTAGTTGCAAACAAATAAAATTATAATTAAGGGCCCAATCTTGGGAGCTCTAACAAAATAGGTCAAGCCCGGTACCGTCAGGCTTTTTCTTTTTTTTTAATTAATGATTTCTTTATGATTTTTTCTCTTATTTTTTTAATTTATATTTAAATTAATACTCATTCTCTCTTTCATTTTGTTTGTAAAACCTCTTTTAAATGACGATTATTTTTTAGTTATGCATAAAAATTAAAAAAAATTGATAATATTTCTATTTCTATTATCATTTACTTAAATAAAAAAATATTTTAATAAACAAATTAGCAAAAACAATCAGGTAAATGTCCCGTCTTTCAAAATTGAATATCTTAATTTACACTTGTCTCTTGAGTTTTCAAGTTTTATTATTAGGTAACGATAATGACTTTTTATTTATTTATTTATTTATTTACACACATAATTCTTGATTTATTTGATTACTTGTATGCAAAAAAATTAATTTAAACTTAGATTTTTTAAACTAGAGAAATACATTGAAAAACTTGATTGTTATTTTTTTTTTAGAAAATAAAAATATTTAACCTATGATAGAACGAGGATGACATAACTATTATAATACCTCAAATTTGTTAATCCTAATCAATGTGGAATTTTCTTCTCACGTGTAAAACTCAACAAATCTATGCATACATGTATGTTTTTTACAGTTTGTTTGAAATTATAATTAAAAAAAATTTTAAAGTATTTTTTATTTAAAAATATTTTAAATCAACATATTAAAATAATTTAAAAATAATAATTTAAAACTGAAAAAAACTAAAAAAAAATATGTTCAACCACGTTGGTTTACTCAACACAAGAGTTTTATTAATCAACCATGTAGGTTTAGAGCGTGTTTGGCAGTGTGGTTGCGGGTGCTTTTCAAATAACTTTTCGTGCCAAAATACATGTCAATGATGTTTTTTCATTTTTTAAAAATTATTTTTGACATCAGCACATCAAAACGATCCAAAACATACAAACTATATTCATCTAAAACTAACGGAATTAACAACAGAATAATTCTATCAATAAATTACAATAATAATTGCCAAGAACTACTATTTCGTTCATAAGTCAGTTGGTATATACCGACTGGATTGCAGATAAAATATATAAAAAAATTTTTAATAAAAAGCAGTTCGATAACGTGGAAGTTTTTGCTGACGATTTTACCAACGGACTGAACAAGGGATTTAAAATGGGATCTTCGTACAGTGTCGACGTGACCAATTCACCGTCAGAATTATCGACAGTCCGATGCCAACAACCAAAACCGACAAATTCATGATTCAGTGACCACGCACACCAGCGGCTCCGTTCCGTTTGCTGCACATGCAAAACAGATGGTAAGATTAATTCAAATGAAATATATTGTTAATTAATTTGTTGTTAATTAATTTTTATTCTTACAAGCTACGTCTCTTGGGCGTGAGCCGAGCCCAATAGAGCTGTTTCTAGATACGCACGTGAGGAGTGAAGACCGCCAAAAAGGGGTGCAACAGTTCGTTGCAACCATGCTCAACACTTCGTGGTATGTTCGTTCAACCATTTTATTTCGTAAGTTATTATTTTTCTTCAATTGAATATGATGATTTCTTTTTTCATTTTCAAGAGACCTATAATAGCTGGTTGAGGGAGAGATAAGGGGACGATCCTTCGACCCATCTGAATTTCGATCCAGATTTGTGGATGGAAGTAGGATCATCTGGTGGACCCGATAAAAATCGGGTGTACAGGCTCTCCAATATAATGGCAAAGAACTAGGGGGCGGCTCGTAGTGTCTTAATCATTGGGAGTTTCCAATTAGTATCGAGCACCCAATCTAAGGAGATCGTGACCTTGCAGCAACACCACAGCTCATCTCATCGAAAAATACAAGCAACTCTCGGCGAATTATGAACAACTCCATCAATTAGTCATGAAAATTACATCACAAATGGATGATACTTGTGCGCCTCCTTTTTAGCCGTTTCGTCCCAAGAGCGACCAGCCTCCACCACCTCCTCCTCCAGCTCCGTCATTGTTCTAGTTTAATTTGTTTTGGAAGCACATTAAATTTGTAATGAATATTTGGATGAATATTATTTAAATTTATTTTTATATTTTTTATATTTAATAAAATTTTATTTGCATAATTGGTTTTTTTACTATTAATTTATATAATTTTATATTATTTATTCTAAATAATTTTTAAATTTTTTTTAAAAAAACATTACCAACGGATGTCCAGACAGAATGTTTCCGTCGGTTTTTTACAGAGAGTTGAAAAATATTTACTGGAAATGTCACAATCACCAACGTCTTCACATACGGAAACATTTCGTTGGTATTTTACTGAAAGTTGAGAAATATTTACTGCAAATGCCATAATCACCGACGTGTATACTGATGGATACATTCCGTCGGCATTTCACCGAGTTGAAAAATATTTACTTCATATACCACTATCACCGATGAAATATTTTCAGCAAAAAATTTTTTTACGCGCATTTTCTATCTGTAAAACCATTGATATTTGTTTTCTGACAGAATTAGCGATATAATATAAAATTACCAATGAACGCGGGTCGGTAAAAAATTTATCGATGAATTGGTAATCTTACACTGACAGATTTGATCCGTCGATAAAACTATTAGATGTTATATTGTATATACGTCATAAGGTCCCATCAACCATAGAAATCCTACCATTCCAATTCTGCGAAATGGCCAGTGCTTATCCAAACAAGCGGGCGATGCTTCCAGAAGGAAAAATACATGAACACGACATATTCATCCAATAGAAAACAAACTTGGGTCAATAGTCGTTCCAGCAAAATGGGATGCTTTAAGCATTTACCAATCCTCCATGCCCTGGCTAGCTATACATGTAATGAAACAATACAAAATTTGATCAGCCTGCACCCCACCCCAAATACAAAAGAGAGGAAACCCTCTTCATCATCGATCGTCACCTTCAAGTTTATATAATTATAGTACGCACATCATGTCAATAATTGAGTTATATATGTGCTATATATATATATAAAACCTTAATAATAATAATAATCTTGTCATCTTACGTTCGACAGTAACAGTGAAGTGTTGCTGAAGTATATAGAAAGGACAGGCGTTAATCTCCAAGCGCCTAGCTAGAGACAATCCATCCAACCTGGAAAGAATAATATATGAGTTCCTACAGGCCTTTGTAATTGGTCTGGCTTCTTGATCCCACTGGGTTGCTCTCCATAAAAGAACAAGCACCACTGCCCTAGCGTCTCTTCCGACATAAGCATCGGTTTTATCGTAAAATAGACTCGTTGTGTATTTATACAGATACGGGTATCTTTAGAAGTGAAAGCGATGAATTAATGTTGTGTATTTACAATAATGATAGAAAAGGAATACGGTAGGGAGAGGCTTCATAGAAAAAATAAAAAATAAATAAATAAAAGAAGCATTTTGCAATCTTAGATCTAGTTCGGCCGGGAATTGATTAAAAAATAAGACCGTAAAGAGAAATGGGAGATGTTGACTTAATTAGAGAGAGAAAATATGGAGAAAGATGCTCCCAAGAACACCAGCTGGCTCCCTAAAATTGAAGTGAAGGAATAGGAAATTTATAAGAACAGGAGGTGATAAAGGACGGTTGAGATCATGTCTACGTTTTATTTTAAAATTAAAATGTTATTTTTATGACCCGTTACTCATTTAAAATTTAAATAATAAATTTACTATGTCAATTATTATTATTTTAAAATTAAAAAAAAAGCTGTATAGTGAAAGTTTGTATGTTAACCAGTTACAATTGAAATTTAATTGTTATTGAACTCCCGCTTTTAATTTATTAAAACTTCATCTTGATATTATTAATTAATAGTTGCGTATCTATGGTTACATTCTCATATTGTGAAGAAAGGTTAATTATTATTATTATTATTATTCAGAAGTTTTAATAAATAAAAACTCGGACAATACTAAATCACTAAAATTCATAAAAATGTTTTAAGAAAACAAACCATAAAGAAACTTATGCTTTGGAAATATTTTAATAAACTGATTTTTTTTTTTTAAGTGCTTGGTCATTAAAGTTTTTTAGAATTTTCAAAAAATATAATATAAAATATTTTGAAATGTTTAAAATTTTAATTTCTTAAACATTAGAGATTTTCGAAAAAATTAATGGCTTAGAATTTGTTTTTTCATTTAATAAAAAACATTTTTAAATTATCAATTTTTAGAAAATATGAATCGACTATTACTTATTTAAGATTACGATAGCTTTTGTTTTTAGATGCTTTTTAAAAATACATTTACTTATTATTAAAAAGATTTTTCTTTAGTATTTTTTGATAATTTTAATGTACTGATATTAAAAATAAACCTAAGTTGACCCTCCTGATTCATGACTTGAGCCTTGCCCCAAGTTCACCCCCGCATCGAGTTTTAAAACTATGATAACATCTATTTTTATTCGTATCTTAATTCGGGTCAACCCAAGTTAACAGTCCAGACACATGACCCGAGCCTTGCCTTAGATCGACCCTCGAGTCAAGTCTTAAAACTATGATAATTCTTGTACTTTTCACAAGAGAGAGATGTCACGGTGACCCTTTGCAAGTAGGTTGGAAGGTATTTGGTTGAATAAGGAGTCGTCACCTAATATTATGATTACTAGTAATCCTAATTGACCTTTAAAGATTCTAGGCAATAGCCTAGATACGTAAAGGGAAGATATTAGCCTCCCTAGTACGCCTTACCCCCTGTTTTCGATCCTAACAAACCACATTACTAATATCAAGCATGTTTGAATAAAAAAACTAACAAACAACATCAAATCATCAAAATCATGCTTGAGGTTCTATTTTTCAAAACTATCAAACTAAAACATCAAGCATATTCAACAACTTAAGGTTCAAAACTAACATTTTAACATTCAATAGGACTCACATAAACCTAGAAATTAAGAACATGCATCGAAACAAACACCAAAGGCTACTACCATTTTTGAAAGATTCCAAAACAATTCCATTTCATCAAAAACAATTATCCAAACATTTTCTAAATATCCAGTAAACAATAACAATCAACTCAAAGCAGGACTAAACAAAGAAAAATGGTATTTTTATGCATTAATCAAAATCCAAGCTCAACACAACAAACATGTAAGGGATAGCTAGGGGTATGCCTCATGGACATAACCTCCTAGGTTAGAGGAAGTTTATACCTTCAAAGCTTCACCAACAACTACTACCCATTATAATTTTCTTTTGTAAAATTTAGCTTTACCACAGTGAAAGCTTAAGAAATCTTTATGCTGGGCTCTTGAACCATCACACTTTGCTATCTTATCAAGATTTTCCTGCCCGTTCTTCCTCCTCTTCCTTTCCCCCCTTGATTTTAGTGGGTATTTATAGGTTTTTGCTAGGGTTTTTTTATGGATTCAAATAAAGATTGATCATGATTGATAAATGCTTGACCTTTTGATCTAAATGGGAAGGTTTTGGAGTGATATTAACTATTGGAAACTATGTACTTGTTGGTTTTGCAATAGCGGTTTTGCAACAAACTTAGTTTTGGAGATTTTGGTGGTTATGCTAAACTTGAAGACCAAGAAGCTGTTTCTAGACTTTTGATCTTGAGAGGAACGTGTTCAGCCATTAATAAGAACATACTAAGAAGGATTGAAGTGTAAACACATTAAAAAAATAAGTGGTTTTGCAAAATAGGTGTCACAGACAATGCTGACTCACTTGGCCACTTCTGAGGCATCACCAGAGCAACTCTGATGTAAACGTCATCGGAGATCACTTGAAATTGTTAGAGGAGGTGCACACTTTTTGTTTGGATTTAACCTTGCTCATTTTGAAGGTCTTTAAAGAAGCCAACTTGATCAGCCTAAAACTACCCAAAGAAGAAGATGAATAGTAGACGGATGACATCTCGTCCACCCTCTATTCCAAATGATATGTTTTGAACATGAACCAGATAACATGTCGTCTAGGTTAACCATTGAGAGATTAGGATTTTTAATTTGGGATTTGGCCAAAATTTAATTTTGTCCCTAAACTCTCAAATCTTCTTGATTATATCCTTAATTACCCCTTAACTTTTAATTTTAAGCAAATTTTTCCTTGCCAAATTCAATTACCAGTCCTAAAATTCAGT
>Ga0325414_1001614_pt1 | contig 22040 bp, 4 predicted proteins | sample PopdelMetagenome_8_FD_206183 | JGI IMG/M metagenome (GOLD analysis project Ga0325414, IMG submission 206183) | Populus deltoides microbial communities from Bellville, Georgia, United States - Leaf-PdKOR-R3 | ecosystem: Host-associated > Plants > Phyllosphere > Phylloplane/Leaf | place: USA... | reverse complement strand
ACTAATACTGAATACAAGGAAGCTACTGATAGACATCGTCATGCTAAAGTGTTCCTTCATAAAGAAAGATTTTTGGTGGGGTCGTATAGCAAGCTACAGGTGAAGAAATATTGTCCTTACATCATCATTAAAAAATTATTAACAATGCTTATGTTATCGATATACCTAATAATATAAGTATTTCCAAAACTTTTAGTGTGCTAAACATTTATCCTTTCTATAATAATTAGCCTTTGTATCCAGAGCTTGAAGGTAACTCGAGGTCGAGTCTTTCACAAGTAAAGAGGAATGACATGCAATGTGTTACAATTACATTTATAGAGGATAGATAAGGTTAAGCCTAAAAAAAAGCTCGTGAAGAAACCCATAAGCATATGATATAAAGCCTGAAGTTGCTATTTTTCTATTTTAATTATTTGTTTTGTATTTAGATTGGAACTTTTAATTTAATTAGTATTTTACTATTTAGGAATTCTAATGTTAGATGAATTATATTAGTTAGGTAAGTTTTAATTATGAATCATTTTTTATAAAGAATTTTAGTTTTAATTATGTATCATTTTATGTAAAGGATTTTAAGACTAATATAAACACGGATGTCTAGTTTATTTTGAGATGTAAACTATTCAGACTTTTAATAAAATATTATAGAGTTTTCTCTAAATTTCTCTATAACATAGGTTTGTAACCTTAGGGCTTGAGAACCCTAACTTTTATCCACGCTATATTTCGTGTCATACATACTTTTATATGTGTGTGTATGTGTGTGTATAAAATTGTCAAACAATAAATATACATATGGATACCTAAAACTCGATGAATAAGATATGAATAATTAATTTTTTTACCCGATGAGTAACAGGCTAGATATGGATATAAAGAAACATGATCCATGAATACTCATTATCATCCCTAATCTTATGAGAAAATCTTGGCAATTTTACTAGACTTAAAGAATTTATGATGTGTTTAACCAAAAAATTTAAATAACTAATAATCACTTTTATCTACACAAAGCCTAAATCCAAAAAAGATGCAGATTTTTCTCTGAAAATATTTTGGATGAGTTAAGGGAATAATATTTCATCAAACTAAGATTCTTAGAATAAAAAATCTCTAACTATAAACCCAAAAAAAGATGTCTGTAAACACCAATTATATATAAATGTTTAGTTTAATGATAAATTTTCTTTTAAAGTAAGAAAAAACGATTTGATGGATAGAACTCGAATTTAAACCTAGAGTAATAGATAAGACAAGTTTGTGCATCCACGCATAAAGATTTTCGCACAAAGATTTTCTAGTTTGGTGAACTTTTGAACAATTTAAGAATCTTAGGCTCTATTGCTTTCTAATTAGAGCTATAATTATTGGATTCAATTTGAGATCTAACTCGGCCTAAAATCTTGGTTTTGGGTTAACAAGATCAAACCTAAAATGAGTTACAAATTGACCTGTTAGGTAACTTGAGTTTAATCGAGTTAATGTGCATCTCAGTTCGAAAGAAGACTTGACCTAGATTAGGTTTTGAGTCGACAAATCACCAAATCAACCCACTATAAGAAGTTTAATGACTACAACAAGGTCATCCTACTATGTATTGTGGAATGTTAATAAATAAATTTGATCTCTAATCTTGATTTGATGACACTTAATCAACTAAGAACATCTTCAAGGAAAGAGCTAAAACAAAAGCTAAAAGGATAAGAAAAAAATTTTTTGCTTTCATTCCTTATTTTTATAGCTCCAATAAAAAAAGCTATATTGAAGAGCCAAAATAGATATAAGGGAGATGCTATTTTGAAGAGCTAAATTGATAAAATAGCATTTTGAATAGTGTAAATATGGTTTTTATTATTCTGTATACTCCAATGAAAAAAAACTATTTGAAAAGTCAATTATATTAAAGTGAGAGAAATAAGTTCTTTATTTTTTCTTCAATGAGTTTGATGTCATTTTTTTCTACATGACTGCATTTAATTGGTTTATTTTTTTATTGACCTCACTTTATTGGTTTTAGCTTTTTTTGAGAGATATGTAGGAATAATATTTTTGAAATAGAAAAGGTATTTTGACATTTTGTTTAGCACTTCCTTTAAAGCATGTAAAACAAGTATAGAAGATCCAAAATAATATTTTATTTTTATTTTTGACTTTTCATTTATCACATTCTTTGGAGTTGCTCTAAGTTGAAGAGCTATTCCTAAATGTTGGTAATCTGATATATTGGTAAAAAGAGCTAAAAGTTTTTTTAAAATATTTTTATGTAAAAAAGAGGTTTTAATTGGAATTGTATTAGTTGCTTACTATTAATAAATAATTGTATCAATATCAAATATATTAAAATACAATTAACTTTACTAAATGGTTTGTTTTTTTTTATTAGAGTGCATATATAAAAAAATAATACATATTTAAATTATTTAAAAAGTTATATTATTAATTTGTCTCTTCTAAAATAGCTTCTCTCGATGCCATGAAAAGAATGTACAAAACAATCCCAAATCTGAATTTTGTGCTTATTTGTGTAATAAATACGAGATGGGCTTCTGGTTTCTATCATGTGATGTTCATGTATGTGTAACTAGTTTAGCTGAAGTCTCTTCTTGTCAGGTATCTCTTTGTTGGCCTGTGTATTGGCTTTCAGTGCTTGAAATCCTAGGATTAACCATGCAATGAATCAGATCACTGAAGAGAAAAAAGAAAAGAAAAGATTGCCACCAAAATTAGAAAATCAGCTCAATTCGAAAGACTTTTACCAAAAAGCATTAGTCTAGCAATAGAAATAAGCTGTGTTTAAATATTTAAAACTTAATTAAAAATTATCCCAACAGTTCGATAATTGCTCATGATCATCTTGTTTTCCCTCTCTTCTCAAGGGATTTCTGCTATGGGTTGTAATTTTTCACCCACTTTACTCATTCTTTTAGGACTCCTGGAAAAGAAAAGGATTAACCAAACCATAAAAATGAGAATTAAGTATTAACCTTGCGCATGGAGGAGTAAGGACTTTACAAGAATGAAGAATCTTGATTTTAGTTCCCTTCCCTCTCTCTTTTTTTTAATTTAAAATCATTTTTTTCTTGGTTTTTTTTTTCTTTTTTGAACCACAAATGTATAGTGTTTAATTTTTTATAATCATATTTAGTTTAAAATTAATTTTTTATATATATTTGAGTGCATCATAATTCATAATTCAGAGAATCACATCTAGTTTTCAGGGAATGATGTTCTTAAGATTCTTGAACATGCAATTGATTTAGATTTTACAGATCAAAACAATTAACAGATTAATTAATCAGCCACATAAAATCGTCTTTTTTTTATTTTCAAAATGCCCTATCAAAATACTCTCGCAGAAACAATCATCTCCTTAACCATGAGCCTGAACAGGAGCGGAGACAGGGGAAGACTGGTAGGGACCCGACACCTGCAAGGAAAATTTTTTTCCAGCTCCTTTCAAGTTCATTCTTAGTATTCTGCAAAAATCACAATATTTTAGCCCCTTTTAATTTTATATTTTGGTTCCACCCCTGAGCATAAAAGTTTTTTTTTTTTTTTTGAAGTGTCGTGCATTTCATTAAGCAGTTTTGCCCATCTAATTTTTATGTTTAAAAATATAATTATAATTATTTTTTAAAATATTTTTTACTTATAAAAATATAATTTTTTTAAAAGCATTTTTTGAACGCATTGTGAAACACCTTATTACCTACTTCAATGACTTATTACATCCTTCAATGACGATGAATCTTACAGTAGTTCCGAATACACAATAACTTCAAGATCCTAAGCTATTTTCATCATCGGCAGCAAGATGACTAATTCCACGTCGCAGCCACAAATTCGTACCGTTCATCCTTCCAAGTGCGCAGCTGCTAATCAAATTTTGAAATTGCATCTGTTTTATTATGTTTTCAAGCAATAAATTTAGAGTAGTGGATGGAGAAATGTATCCCCAAGTTTACTGCTAAAAACAAAGCTACGGTTCAAATTTTCAACCCCCGCCTTAAATTACATTAATCAGGAAGCAAGGGTCCCTTAATTCTTGGCCAAATATCTACACCAAGGCAGCAAAACAATTAACGATGGGTTGATCCTCGCCTCCATTAGAGCAATGTCTTCCGCAAGATTTTATCTTTTCATCCTTCCTCGAGAAAAATCAGTTGCCCTGAGACAAAACTATGTACAAATGCAACTTAATTCCCCAAGTAAAATGGAGAAGTATAGTTCCTTGCTTTAAAATGTCATCAGCTCCTTCCCACGTCTTTGCCAGAAAACTCTCCACCTCCAAAAGAAGCTGCTGCTGCAGCCACATCAAGACCACCACCAATAGATGTAATGAGTGCTGATAGACCACCACTAGGGTTCCCACCAGCAGCCATCCCAAGTTCAAGAAAATCAAGAGTAGCATGCTTCGGCCCAAATATGGAAGGAGTTCCCATCATCAATTCATTCAATCCAGAACCTCCATCACAAGGCAGGCCAAGTCCAAGCCCTGCAGCAAGTGAGGCATTTTCAGGCTCCATTTGCCTATGACCCCATTGCGTATTGTCTTGCTGGGTAGATGATGGAGAAGATGACACAATCCCAAGCCCACGAAGCAATGATGCATTTGTAGCGGCAGCTCCCATTTGAGCAGCTTTCTGTAACAGTGCAGTAGCGGATATAGCTGGTTGTGGTGGAGGTGCATATTGCCTACGTTCTTGCCCTGCGGTGCCAAAAATTGATGACCCATGATTAGTGGAGAGACACAGAGAAATAGGTTCAGCTGAAGATGATGGAGCAAGGTCTGTTGGGCGATCGGGATGGGCCATTGCATGGATTAGATCAGTAAAAGCAGGAGTCTGAGGTGTCTGCAAGCTTCCTGAAGCAGTTGAGGAAGCAAATAAACTAGCAAACACGCTACTGGTGCTGCTGCCATTGCTGCTTGAGCTAGTGCTACTGCTGCAGCTTCCATTGAACCCAGCAGTTACTGTGGCCGGCATAGGTGCCCGTGCCGGTGCTTCTTCTATAATTTGTGTAGGATTATCTGGTAATTCTGTATGAAGTCAATTTGAAAAGATTAAAGGAAATAAAGAAGACATTAAATGGGGGGCACTTACATACAAACATGGAAAGTAAAGCCTTTCTTTATGAAGAACTTTAGAAGAAAAGGCAAAGAGTCAATAATTGTTCCCTTTATCTAAACTAAACCCAAATCTCTTTCCTTTTTAGCTTTTGAATCACTTGAGTTCTTTGCCAGAGATTGCACAAGCTGAATCTCAAAATTATTTTCAATACCTTATTTTTCTTCCTTTCTTAGCGCTACAAATCTATTCAGTGCCATTTAACTTAACATAACAACAAACATCAGTAGAAGACAAAAAACTACTAAACTCCAAGGTCTAAAGAACGACAAAGAGAGATGACAACAAACAACACAAGGATTTTCTTGTTTGATTAAGACAAAACTCCAAAACCGACAAAAGTTACAGAATATTTGAAAGTTTCAAAATTTAGCTCCAAATTTTTTTACCTGGACTCTGAATTGCCAAGACTGGAGTTGGTGTCATCCCAGTTGACTGAGCTAGCCCTGGTGGAGCCTGACTCAGACCGGGACCTAAATCTGGGGCCACTGGTGGTGGTAGTGGTGCTGGTGGTGGAGATGAATTAACTTGCACTTTCGGGTCAGATTCCGGATTATGATTTGGGTTTGGGTTCGGAGTCTGAGTTTGAGCTCTACCACTCTCGTCCGCCAATGCATCGCAAAATGCTCTGTGTGTAATAAAGCTATCCCTCCTTCATAAACCAACCAAAACAACAAAACTTCAAAATCCAAACAAACCCACCAAAAATCACATCAAGAACAAAGATTTGATGCCACTATTACCTTGAAAACAGGGTACCACAATCACATTTATACTCTCTAGTACCACAAATCTTTGAGTGAGCCTTCCAGTCAGACTGAACAGCATACTTCTTCGAACATTTATCGCATTTCCACTTCTTTTCCCCATGTTTTCTGCAAAAATGCTTCTTTATTCCTGTAAGATCGCCAAGAGCTCTTGATGGATCATGGTGTACACAAGTTGGTTCTGGACATACATAAACTCTCTTCTTCACTTCGTTACTTGATCTTTGCCTTAATTTCCATGGTAGATTATGTCCTCGTCGATGAAGTTGCAAGTTTTGGTCTCTTTGAAACCCTTTGTTGCATATTTCACATACAAATCGATTTGTAGCTAAAAGGGTCTTTGGCGATAAGGCTATCACCTCTGCTTCTGGATCTACTAGAAATTAAAAAATAAAAAACAGAAATCAATTAACTTTAATTAACCCAAAACTGATAAAGCTTCAAGCTCTTTTCTTTACCTGGCATTCCAGGGAGGTTGCGTTTTTTCTTGGCGATAGCAACTGTCTTGGACGGTGTTTGTTGTTGTGGTGGTTGGTAACCAGAGGAAGAGACACTAGCTTCACCAGAAGCAGCTGGGGAATTATCTAAATCAACAGGCATGATTCCTACTTGAAACCCCCAAAAAAACACGAAGGCAAAAATCTATAGCATTTATAACTTGTTAAGAATTTTGAAAGAGAGCCAAGTTTCTCTTTTTCTACTTTCTAGGGTTTGGTTTTTCTATGTTCTCTCTCTCTCTCAGCTACCAGTCAATGGAACTTTTTTTCTTGTTGGGTGTTTTTTAACTTACCTAACATCTCTCCCGAGAGTCACTTCTCTGACCAAAATCTCACATTAACCGAAGAACTCAATGATTAAACGCAGAGCACCACTGTAATACAAGTTAGTTTACAACATTAAATAAAAAAACACCACAGAAACCAAAGCAACCGGCCGACTGATGATCTATGATCTAATGGTCAAAGTTGAATCTAGAACACTGAAAACTAAACGAAGATCAGAAATGAAAGGTGTTGTAAGGCTGCTATAGAAAAAAACAGAGAAGGAGATTTCGTGTGAAAGCTTGAGAGAGAGAGAGAGAGAGAGAGAGAGAGATTTTGGAGATGATAAAGTATTTGGCCTTTACTTTAGCTTCTTCACTTTTCAGAGATGAGAAAAAAAGATTTTGACAGAAAGAGACTCTTAAAAAAACACATGGGTTAAGTGAATTTGGCTAGTGTTCACTAATCTTATTTAATTAACTATTTTCCGTTTTCTAATGCAAGGCATCTCAATTCTCATGTTAACGTTTTCAAATTGTTTTTTTATATATTTTTTTTAAAAAAATTAATTTTAATATTAATATTTTAAAACAATTTAAAAACACTAAATCTTTTTAAAAAAAATCAAATTTTAATAAAAAAACAAATTAAAACTCAATATCAAGTACCCTTTAAACTCGTTTCAAAACATGATTAAGGGAGGTTATTACAATGGTATTCCAATCTAAATTTTAGATATATCTTTTTAAGATTTGATTCATCCATTCACTTTAAATATATTATTTTAAAATTTAAAAAAAAATTATGTTGAAACAAAAATTTTGTTAAAATAATTTGAAAATAACCACTAGTAAAAAAAGATCAATTGGCATTGGAAATCCAACTAAAACATGTTCATGACATATTGGGTTTTTGTTTTTGCTTTATCATGTGTTATTTAAAATGTTTTTTTCTTTAAAATGTATTAAATTAATATTTTTTAAATATTTTTAGATGATTTTGATGTGTTGATATTAAAAATAAAAAATATATAAAACAAATATCATTTTAATTTATTTTTAATTAAAAAATATTTTAAAAAAATATCACGTTGCACAGTATAAAACACACACTTTGTAAATTTATTAGTTTTAACTAGTTTGTATGTTTGTGTGGAGGGACTAAAATGTTTTTAAACATAAAATAAATATTTAGGACTCGTGAAATTTTTTAGCATGATTATTAAATCCGAAGATATTATCGGTTGAAATTTTTGTTCCTTCAAAATAAATTTTTCTATTAACATATTTATTGTTTATCTTAGCAAATGTAATGTTTTTAATTGGAATAATTTCTTTTATTGAAAAAATATATTTTATAATTGTTAAAGCAAGTTGATAAAAAAAAATCAAAATAGTATTTTTATATTTTGTGATTGAAAGCAAAAAATAATAAAATCATGTTTAAAATAAATTTTAATAATAAAACACTAATTTCAATCTAATTTTCTTGAATAATTTGTTATTAGTATTAATATTTTCATATCAGATATATAATATTTGAAAAGAATTATTGAAATTTAAATAAAAAATTATTATAATATTTAAGAATCATGTAAAAATTAAATGGTTAGTGAATGATAATTTTTTTATAGGGTATAAAAAACCAAAAACAAATCAAGAAAAAAAAAACATCAAAGGGCCAGTGACAGGTGTGCTTGTCGTGCTTTATTTTTCTGAAAAAATATGATTGGCAACAAGATGTCAGTCAAAATTATATATATATATATATATATATATATATATATATATATATATATATATATATATATAGAACTCGCTACTTAGGCTGCCCCATAAATTTGTTATAAATTTAGCTTTTTTTAGCGTGAACAGTGAAACATTAATGTTATAGGTTAATACAAATAAAATGCAATTAATAAATTCAAAGGAATGAATATAAAAATAAAAAGGAACATTAATAAAATAATATAATATAATATAATCAAACAATTAGTCACGATGCTTCTATTGAAGCTGCATTGTCCAAGTTTATAATTACAGGAGGAGAATTACCGCAGATTTGTCGTTCTCAGACACGCAGGTGATTTGTCGTTTTATGAAGTGTTCGAGTTCGTTTTGTGATTTGTCGTTTTATGAAGTGTTCGAGTTCGTTTTGTGAATGATGGACATGATGGTGTGTGGGGTAGAGAGAACTTGTGAAGTGTCAATGTCGTGGTACTTTAAAAATTTATTAAAAGTCAAAGGACTTTTTTTCTTTGTTTTGATTTTTTTTTGTATTTTAGCCAACACGCTTTTGACACGTGCTTGATTTCCAACTCCCTTTCTTACTCTTGTTTTTAGAAGACACGTTGCCTTCTTTTTAATTTTATTTAATTGTTGTGCCTTGAGGATAAAATTTAACCTCGAAAGTAGAAGTAATTTTTATTTATTTAAGTTATTGTTATTATTTGTTAAAGTATTTTTTATTTAGAAATATATTAAAATAATATTTGTTTTATTTTTTAAAAAAATATTTTTCATATTAACACATCAAATAATTTAAAAATAACAAAAAACTATTAATTTAAAAAAATTAAAAGATAAAAAAATTAAATTTTTTTAAAAATAATTTTAAAATAAAAAAATAAATAGCACCATTCCCTCTCTCTCTTTCTAGTTTTTTTAGAGGAAAGCTAAAGCCCATCCTTGGTCGCGAGAAGAAACCAATGAGGATATAATACGTGTACACACGCGAAAGGGTTTCTTGCTTCTTGAAGCAACCATTAGAGTAAGATAAGATTCAGCATTCTATTTGAGCTGGAATGTGACATCACTAGGGCCTCTTGTAGATTCAGTATTCTTGTCCTTCATGCTTGATTGGATCTCATAGGCAATCAAAACATAAAAAATAATTAAAAATTAACTAATTAGATAAAGTTAAGTCCATTAATATTTTATTTGGCTTTATTTTTATTATAAGTGTGTGTGATGCAGTGAGACGTCAGGATCAAGAAGTCATCATCTAACTATTTGGTTTAGAGTCACTAATTTTGTATAAAATTCTAGGGTAAAAAAATGATTATGGCTAAAGAATGCAAGGTAAGCTATATTGTGTGGTCAAAATGTGGCTCAAATATACTAATAGGTTCCTAATTGATGGTTAATCTATGACTTAGAATAAAAATTTATTCTCATGAATAAATTTGACATTTTAAATTTATTATGGGAACATATGTTTAAATAAATTCTTATGGGAAGAATTCATGTTGGTGCCCTAACAAGGTCCAATTATCCTATAAGGCGAAATAGTTTTCCACAACTCATATGTTGTGGTAAGAAATACTCTCATTTAAAAGTGGTGAATACTCGAAATAATTTTGGAAATTTCATGTCAACTTGTGGTATTTAAATGCCAGCCTACTTGTAAGTCCAATATTTATATTAGAATATTGACCATTAATTCTCATGAATTAAAATTTTTAGGGGTTATTGAAATTTTGATCAAGTTCTCATGGATTCAATAAATTAGTTATTAAGTCAAAAAATGCATGCACATATATTTTTTCAATTTTTGTGTATATATAAAAAATGTTAAATCATACCATATGTTTCTATATTTTTTTAAGCAAAATATGATTTTCATCTTTTCAGAGGCTTGACTGAATGCACACTAAATGAAATATGTTTTTATATTTTTGAAATGAGAAAATATTTTCAGAAATTTTGGTGGAAAAATGGGTATTTGAATACCAGATCAACATTTTACAGTGTAAGTCTACAACTTCAATATTAAATATAATTAGGGTAAAAATATATGAGGAACCCACAAATAATTTTAAATTGATCTTTGAATTTTTTCTAGAATTTTTAGGAATTTACTTGGGCCTGTTTGACAAAAAAAAATCATTTTCATTCAAAACAAAATTGTCAAAAGGCTGTGCTTTCCAAACAACCCCTTAGGCCAAAAATTATTCAATAAAATAAAAGTAATCAGCTAAACAAAGCTTTAGTACCTAACCCGAAAAAAAACAATCGGGTTGACTCAACAACACTGGTTCAACCCTAAACCGAACCAAAACATAATTTGACATGAAAAACTAAAGCAAAACAAACAATTAAACCAAAAACATATCAAAACTAAAAAAACACAAAAATATAATTTTTTTTGAAAAAAAACATATCAAACACCAAGAACATGATGAACATTTAAATTGAAACCCAATAAACACAAATCACAAACCAGACAATAGAGGTGAGCAAAAAAATTGAAAAACCGATTAAACACAGAAAACAGAAAAAAATAACAGAAAAAACCGAACCATGAAAAAAACTGATTAAATTGATTATATTTTTTAAAAAATCAACCGGTTCAGTTCGGTTTCGGTTTTATAAGCCTGAAATCAAAAAAATCGAACTAAACCCAAATAAAAAAAACCAGAAAAAAACAGAGTCAAACCGGAAAAACCGAGCCAAACTGAAAAACTAGTTTTTGTTCTAAAATAACCAAACCAAAACCAGTCGGTTTGAACCGGTTTCGGTTTGTTTTTTTGAAAAAAAATCGGTTTGGTTACTTTTTTTAATAAAAACCAAACCGAACCGAAAATAATCACCCTACCAGACAAGTTTTCATGTAATCAAGGGCAAGGTTTTGTTCATAATCATGCATATATCAAGAATCAAACATCCATTTTCTTTGATTAACACTTAAAACCACGATTTGATCAAAATGTGTTTGAGTAGTCAAAAAAACTCTAGAATTTAAATGCATGAATAAGTGTTATTAATGCATTTTAACCCTAGATTATTTGTTAAAGATAACAAGTTAACATGTTCGTGCCAAGAATTAACTCTAAACAACTCCAAAACAAGAGGCTAAGATAAAGTTCATGCAAATAACATGAACCTAGAATCTAGAAAATTTCCAGAAATTGAAGAACTACCGTTAAAACCCAAATTTAAACTTCTAGGCCTTTAAATATACTATTTTGTTCTCACAAACCATATTACCGATACCAAGTATAGTTGAATCAAAAGAACTACAAATAACATTAAATTATCAATAACATGCATTAAGTTTCAATTCCTAAAACTGTCAAATCTTATCTAACCTATATATCTATGCAATTTGGATTCAAAATTAGTTTCCTAAATATATTTTGGTCATGAACAAGCCTTGTAAACTTAAGATAAACAATATTGCTTCATAATGTATTAATCAAACTAAATAAAACAAACAAACATTGTTTTATTAAAACAAGCCTAACTAGAAAGCACTTGTCACATTAAAAACATCAAACACACCCTAAAAACAAGCTTTAAACTGTAGAATGAAAATCATAGTAACAAAAAAAAATAAACATAGCCCTTACTCTTTAAACATCACCCTATTTAAAAACATAAATGTAGATCAAATGACAACCAAAATTTTCTCAAGTCCACATAAACTCCACTTTTAGGTTAGCCAATATACATTTGAAACCCTATAACAGTTACTACCTTCTTCGCTTTTCTTTATAAGGTTTTGCTTCCACAAACTTGATGCCCTTTCAAAAATAAATAAACCCATATCCTAGGCTTGTAAACCCTAAAAACTAGGGTATTTTCTTAATATTTCTCTCATCCTTTTTCTTTCCTTTTGCCCTCCTTCTCAGCTCTGATTTTCAAGGGTTATTTAGAGGGTTTTTTTATTGGATTCAATCAAAGATTGATCATGATTAATCAATCTTGGCCCTTTGATTGGAATGGAAGGGTGTTAGACAAAAAGTAATAGTTGAAAGCTTTGTACTAGTCTGGTTTTATAGTGCTAGTTTTGGTTTTGGGGATTTTAGTAGTTTTGTCAGACTTGGAGACCAATAAGCTGTTTTTTAGCCTTATGATTGTGAGAGAAATACGGCAAACCCTTGACAAGAACCTATTGAGAAAGTCTTTAGTGTGAACACACAGAAAAGTCAGTGGTTTAACCAAATAGGTGTCACAGTCATGGCTGACTGAGTTGACCACTTTCGAGTAATGTTGCCTGAGACCACCTGAAGTTGGTAGAGGAAGTGCACACCTTTCGTTTGGAGGTCTGTATCTTTGCATTCATTCATCTAAATACGCCAACTCGATCGGCCTAGAATTTAAAAATTCAAGGAAAGCTGACCGGGGACAAAATGTTAAAGACTTCTATAGAAGAATTTGGGTGTAAACATCTAATTTCATGGGCATAAGGTTGCAGAAGGGGTGTTTCTCAGTTGAATGGTGATGTCACAGCCCCTATGGTGATTGGAAATACCATGTTCATTCATTTGAAGATGCCTCCTCAAAAAGACAAATTTTCAAGGAAGGAGATAAATAGTGGATGAACGACACGTCATATAGGTTAAACCCTAGAAATTAAGGTTTTCTAATTTGGGATTTGGTCAATTTCAATTTGGTCCTTACTCTTCCAATTTTTTTTAATTGCACCTGCAATTACATCCCAACTTTTAATTACACACAATTGCACCTTGCTAAATTCAAATATCAGCCTCAAAGTTTAGCGCCTTTTACAAGCGAGTCATTGGTTTTTAATTTGTTTAATTTCATCCATAATTAACCACTAAAATTTTAATTTCTTTCAATTTGTCCCCTGATTTCACCAATTTCTACTCTTGAAATTGCATGCCACTTACAGATTGGTCCTTAGTTTTGGAGGTTTACAATTAAGTCCTTAAATGGCCTTTAAACTTTGATTTTTTTCACAATTAAGCCTCTGATTTAACTAATTAAGCCTTTCAAAGTCTAATTTCAATTCCCAAACTTTACTTTCTTCCAATTAACACCCAAATTGACTCAAAAAATTAGTTTCCCTTGTAATTAAGTCCTTAATAAAATTAATTAAGCATTCCAAAATTCTCTTGAGTCTTTACCCATTTAAATTTGTGTTTCTTTACCCCATATAAAAATATTTTCACTAGTGGAACTTTTTGTCCGTTAGAATTGGGTTGCTAATTTTGTCATTCTTATATATTTTATTCCTCTAACTTTTCTTGTCATCTTGGTCCTCCACCACCAATCTTAGGTAAACATTTAGGCTTTCTTCATGTTTGTCCTTTTGTATTTTTGTATTTTTTTTATTATATGTGTGTGTGTGTGTGGGGGCAACAACAATTTTATTTTATTTTATTTTTAAAAAATTATTGAAATAACACCATTTTGGACTAACACGGGTCAATCTGTTTATCTCATGACTCGAGCTTTAAACAAAGTTATGAACTGTTCTATGTTTAATAACTTTGGCTACAAATAAGGAAATCATTTTTTTTCCCTCAAAGCTAGCTGATCAATACAATTCAATTATGTGCAATGAGAATCCAAGTTTTAATGTAATAAACAAATAAAATAAAAAAAGGTTTTTGACTATTGATACTTAAAAGTACTAATGTTATATTGAATGTTTCATAACCTTCGACTTTTTTGTTGTATATTCTCCAATTTCCTGGTTACATGACTATAAAATTTGCTCATAAAACAACAAATAAAGAAGAGAATAAGCTCAACCAAACAACTAAGGTGCATAAGAAAAAAAATGAGAGACCCAATCAAACAGCTCCAATATAGCCCAATCAAATAACTCTAGCACAGGTCAACTAAAGAGTATAAAGCCCAACCAATGAGGTGGAAACAAGCATACTCGGGCTCTAAATAAAAGAAAAGAATGACCTAACTGGCCCAACTAAGCATAAGAAAAGAAAAGGAGAAGGTAAATGGCGTGAAAATCAAGAAAATGAAAGGAAAAAAACAAGAAAAGTGGTGAAAAAATCAAGGGAGGGATAAAAAAAAAGAAAAAAGGTTAGAACACCAAACAATGTTTAACTTGTTAATGTCATTTTAATCGCCCATCTGTATTCTTCGTTTGACAAGTTATCAATGCAATATCCACTTAGATTCTTTATTTTATAAGTTATCAATGTGGCATCACATGAATTCCTAATTTTGTAGGTTATTAGTATGATGCCTATCTTGTTTCGTAAGTTAATAATGCCAAACAATTAATCTTTCAAAGCTAGCTTTGTGATTGCTCATGAAAAAAAAATATTCCTCATGGTTACTCCTACATTTAGGTTTGCAATCATATAACACAAAAATACATGTCCAAGATATATAAATACACAAGGATCAAGAAGTATGGAAGAGAACTAAACAACAGATCAACACATACAAAGTAACCACAATATATATTATTTAAAGCCCTCATTCTTTTTTTTCTCCATACATTACATTATTTCTCTCTTACACTTTGTTAACTCAGACATCAAAGGGTCTCTTATCTTGTACAAGAGACTCGTTTTGCAGGAGAAAGTGAATTACCAACTCAAGACCAACTTAAAAAATATATTTAAAGCCAATTAAATAACAGTGAAAAGATCCAAACTCATTTAAAGTTTTTCCAACTTTATCACCATGTATGTATGTTTTATGTTGATCTTTCTACAACATACATTTTTCTCGCAATAAACTCTTGATGAAATATGAAAATGTTGCTTTTGTGGCATGTTTTACCAACTAGTTCTATCACATGCTACCTGGATCCTAACATATCTCAGTAAAGGGCATGTTAAAGAAATAATTTCACATTGCAATTAAATGCAAACTAGCCACGGTGCCCGTGCTTCGCTGCAAGGCTATACTATTTTTTTGTGTAAACAATTATGTTTAAGTGTTAAAATTGAGTAAAAAAGACATAAAAAACTACTGAAATTGTGTAAAAAGGGACATAAAAAACCGGTCATGACAAATCTATAATCATGCTAATAAGGGCTGAGCCAACACAAGATATCATGTCAAACCCTCGACCTAAATTATGTGATTGTAATAACCCGATAAAAAATATATAAAGAATTATAAAGTCTTTTTTTTTAAAAAAAATCCTTATTAACTCTTCAAACCCATTACTGAAGTCATTAAACTCGGAGTACCTAATTTAAAAAACCATGAAGTTTAATTCATAATCAATCATATATTGAAAGATAAAATTAAAAAAATAATTTCAATATACAAAAGGATTTAGAAAAATAGCAATTAAAAGAATAAGGATTAAAATTAAAATACAAAATATATTTTATATTTAATGGAAGGGTGAATTTGAAAACAAAATCAATTTAATAAAAGAAAAAAAATAAAAAAAGAATGAGGATCAAAATTGACATAAAAAACAAAAACAATGATGTAATTAAAGGGTGAAACTAAAAATAATAATAACTTTTACAAAAACAAAAAATAATTAGAAATTAAAACGTTGAGGCCAAATTGGAAAACATAATAATACCATTAATTTGAATTGAAAGATAAAATTAAAAACCACTAAAACTTTCATCAAAGGGCCACGGAAAAAAATAATCCAAATAATGAGGACCATATTAGAGAATATGATATTTGCCTAGTTGGTAAATTAGGATTGAAGAATGAAATTGAAAATAAATAAAACTTTTACAAGAGAGTCAAGACCAAAAATTAGAAATCAAAAGAATAGGGATTGAAGTTAAAATACCAACAACCAAGAGGGCCAAAATGTGATTTTAAAGGAAGAAGAAAGAGGCAAAGGAAAAAAAAAATAAAAGGTCTCCAGTGCCAAACTGGACCACCACTGGTGACATGTGCCACACCAACTAGAAGAGGACGCGACAACATTTCTAACCATATGGAAAAAAGAGTATTTTTGGATGCTAGGAGATGTCACACGCATTGTATGGAAGGGCTCTAGTGCCCCCACACGTTTTATGTGCGCTACATATACATGTTTTTTTTTTAATTTAGCTAAATACAAAATTGCCCCTAAGTTGAATTTGTAGTTACAAAAAAAAAAACTATTATAAAAAGTGGAAAATGCCCTCTGTCGCCAGGTTTAATTTTTTTTTATTTTATGGGTATTTTTACATTTCACTATACATTTTAAGTTTTTATTATTTTTATATTTTTTTAAATATCAAATTGTCTCTCAGCTTAAATTATAATAACCAAACAATCATTGTGAAAATACCAAAATATCCCTCAGGTTTAATTTTTTTCTTTTCAAGGGTATTTCAGTCATTTCATTGTGAACTTACTATGAGAAATGACATATTTGTCCCATGTCAATTTTTGAAATGACAAATGAACCTTGTGAAAAAACTTCAATACCCTTAAAAGCTAGATTTAAATTTTTAAGTAAATGGGCAAAGTGATTATTAATAAGAATGTCAATAGGTCTAGAACTACAATAATTTTTCAAGGCCAATTAAGTTCTATTTATAAGAATTGAGGTTTAACCATTATTCATCCTTACACCATTCAAATTTCTTGGATTGATTACCTCTATTTGTTTTTTATTAGAAAGAATCCTATATGTATAGTTGTCATTCTTGATATAGGAACTAATCTGAAAAGGATCTGGTTAATGAGTAAACTTGCAAGTCACTAAATCAATTCTATAGGTCAATGCTATTCTATATTAAAAATATTTTAGCATGTTGAATTTAACGTGTTTCAATTTCAGAACAACTTCTAGCCTTAATATCAATATTATTTTTAAATTAACCCAAAAATAAATAACAATTTAAAGATTTAAAAGATCAAATTGACAAACATAGTTTAAATATTCAAAATACAAACTAAACTTAAATCAAATATCCAAATGAAAACTACAATTCATAATCTAAAACACCCAAGTTCCTTTACTTTTGGATAATAGAATTTAGTTGAATAAACATATTGAGATTTATGGATCAAGTTTCAACTAATCACCCGAAACATTAAAACCTTAATTAGATCAAATAGGTTTCTCCAGCTAAAGTCTTGGTCAATTCAACTAGTAATCAGATTAGGATTAGGTTTCATGACCTAGGTTTCTCAGGCTAGACATTCCCCTATTATTTGAGAAGTTACATATCCATCATTTTATCGACCTTGGGGATCAATCCGCCATTTCGTATTAATTTTTTTACAGTATGAACTAGCAAGTGTGGCGAGATGTTGCGAGATAATTTTTATTTAATTTTAAATAAATTAAAATAAATATTCATAAAAAAGATAACAATTTAAGATCCGAAGAAAAAATGTATTTTTGTAAGTAAAATTTTCTTTTCTAAGTAATGTATTTTTTTTTATATAAAAAACATGTTTTTTTTATTGGTAGCATATTTGTTTAATAAAAACTAAAGGCAATTAAATTAAATATTCATAAAACATTTGAATGATTTGAATTGAGAAGAAAAAAGAAAAATATTTCTTCAACATTTTTTATTCATTCATTTTTTTATTTATTTTGATGAAAACATGTTTTTTATAAAATACATTGTTTTTCTTAAATAAAAACTCAGTAAGTTTCAATTAAAAAACAAAACATCATAACTTAATAATCTTAACATGATTGTTAGAAAAAATAATAAAAATGACAAGACAATTAATATGATAAAATTTTATATAAAATAGATATTCTATTCTTAATGAATATGCTTGAGTAAATCTTTTTAATTTTTTTAGCATATTAAGTTCATATATAATAATTAAAAAATTAATTATTATTATTATTATTATTATTTTAAAAAGCTATAATATTATTGGAAAATCATGGAACAATTGGATAATTCTTTTAAAAAATATTTTCTCATTAACTTTATTTATAATGAAATTTATTCTCAATTTTTTTAAAAAATAAAAGGCCATTTAAAATGAGGTTGCTTTTCGGAAGACAAGCCTGCATGTCTAGCCTAAAAGAAAGGAAAGTTATGCGCTTCTAGCTTTTCTATATATATTTTTAATAAGAATGACACATCATTCATCAAAAGGGTTTTTAATAAAATAGACGACATGTCATTCGTCAAGATAGATGATGTGATGTTAAATTATACATATTCCAACCACCTACTATTATCGAAAATTCGAGATCCATGTTTTTGGATTCAAAACCCAATTTTAACGTATTTTTACATGAAAACATCCTAAAGACATTTTAGGAATATCAATAAATCCAATTTCAACCCCAAAACATCATCATATTGGTCTAAAATCCAAAATCAAATTGAATAAAAAAAAAATTCCTTGGATCCCAATTTACTTTTCTTGTTATGGTTAAATGGTAAAACACTCTCTATTGAACTCTCCTGTCTAATATGAATCTATTGACATTAAAATTAATATTTTATGTGATTTGGATATGGTTGTTCAAACCTTTCTCATTTCTTTTTTATTTTCCAATAACTCTCTCATTTCTCGGTATTTAAGGATTGAAATTTAAGAAAATTTAAGTTTGAGGACGGGAATGTAAAAAACTAAGACTATAGGGACCAAGTAACAGAAAATAAAAAACTTTAGGTACCTAAACATATTTTCACACCTAAAAATTGCAGTTGTGGATTGATCAGAGTAATTTAGTTATGTGCTAGTACCTTACAATTTTCAAGTTAGTTGGATATCGGCTTTTTATCTTTTGTAATGGTTAACATAATTCCATCCAATCCCTCCTTCCCCTCTCCACCGCTATTTTTGAATTTTTTTCTATTTTCCAAAAGTCTTAGGATAATTATATAGTAGTCATGTTTGTGGCTGTGTAATTAATAATTATTATTTATATTATCCTCTTTGCTTTGTTACATTTCAAGTTCATATATATATATATATATATATATATATATATAGTTTTAGTATTTCCATACGTGAGGCTTATAAAATACCAAATTTAAAATCGGATATGAAAGTCATTTAAATGCTTGAAATCCTTTGCATCAAAATTGTTGATGCTAGTTGAGAACTAATTTATAGTAAACAAAATAAGGCCCATTAAAATAGGAGAGATAACATCACACCTCATGCTGGCAGACACTAATTATGACCCGGGTTTCAAAGCAAAAACGAAAAAAGTAAATAAAAAAATAAAAAATAAAAAATAATGATAATTGATTATTTGACTAGAGTGTGAATGATGATCCCTTTTACAGTTGATTCTTCACAAAATAAACACAAATATCTATATATTAACCCGTGTATGAAATTATACTTTAATTAGGTGTCCAATTTAACTTCAGCACAGCATCAATTATACAAGTATTGCCATATCCAAGGAGGATCCAAATGGTTGCACGCTCCGCTGTATAACTTCTATGCCTTTTCTTTATAATATTTTGATTTGCTTCAACCACCTCAAGAAATTTAATCAAGAATATCATGTGCCTTTTTGGAAATTGTAGCGCCCATGCAGCAACACCATAACCCCATATAAAATCTACCGGCAAGTTCGAGTCATGTAGTTGCTAATATGATGATCACTAGAAACTTACATGATTATTAACTTCATAGTTCTTAAGATTAGTCTTGTGTTAATGACATGTTAAAAGGAAATTCAACACCAATAATATAATTGAGACAAGAGGCAACTGGGGGCAAAAAGGAAAGGTGGCCAAAGCCTCAAGGAAGACTTAATGAACTTGGAAGGCTTTACGATCAAATGGGCTAGCAAAACATTTAGTCATTTAGTCTTTGCCATGGTTTAGAATCCTTTTAGTGCTAGGTTAATGATCTTCTACTTTAGGAATGATGTTAAGTTGGTTGTTTTTTATTTTTTTTTCTTTTATGACACAAATTGAGTCTAAGAAATAGTATTTAAGATATATATTTGATGATCTAACATATAATCATGCTATCAATTATTTATTGACTAATAAAATGAGCAATCGTTAAGTTTATGACCAATTATGCTATTTGTTATTCGTTTCTTCCTTTTAATGAGAAGATACTATAACTGGAAATTGAATCTTGAATGGAATCAGGTATCAGCATTGTAAAACCAAACAAAATGCGTGTACTCCAAGATTTTAAATCTTAAAAATATATATCTATTTCAAGCAACATCATGTGAGAATAAGAATAAGTAAAGAATAACAAGAATTAAAAGAAAAAAAGGATAAATAAATCTTAGAGAAACTAATTAGTTTCTTTGGATCGATAAGCATCAAGATGTTTTTGATAATATGAAAAAGTACTTAGCTTCTCTGTTTGTCTTCGTGCCTCATAAAAAGAGCCACCCATTACAATTATATTTATCTGTCGTACATGGTTCAATTATAGTTTTATTAGAACAAAAAAATGATTTATGACATGAAAAGGAAATTTATTACTTAAGTCGAACCTTATAAACATGGAGACAAAGCATACGATCTGTTTTTTATAGACATTCTTGTCGTTAGCAAGATAGTTCTTGTAAAATATATGATCTCACGATCATTTTTATATGGTTGAATAGGTAAATGAAAACTAACATGAACTATAAAAAAATAGTTAAGGGCTAAGTATTGGTTGAATTTCTATTAGATCAACCTTTGATAAACATTGATCCTCTACTACAACTTGATATAGCTACCATGGTTTTAGGTTCTTGGAAATTCTAGTTTGATGGTTCAATGACTAAGAACTATGAAAAAGCATGTATTATAATTTATACACCTTCAAGGTTTAAAGTTTTACTTTTTGTTTGACTTGATTTTCAGTGCAATAGTAATCAAACTGAAAATGAGGTGGTTATTATTGTCCTACTTATACTACTTAATTTTAGTGTAGGCCATGTTAAGGTTACTAGTGACTTGTTATTTATTTTGAAAGAGGTAATTGAGAATATAAATGTGAGCATCCTATATTGCTTAAATATTATAAACACGCTCAAACATGTATTAAGAAGTTTGTTGATTTAAATTTCTTATTTTTAATGAGATGAAATAATATTAAATCTAATAAATTCACTCAAAATAGTTCAAGTTATAAAGTAGTAGTAAATAAGTAAGGCATTGTACTTGTCAAGGTTTTAATGACGCTATTAATAGGTTTCAATATATTAGACTTATAATACTTCATCCAATATCTAATTTTTTATATGTCTGAGATTATGCCAAGCCTAATAATCATATCTATTCACTAAACAAAATTTATTGGATCTAAAAAAGAATTGACGAGATGGGATTAAAGGTTAGCTAAAGAATCCCTTGATCAAGATATATCACTCATTCAAACTTAAATCATCAAATTATATATTAATTAGCCAATAATTTATATAAAGGATAAAAGACTAAAATTCTACGTAGATGTTAGCCAATAATTTATATAAAAGATAAAAGACTAAAATTCTACTCATATGCTTAATAAAAAAAAAACTTTATTACTCATGAATGAGATACATTAAGGAGTATGTTAAGCCCACTAATTCAAAAAAAAAAAAAAGATGAGATGAGTGATTATGAATCATGAGTTCCACTAGCTAGGCATTGCAAGAGACTATATGGTTTATGTCAAAGGATGTTTATTTTGTCAAAGACATGAACCAATTAAACATGTTCAAGCAATTGATTTTAACCCTTTAAATGCTAGAATATATATATATATATATATATATATATATATATATATATATATATGTAT